>OCVV011348920.1_pt1 | contig 30711 bp, 22 predicted proteins | sample 1539721 | NCBI WGS metagenome assembly OCVV01 (sample SAMN02144230, study PRJEB22623) | gut metagenome | biome: sheep rumen | host: Ovis aries | place: New Zealand | reverse complement strand
ATACTCAATCAGCACATCGTCGTCAATCACTCCCGAACGGTTGATTCTCGTGAAATAGCGCTCCTTCTTGTCCACGCCACACACCTGCTTTCCCACTTTCAGCTTCACCACAGGATTTCTCCGATTACCCATAACTAAATTCTCCTTTCTTTTTTAAATTAAACAAAACCATTAACTTCAGAACTCAACCCCGTCCCCATCAGGTCATAAAAATCTTTCTCCCCGACCCTCCGAGTCCTCATTGAATTTCTATGCAAATATACAAAACTTTTCGCATATATGCAAATTATATACAAATTATTTTCATTATTTCTGCATAATTATTCACCATCGTTTTTAATGGGTCACAACTCCAGTGCGTTCCCAATAGCGAGGAAGTGCTTTCCCAACGAAATGGGAATGAGTCCCCAATAACGAGAGAGTGAAACCCCTATCGTGTGGGAGTGAGAGTGCAAGGAGGGGTGAGGTGAGGTGAGGTGCACCTCGTAAACACGCACAGGGATAACTACTAAAGAAAGAGTATAAGTTAAATTGAAAGAAGAAAATAAGGACTCAATGTTAAAAAGATGAGTTCAGAATAAGATGATGAGTTAGGATGATATGAAATGAGTGTAGATGATTGATAATATGGATGTTATTGATTAGTTTACCTGTACTGGTAGGTTACTGATTAGAGTATATGGGTGTGATAACGAGGTACACCTCACCCCACCCCACCTCACTTGATTGCAAGAACATGAAGTAAAATTGCATTTTAACAGTATTTTAACACGATTATGCTTGCTTTTAATCATTTTACCATCATATTTGTACGTTTTTTAAGATTTATTTAGAATGAATGACATATTGATTGATTGATTGATTAGTAACTTGTTTGTTAATTTGTTTGTTTATAAAGAATGTATGATAATCATCTAACGAAATATGATTATTTTTAGACCTTCAAAAATAGTAGTAAATTAATTGCTAAAAAATTTGCATAATTGTTGATTAATAGCTAACTTCGCAGTCGAAAACACAAAGACACGACTCTTTTGTGATAGAGATATAAGTTACACCTTATATATATATTACTGAGTCGATTTGCCTTTCGTGATTTAATAAATTTTTTAACAGTTAACAAAATTAAATTTTCTATGGAAGAATCCAGACAGAAAACGAAAACATTTCCCTTGGCGCGTGACCAGGGAACAGGCGGTGCAGGACATCGCAAGTATGACGACATGGCTTATGCAAAGCATGGCGTTTTGCAAAGATGGAAACGCTCGGTGCGGTTGAGCATCTGCGTACCACTCGATGAGCCAAATGTTAAGGAAGCGATGCTCCGAAGTTTTTATCAACTGTTGCCGTATGTGATTGGACAATAACAACGGTAACACAAACACAAAAATAATCAAATTAAGAGGTGCCCAAGCGCCATTTTGATGAATGAATTTTCTCCTAAACCTCTGAAAGTAAGGATAACAAGAGGAAGGAGAATATCAATACTTTTAAAATTTTATATAATGATAAGCTACAACTTACACATTAATGGAGTGGCGAAGCCATGTCCAAAGGAAAAGTTTTATGAGTTGATTGCAGACAAGGACGGCACACTTGCTGCCCGTTGCAAGAAGTACCACGATTTGAAGATTCTGCTGAAGCAACGTAAGGATGCTGGCGATGCAGAGGGTAAGAAGAAGGTTGAGGCTCTTATCAAGCCTTTGAAGGAGCAACAACCTGGGGTTTGTTATCTCGGCACTTTCAAGGGTAACCATCGCACCAAATCGAATGCTCAGTGGAATGGGTTGTGTTATATTGACATCGACCTTGAAGGAAACGAAGAGCAACTGAAGGAGGGTCCTCGTGTGCTGGATAAGCGCATTCATGATGCTGCCCCTGAGTTTTACGACCAGCAGATTGTGTTGGCTCACGTTTCATGGAGCGACACTGGCCTGCGCTACATCTTCAAGGCTGACCACTCAATGACCTACATGGAGAACATCTATGCGTTCTGTGATAGGTATGGACTCATCTTCGACAGCTCTTGCACTGATTTGTCTCGTGCATCGTATGCTGTTCCTGAGAGTTACATCATCAAGTTGGAGGACGAGTTGTTCACTTACGACAATCCCATGAAGAACAGTGAGTTCGGTGGTGATGACGATGACACGGAAACATGTCTTTGGTTCGGCATGAAAAGGGATGAAGGTAAGGAGGCGAATGACTCTACCTCGACGACTTCGACAACGGTGGCTTCTACTTCGGTTTCGACTACTCCACAGAAGGCGAGTGTCTATACCACGATGAAGAACGTGGAGCGCAACGGGGATGGTGAGCCTTGTTGTATGGGCGTGCCTTACAAGGACATTGCTCTGAGACTAATGGAGAAGTTGGGTGGTATCCCAAGAGAAGGAATGCGTAACTCTCGACTGAGCAAATGGGCATGGCATTTCCGCAGCGTTTGCGATGATGATGTTGAGTTCATGTTCGACATGGTTCGTCCTATGATTGATGCATCTTTTCCTGACAAAGAGATTCGCGACACGATTCATTCGGCTGTGAAGAAAAACAGCGGCATCAGAATGACGAAGCAGATGCAACAGGTGATGCAGGAAATGCTGGGAAAGGACTGTTGGAATGAATCTGAGTTTGCTCTGGATGATTCTTTGCTCGACATGGATTATTGGAATCGGCGTTTGAACGAGATTCACTTTCCAAAAGGTCTGAAGGAGAGCATCGAGGGTGTGCCTGTGCAATTGCGTCCAGGAATAACGATGGCTGTGCTGCCTGTTATTGGTGCGCTGGCGAGTAGATGTTCTGCGTTTTTTAACAATGGCGATATGATTGGTTTGAGTGGCGTTACGATATGGGTCGGTGAATCCACGGTTGGCAAGCGCCATTTGAACAAGGTGTGCGAGTATTGGTATGACATGCTCGAAAAGGAAGATGAGGAAGAACTTGCAAAAGTTCAAGCATGGGACGAAGAGCGTGCTCGTAAGGGTTCCAACAAGGATATGCCTGAGAAGCGTCCGAAACCTTTGGTACGAGTAATTCCTTCGATTGTTTCAAAATCGCAATTGGAAGAACTCTTTGCCAATGCGCACGTAATGGTTCCTTCAACGACGAAGAATGGTGATGGGCCATTGGTAGATACTCCGCTTCGCTTGATTACTGTGGAGTCGGACATGGGCATGATGGAGTCATCACTGAAAAGGGACTTCAGCGACTACATGTCGTATATCATCAAGTCGTTCGACTCAGAAATGGCTGGTAAGTTCTACATGAACAGAGAAGGACGAAACGGCCGCCGCAGGGTGCTTTGGAATTTCGTTGGTGCTGGCACTTGGCCTACTTTCTGGAACATCATCAATAAGAATATCCGTTTGGGCTTGGAATATCGATTGATGATTTTTCCTGTGGCTTCTCAGCATTTCCAAAAGGAGGAAATTAGTGCATTTGCAACGCATCCCAAGTGGGTGCAGACCATCAAGAGCGTAGCCAAGCAGATTGGTGGCAAGGATACTTTGCTTCATGGTCCTATCTATTGTCCTGAACTGATTAAGGAAATGGAAAAATGGTGCGACGAACAAGGTGAAATTGCCAAGGAAGAGAAAGACACAGACCTTCGCGATGTGTTCCGCCGCCGTGACCGTCAGAAAGGCTTTATTGCTGGCATTCTCTTTTCGCTCATTGAGCAGAAGGACAAATTTGCGAAGTTGCAACGCGTGAAGATGCCTAATGGCGAAATCGGTGTTCGTATCAAACCTACAAAGAATGCGCTTTTGTTTGCCCGCTTTATCGCTGACTTTTGCGTTGAGTGCGAAATGGCAGTGCTGGGCGATGTTATTCTCGAAGCAAAGATGAACAGCAAGGGTGCTCCTCTGCCTTCGGCTTTGGCACTGACATCGAGAATGAAGCGAACGACGAAGGATATGTTCAACAGGCTGAGTCCATGTTTCACAATAAAGGAGTTCAAGAAGCTTTTTCCTGAGGGCACTTCCATCAATACCATTAAAGGTATGCTCCAAGGCTGGCGCGACAAGTATGTGAGGTATAACCAACAGAAGGAGTGTTACGAAAAGCTTGTGGAATCGCTTTGATGAAGGAGCAAGTCCTGTGAAGCACCATTCATGTTGATTAGAAAAAAAGAAAAAAATGGTGCAAAACAAAGATGCCGCCTTTCCGGGATGGATTGGCGGCATTCTTATTGCCCTTTTCTGCAAAGAGCGGGTTGGTTTTAATTGACTTAAATGAGTTTTCGATGTAGTAAATGATTTTCTTAGATACGAATGTGTTTGCGAAATAAAATTTGTTTGTACGGAATTAATGTTGTTCTTAAGGAAGTAATGTTGTTTCTACTAAATGTTTTTTGAACTTATTATGTATCTTTGTGTTACTTGAAATTGCGGGTCAGTCAATAGATTTTTAGGGCTGGATTGCTTCTGGTGGGAAGGTCCATCTTGTTGTTTATGGTTGAAATACTTAATGAGTTGTGTTGAAATAGATTTTTAGGGCTGCGGGTGTTGATTGATATTTGGTGTGTTATTTATTTTCCGATGAGTCGTCCGTTCACTACGTAGAAGCCTGTTGGGAGTTCGCGGAGGTCGGCTGCTGTGTGGTAGGTTCCTACGCGTATGCCTTGGAGGTTGTAGATGGGTGTTTCGAGTGGCTTGGTGTCGGGTGTGAAGGCGTGGATGGCGTCGTAGATGGGCTTGTAGTAGGCTGTGTGCTCCATCTTGATGTCGGTGATGCCCATGAGTTGCAGCATCTTTTCTGCGTAGCGTGTTCCGAGGATTCTGTAGCCTTCTGCGAGGAAGTGGAGATGGTCGGTGTTGCCTTTGCAGTTCTCGGAGGAGATGACGTGTGCTGTTGGGATGGTCTTCTGGATGTTGTTGATGATGTTGTTGTGTCCCCAGCATGCGCCTCCTTGTGCCTGGTCGAGGAGTTGTCCCACGAGGAGTGGTGTGTCTTCTGCCTTGAGGTTGAGATCTGCGAGGAGGTCGTTGTAGAGGGTTTTGACTTTGTTGGGCCATTGCTGGTCGCCGTTGTTGCTGCATCCTTGGTGGAGGAGCATTCCTTTGATAACTCCTGAGCGTGCTGCTATTCGGGCACATGCGACAAGCTTTTTGTATGGCTGGTTGCCATATTCTTGCATGTAGTTCTTGAACCAGTCGGCTTCGTTTGCGAGTGTTGCTGGGTCGAAGTCTTTCATGAGGTGCTCTATTCGGCAGCCTCCTATGGCTACGTTGATGATGCCGACGGTGATGGAGTCTGGGAGGTTTGCCACCATGGTGCGTCCGAAGTAGTCGCAGGGTGTGAGTCCTGTGTAGGAGCGGCAGAGGGGTGGATATGCTGTGTACCAGCGGTAGGTTTGCCGAATGTCGTCGGAGTTTTTGTATGGTACGGCTGGCATCATCTTGAATCGTGGGTCCACTCCTGTGCGGTCTTGTGCCTCGATGGCTGCGTTGCCTTCCATGTTCGACTGTCCGAAGCAGAGGTAGATGTGGAAATTGGGGTCTGCTTCTGCGTGCATATTGAGGTTGAAGAGGAATGCAAGGGTGATTGCAGCGCTTCTTAGGATGTTCATGAGTTTTTTATACATTATAAATAATATAAAGTTTCAAGTTGGCAAAGCCAAGTTTCAAGTTTCAGAGGCGCAAGCGCCGTTTCATGTTTCAAGACCAAAGGTCGTTTCAAGTTTCAAGGCCTATGTCTTTTTAGGTGGTTATTTATGCGATGAATTCGCGTGATATTTTTTGTACGGTGCAAATGTCGTGAAACATTTCGGTATGTGCTTGCAGATATGTAACAAAAAGTTGATAGTTTGTAAAGCGGGAAAAGTATTTATGCGCAAGGTTACAAAACTGACAGAATTTGTTTCAAAATCTAATAAAGGATGGGGAGAAAGGGATTATCTTTGCAAATAAATAAAGAGAAGCCCCCACCCGACCTCCCCGAGGGGAGGAGAAGGAAAGTGAGAAGGGAAGAGTGAAATGGTAATCCTTTTAAAATCCTAACAATCCCTGATTCCAAAAATCCCTGACTCCTAAGAATCCCTGATGATATTAATTAATCCTTATAAATCCTTTTAATCCCTGATGAAAAAGATTGCTTTGACATTGACAGTGCTGATGATGGGGTGCACGATGGTGGCTCAGAACCCTATTATCAGAGACCAGTTTTCGGCTGACCCTACGGCTCGCGTGTTTAACGGAAGGGTGTATGTGTATCCTTCGCACGATATTCTTCCTCCTGAGGACTACGACAGGAAGGATTGGTTTTGCATGGCGGACTATCATGTGTTCTCTTCGGACAACTTGACGGACTGGACTGACCACGGCATGATTGTGACTCAGAACAAGGTGCCTTGGGTGAGACCTAATTCGTATTCGATGTGGGCTCCTGATTGTGTGTATAGAAATGGCAAGTATTATTTCTACTTCCCTTCGGCTCCAAAGGCTGGTGGCGGATTCGCTGTGGGTGTTGCCATTGCTGACAAACCTGAGGGTCCGTTTGTTCCTGAGCCTGAACCTATCAAGGGCATCAACGGCATCGACCCATGTGTGCTCCAGGCTTCTGATGGCAATGCGTATATCTTCTGGGGCAACGGACGTTGTGCGAAGCTGAAGGAGAACATGAAGGAACTTGCTGACGACAATCCGAGAGAGACTGTGAAATGGGGCAACCGCGAGATGGAAATGGTGGGTGTGAACTGTTTGCAGGGACTTCCTAACCGTCAGGCTGAGGGTCCTTTCGCCTTTGAGTATAATGGAAACTACTATCTTACTTACCCTTACGTGAGGGAAAAGACTGAGGTGCTTGGCTATGCAATGAGCAAGAATCCGATGGGACCTTACGAGTACAAGGGGCTGATTATGGAGGAGCAACCTAATGGCTGCTGGACGAACCACCACAGTATCATCAACTTCAAGGGTCAGTGGTATCTCTTCTATCATCATAACTACTACTCGCCTAATGACGACAAACGTCGTTCTGCTTGCATCGAGAAGCTGTTCTTCAATGAGGATGGCACCATTCAGCTGGTGAAGCAGACGTTGAGAGGCGTGGGTGTGAGCAATGCTTTCAAGGAGATTCAGATTGACAGGTATTCTGCCATTTCGGACCAAGGTGCGGAAATTGAATATCTCGACACGCTGAACAGGTTTGAGGGTTGGAAGACTGTGATGAACGGGAAGAATGCTTTCGTGCAGTATAATCAGGTGGATTTTGCAAACGGTGCACGAGAGGTGGTGTGCAGAGCAAAGTCGAAGGGAGGTGCCAATGTGAGTATCTTCGCCGATGGTGCTAAGATTGCCAGCGTGAAGGTGAAGGCAGGAACGGCTTTCGGTGACTTCTCGGGCAAGGTGAAGAATGCTGCTGGCGTGAAGGACATGAAGGTGGTGCTCGACAAGGGTGATGTGGAAATAGATTATGTGAAGTTTAAGAAATAAATTAGTACGATACAATTATGAAAAGAAACATGCTGAAAATGAGCGCTGTGCTTCTCTTGGGATTGTCTGCTACGACGATGCAAGCACAGGATCCAATCATTCAAACGAAATTTACGGCAGACCCTGCACCCATGGTGTATAACGACACGGTGTTCCTCTATACGACGCATGACGAGGATGATGCCAATGGTTTCAAGATGAAGGACTGGTTGCTCTATACTTCCACGGATATGGTGAACTGGAAGGACTGTGGTGCGGTGGCTTCACTGAAGGATTTCAAGTGGTATGACGGCGACAACGGTGCTTGGGCTGAGCAGGTGATAGAGAGGAACGGAAAGTTCTATATGTACTGCCCTATTCATGGACATGGCATCGGTGTGCTGGTGGCTGATTCTCCTTACGGACCATTTGTTGACCCTATCGGAAAACCACTGGTTTGGCAAAGGGAGCACTGGGACGACATTGACCCTACGGTGTGGATTGATGATGACGGACAGGCTTATATGTATTGGGGAAATCCGAATACCTATTACGTGAAACTGAACGAGGACATGATTTCGTGCTCGGGAAAGATTGTGAAGCTCGACTACAAGATTAAGGACTATCAGGAGGGACCTTGGTTCTACAAGCACAATGGACACTACTACCTGGCTTTTGCTTCGACTTGCTGCCCTGAGGGTATTGGCTATGCCATGAGCAACAGTCCTACGGGTCCTTGGGAATACAAGGGACACATCATGGACCACACGGACAGGACACGAGGCAACCACCCTGGCATCATTGACTACAAGGGAAAAAGCTGGGTGTTTGGTCTGAACTACGACATCCTGCGAATCTCTACGCCTAAGCACCATGAGAGACGCTCCGTGAGTGTGGCTCCTATGCACTACAATGCCGACGGTACGATTCAGGAGGTGCCTTACTTCAAGGACACGAAACTGGAGCCAGTAGATACGTTCAATCCTTTCCAAAAGGTGGAGGCTGAGACGATGGCTTGGGGCTATGGACTCAAGACGTTTGAGGAGCACAAGAACGGCAAGATTTTCATCGCACTGAGGGACATTGACGATGGCGAGACTCTGCTGCTGAGGAACGTGGACTTGGGTGCAGGTGCGAAGAAGTTTACAGCAAGAACGGCATCACTGAACAAGGGTGGCGTGATTGAGATTCACCTGAATGACAAGAACGGACCTTGCATCGGAAAACTGAAGGTGCCTCAGACGGGAAGCTTGGAGAACTACGTGGAAACGAGTTGCAAGCTGAAGAAAACTGCGGGCGTGCATCCAATCACTTTCGTCTTCAAGGGAAAGAATGTGAAGGAGGATATGTTCAGGTTCGACGCTTGGGAAATGAAATAGAACTCTATTACTTCATTATATACAGAAACAGCTTCTCACGGTTTTGGATTTGAGGAGCTGTTTTTTTTTATGCTTCGAAGTGTTTTGACGTGTTTTGACGTGTTGAGACGCTAAAAAGATTATTACTTGTCGTCGATGATTCGAAGTGTCAGGATGGTTTCTAATCGAGAGCGTAAACGAGGCATGCAATCACGACGAATGCTGAGCGTCATGGTACAGAGTTCGTTTTCGTACCCTTGAGAAAGGATGGACGGTGTTTCCTCTTTCACAATGCGCATCACACGGTTGGTGTCGGGATAAGGGAAAGAGATGTGGATGCTGTCGTCGATGGTCTTCTCAATGATTTCAGCTGCGTTGATGGCTTCGGCTGCTGCCAAACGATAGGCAACGATGAGTCCACTGGTACCCAATTTGATACCTCCGAAGTAGCGGACCACGATGATGAGAATGTTTGTGAGGTTGTTGGAGTTAATTTGTCCAAGAATGGGTTTGCCAGCTGTTCCTGAAGGCTCTCCATTGTCGTTGGCACGAAATTCTGTACGCTCTGCTCCCAACATATAGGCATAGCACACATGGCGTGCATCGTAGTATTTCTTCTGATATTCCCCTACCCGCTCCTTCACTTCCTCTACGGATGAAACAGGAAAAGCGAAGGCAAGAAATTTGCTTCGCTTCTCGGTGTAGATTCCCTCAGAGGGTGCTTTTATGGTTTGATAGGTGTCCATCTTTCGAAGTGAAAAGTGAAAAGTGAAGAGTGAAAAATAATGGTCACCCTTCATTCAACTTCGCTATGAGAGCTTATGGATAACGAGTCCAGAACGGAGCTTAGGCTCGAACCATGTAGCCTTAGGAGGCATGATTTTGCCTGAATCCGCAATGTCCATGATTTGCTGTATGGTGACAGGATAGAGGGCGAGCGCCATCTTCATTTCTCCTGAATCCACACGACGTTTTAGCTCTCCCAGACCACGAAGTCCACCCACAAAGTCAATACGCTTATCACGACGCAAGTCAGTGATATTCAGCAGTTCATCAAGAATAAGACGGGAAGAAATGCTCACATCGAGCACACCAATTGGGTCCGTGTCGTCGTATGTGCCAGGCTTTGCCTTGAGGGAATACCACTCCCCTTCGAGATAGAGCGAAAACTCATGAAGTTGCTGAGGGCGATAGTTCTCTGTGCCTTTCTTCTCCACCGTGAAATTCTTCTCAAGCGCCTTGAGGAACTCAGTTGGAGTCATGCCATTGAGGTCACGCACCACTCGGTTGTAATCGAGAATAGTGAGCTGGCTTGCAGGGAAACAAACTGCCATGAAATAGTTGTATTCCTCATCGCCACGATGGTTAGGATTCTGCTTCGCCTTCTCAGCACCTACCAAGGCAGCGGCAGCCGAACGATGATGCCCATCAGCAATGTAGAGGCTTGGCATCTTGGCAAATTCAGCGGTGATGGTACGGATGTCTTCTTCATCAGAAACTATCCAAAGCTTGTGCCCAAAACCATCAATAGGAGCAATGAAATCGTATTCAGGAGTAGTTGAAGCATAACGTGAGATAATCTTTGCAAGTACTTCATTATCAGGGTATGCAAAGAACACAGGCTCTATGTTCGCATTGTTCACACGGACATGCTTCATGCGGTCCTCCTCCTTGTCGGCACGGGTGAGCTCATGCTTCTTGATGACACCATTAAGATAGTCCTCTACGTAGGCACCCACCACAAGACCATACTGAGTTTTGCCATTCATGGTTTGCGCATAGATGTAGTACTGCTCCTTCTCGTCCTGAACAAGCCAGCCGTTATCTTGGAATTTCTGGAAAGTCTGAGCGGCACTTTCATAGACACGTGGGTCGTACTCGCTGGTGCCTTCTGGAAAATTGATTTCAGGTTTGATGATGTGGTAGAGCGACATTTCGTTATCGCCTGCTTCTGCACGTGCTTCTTCAGAATCCAGCACATCGTATGGGCGCGACTCTACCTTTTCCACTAAATCCTTGGGAGGACGAATGCCCTTGAAGGGTTTGACTATTGCCATGAATATGAGTTAGATGATATAAAAACCCCTCACACATCCACCCTGTTGAGAAAGATGTGCAAGGGATTAGTTGTTTGATAATCAATTACTTGTTTACTTGGAACTTGGTGATGCCATCCTTGAGGAAGCCTACAATCTGCTTGGCAGCTGCAATACCTGCATTGATGTTAGCTTCGGCAGTCTGAGCACCCATCTTCTTAGGAGTTGAGAAGTAACGACCTTCGAACTGTGCGAATTCAGCATCTGCATCAGGCTTGATGTCAGTGATGTACTTCAGGTCGGTACGCTCAGCAAGAAGTTCAATGAGTTCTGGTTCGTTGATAACTTCCTTACGAGCCGTATTCACAACGATACCACCCTTCTTCATCTTACCAACGAGAGCCTTGTTGATGCTCTGCTTGGTCTCTGGAGTTGCTGGGATGTGAAGGCTCACAACGTCGCAAGTCTCGAAGAGTTCATCCTGATTCTTTGCTGCATGAACGCCTGCTGCCTCAATCACTTCTGCTGGACAGAAAGCATCGTAAGCACTCACTTCCATGCCGAATCCCTTTGCCACGCGAGCCACATTGCGACCTACATTGCCAAAGGCGAGAATACCCAGCTTCTTGCCCATGAGCTCTGTGCCTGCCTTGCCATTGAAGAAGTTACGAACAGCAAATACGAGCAGACCAAACACGAGTTCTGCAACTGCATTGGAGTTCTGACCAGGAGTGTTCATCACCACCACATTGTGAGCAGTGGCAGCTTCGAGGTCAACATTGTCGTAACCAGCACCCGCACGCACCACAATCTTGAGCTGCTTGGCTGCATCGAGCACTTCAGCATCGATTTTGTCGGAACGAATGATAATGGCATCAACATCTGCAACAGCATCGAGCAACTGCTGCTTTTCAGTATATTTCTCAAGGAGAGCAAGTTCGTAACCTGCCGCATCGATTTCCTTCTTTATTCCTTCTACAGCTACGGGTGCAAAAGGCTTCTCAGTTGCAATAAGAACTTTCATAAAATGATTGACAAAATTAATGATTCTTTTCAAATTCCTGCATGGTAGCCACGAGAGCCTTCACGCCTTCGAGCGACATGGCGTTGTAGCAACTTGCGCGGAAACCACCCACAGAGCGATGTCCCTTCACACCCACCATGCCCTTGGCAGTAGCGAATGCCATGAAGTCGGCTTCGAGTTCCTTGTATTCATCGTTGAGAACAAAGCAGATGTTCATCACTGAACGGTCCTCCTCGTTTGCAGTGCCACGGAAAATCTTGTTGCGATCAATCTCATCGTAGAGAATCTTTGCACGCTCATTGGCACGGCGATCCATTTCCTTCACACCACCCTGAGCCTTAATCCATCTCAAGTTCTGGAGTGCACAATATACAGGAACCACTGGAGGCGTGTTGAACATAGAACCCTTCTCAATGTGAGTGCGATAATCAAGCATTGTAGGAATCTGACGAGATACCTTGCCGAGAGCATCTTCCTTCACAAGGATGAAAGTGACACCAGCCATAGAGAGGTTCTTCTGAGCACCACCATAGATACAGTTGTACTTGCTCACGTCGATTGGACGGGAGAAAATATCTGAACTCATGTCGGCAATCATTGGAACAGGGCTGTCGAGCTCCTTGCGGATTTCAGTACCGTAGATGGTGTTGTTGGTTGTGATGTGGAAATAGTCTGCATCAGCAGGAATGGTGAAATCCTTAGGAATGTAAGTATAAGTGGACTCGGCAGATGAAGCAACTTCAACTACTTCACCGAAGAGCTTTGCTTCCTTGATAGCTTTCTTTGCCCAAACACCTGTGTTGAGATAAGCTGCCTTCTTCTCGAGGAAGTTGAAAGGCACCTGGCAGAACTGGAGACTTGCACCACCACCAAGGAAAATCACTTCGTAGCCCTGAGGAACGTCGAGCAGTTCCTTGAAGAGAGCCATTGCTTCGTCCATCACTGGCTGGAAGTCCTTTGCGCGGTGGCTGATTTCCATGAGGGAAAGACCAGAACCATTAAAATCCAAACATGCATTTGCTGTAGCTTCAATCACCTCGCGAGGAAGGATTGATGGGCCGGCATTGAAATTGTACTTTTTCATTGTTTATTTATATTGTTTAAACGAATTAACACGCAGTAGATATACCTCAAAACGGGTTGAGGAATCAGAAAAAACTGCTGTAATGGAAGCTTTTTACCTTATTCTTTCTAAAAACACTGCAAATTTACACATTTTTTATGTGTAGAGCAACATTCTTGAAGCAAATTTAAAGAAAACGATGAATAAAAGTAATGAATTCGCAGATTTTGCGTCAAATTGCAGAGTTATGAAGTATATCGAGCAGGTTGTGGTCAATCTGTCTGTTCTCACGCACGGCACGAGAGAAAGGCACATAGACAATCTCATCGTTGTCGATACCAATCATCACGTTGCGGAGCCCTTTCATCAGTGCCACTATGCTTGCAGCACCCATTCGGCTGGCAATGATGCGGTCGTGAGCCGAAGGATGACCTCCACGTTGCAAGTGTCCAAGGATGGAGATGCGTACATCGATATTTGGATGAGCCTTCTTCACTTCATCGGCATAGTACAAGGCTCCACCTGAATCCTCGCTTGCAGCAACCAGCACGATACTGCTCCCCTTGGTCTTGCGGAAACCAGATTCAATGAGAGTGGCTAATTTGTTCACATCAGTAGGAACCGAAGGAATGATAGCATCCTCACAACCCGATGCAATGGCACCATTCAAAGCCAAGAAACCAGCATCGTCGCCCATCACTTCAACGAAGAAAAGGCGCTCGTGGCTGGTGGCAGTGTCACGAATCTTGTCCACGCACTGCATGATGGTGTTGAGAGCTGTGTCGTAACCAATCGTAGTGTCAGTACCACAAAGGTTATTGTCGATAGTGGCAGGAATGGCGATGCAAGGAATGTCGTATTCCTGAGCAAATATGCGAGCTCCGTGAATCGTGCCATCACCACCGATGACAATCACTGCATCGATTTCTTCTTTCTGAATGTTCTCGAAAGCCTTCTTTCTACCTTCCTCAGAACGGAAATCCTTACTTGGCGACGACTTGAGGATGGTGCCACCCTGCTGAATGATATTGCTGACGTTTTGTGTTTTGAATTCAACGATTTCTCCGTCAATCAAGCCTTTGTAGCCGCGATAGACAGCCTTCACACGAAGTCCGTTGTAGATTGCAGAACGAGTGACGGCACGAATTGCACTATTCATGCCAGGTGCATCATTTCCTGATGTCACAATTGCAATTGTTTTTACTTCAGCCATGGTTCTATGTTGTTTATTTTAAGTGATTGTTTTTCTGAAAGATACAGATGAATCTCATGCCAAGATGAAATCCACACGGGAATGAGAGTCATGCCGAAACGGAGCACTTTAGTTCCTCATTCGAAGTCGCCAAGTGCCATCAATGCAAACCATCTTCTGGGAGCAATCGCAAGAATCTCCGTTGGCAAAAAACTGCGTGTAGAAGACTGTAGCAACCGTGTCGTTCCACATCTTAGCACCCGTCACCTTGTAGCCATTCACAGCGCCTAACCTGCGTTCAATCAGCTTGTTACGCTGGATGATGGCTTCGGAAAAATAAAGATAATGGACGGAATCGAGTTCTTCGCCAAAATCCAATTTGCTCATATACTGCTCCATTTTGCCCTGCGCCAAGAGGTCGAGTGCATTTTGCAATTCTTTCTTCGGAATGGCGGCAGGACCATCGTCACTATTACAAGAAGTAATGCCAAAGGTAAGCAAAATCAGCAATATATAGAAAATATTTTTCATCTTTTTTCAAAAAACAATTTGAGAAGGAGCCTTTTCACTTCAAATCTCAGTTTCTGCGACATCCTATTGGGGATTCACTGAAATTTTATTGGGGATAAACTGAAGTACGTCCCCAATAGCGAGAGAGTCAGTCCCCAATGGAAAGAAAGTCAATCCCCAATAGCCATGAAGTGAGTCCCCAATGGCGAAAGAGTATATCCCCTATCGCACTTGAGTCCATCCATCATTGCATAAAACGATGAAGGAAAAGGACAACTATTTCTGACGAATATACACGTTGATAGGTGTGCCCGTCAGCTTCCAATGTTCACGAATCTGGTTCTCAAGGAAACGCTTGTAAGGGTCACGCACATATTGAGGCAGGTTGGCATAGAACACAAACGAAGGAACGTAGGTGTTAGGAATCTGCATGCAATACTTGATTTTGATGTACTTACCCTTAATAGAAGGCGGTGGAGTTGCCTCGATGATAGGAAGCATCGTCTCGTTGAGCTTTGCCGTACTGATTTTTGTAGTGCGGTTCTCATACACTTTCTGCGATTCCTCCAGCACACGGAAGATGCGCTGCTTGGTGAGAGCAGAAGCGAAGATGATGGTGAAATCCGTGAAAGGAGCGAAGCGGTTGCGAATTGCCTTCTCGAAGAACTTGATTGCCTCGTTACTCTTGTCTTCCACCAAATCCCACTTGTTCACAACAACCACCAATCCCTTCTGATTCTTCTGAATGATTTGGAAGATGTTGATGTCCTGCCCTTCAATTCCACGTGTGGCATCAACCATCAGCACGCACACATCTGAATTCTCGATGGCACGGATGGAGCGCATCACGGAATAGTATTCAAGGTCTTCGCTCACCTTGTTCTTCTTGCGAATACCCGCAGTGTCAACAAGATAGAAATTGAAGCCAAACTTCTCGTATTTCGTATAGATGGAGTCGCGGGTGGTGCCAGCAATGTCTGTCACAACATTTCTATTATCGCCCAAGAAAGCATTGATGAGTGAGGATTTGCCAGCATTTGGGCGACCTACCACGGCAATGCGAGGAATGTCCTCTTCAATCACTTCATCCATGGTCTTGGTGAAGGTCTTCACGATGTCGTCGAGCAAGTCACCTGTACCACTACCCGTGAGAGCAGAGATGCAATAAGGGTCACCCAATCCGAGTTTATAAAACTCAGGTGCCTCATAGCGCAACTCATTGGAATCCACTTTGTTGCATACCACAAGTGTTGGAATTTTGGAACGACGCAAAATCTCTGCCACCTCCATGTCGAGGTCAGTGACTCCAGTCTTTATATCTACGAGGAAAAGAATCACATCGCACTCCTCAATGGCAATGAGGACTTGCTTGCGGATTTCCTCCTCGAATATGTCGTCGGAATTGACAACCCAACCACCTGTATCGACCACGGAGAACTCCTTGTTTCCCCATTCACACTTGCCATACTGACGGTCTCGGGTTGTGCCTGCCTCATCACTCACAATGGCGTGACGAGTCTTTGTCAATCGGTTGAAAAGCGTAGATTTACCCACGTTTGGGCGACCTACAATTGCTACTAAATTTCCCATAGTCTATTGAAATTGGATTACGGGGTGAATAAAAAAATGTTATTCTGGATGGTATCCAAAGAGGTTGAGTTCCTTGTCGGAATTGCGCCAGTCCTTGTCAACCTTCACGAAGATCTCGAGATAGATGGACTTTCCAAAGAACTTCTCGAGGGACTTTCGAGCCTCGGTTGCCACCTTCTTGAGCGCCTTGCCTTGGTGCCCGATGATGATGCCTTTCTGAGAATCACGCTCCACGTAAATCACGGCATTGATATGGATGTGGTGCTCGTCTTCCTTGAAACTCTCCACACCCACCTCTACTGAATAAGGAATCTCCTTGTCGTAATAGAGGAGAATCTTCTCGCGGATGATTTCGCTGACGAAAAAGCGTGCAGGCTTATCGGTCAATTGGTCCTTATCGAAGTAAGGAGGACTCTCAGGGAGCAGCTCACGAATGCGCTTCATGATAGGCTCCACATTGAACTTGGCAAGAGCGGAAACTGGGATGATTTCAGCCTTTGGAAGTATCTCATGCCACTGTTCAACGAGCTCTATGAGTTTTTTCTCATCAATGAGGTCTATCTTGTTAATCAGCACAAGCACAGGGACTTCCATAGTGGTAACCTTCTTGAGGAAATCTGAATTCTTGTCGATTTTCTCAACAGGGTCGGTGACATAGAGCAAGACATCGGCATCTACAAGTGCGCTCTCCGAAAATGCCAGCATAGATTCCTGGAGCTTATAGTTTGGCTTCAGCACTCCTGGTGTATCGGAAAAGACGATTTGGGCTTCATCGTCGTTGATGATTCCCATGATGCGATGACGTGTGGTTTGTGCCTTGAAAGTGGCAATGCTGATGCGCTCTCCCACTAAGAGATTCATCAGTGTGGACTTTCCCACGTTGGGATTACCCACGATATTTACAAAACCTGACTTGTGCAATTGATTGAAAGTTGTTAGTTGGTGTGTCGCTGGATAGAACTCACCTGAGAATGAAGTATTTCTGAAAAATGAAAAAACCGCGGATTTCGCAGACTCGCGGATAATGACATCCGTTTAATCCGTGAAATCCGTGGTAAATGTAAATGCAGATTGGAATTTCCTTATTTGCTGTACTTTGAACCGTCGTAAGCCCACTTCATATAGGAAGCACCCCACGTGAAGCCTGCACCAAAGGCGGTGAAGATGAGGTTGTCGCCTCGCTTCAACTTAGGCTCGTACTCCCAAAGGCAAAGTGGCAGCGTACCACCCGATGTGTTTGCCATGTGGTCGATGTTAATCATCACTTTCTCTGCAGGAACACCAATGCGACGAGCTACGGCTGTTTCGATGCGTACATTTGCTTGATGAGGAATAATCCAGGCAATGTCGTCTTTCGTGAGGTTGTGTCGCTTGGCAATTTCCTCCACAGCATCCGACATGTCAGTCACAGCGTACTTGAACACTGTGCGACCTTCCTGATAAACAAAGTGTTCACGAGCATCCACAGTTTCGTGACTTGGCATCTTTGCAGAGCCACCAGCTGCCATGTGGAGAGGTTCAAAATGGCTGTCAGTGCGAAGGAAACTTTCTATCAGCCCATAATCCTCTGTCGTTGCCTCCATCATTACACAAGCTGCTCCGTCGCCAAAAATAGGACATGTGGTGCGGTCCATATAGTTGGTCATCGATGACATGAAGTCGCCTCCACAAACGATGATGCGCTTGCGTCTGCCACTTGTAATCATGCTGGCTCCCACCTCCATGGCATAGAGGAAACCTGCGCATGCAGCTTCCATGTCGAATCCGAAAGCGTGCTTGAAACCGAGGTTGCCGATGACAAGCGATGCAGTGGATGGGAAGTGGTAGTCGGGAGTAGTTGTTGCACAAATAACAGCCTCGATGGTATCTGGGTCAACCTGAGTCTTTGCCATCAGTTCTTCCACAGCCTTGGTCATCAAGTAGGATGTGCCAGCGCCTTGACGCTCTTCGTCCCGCAAGATGTGGCGTGTTTTCACACCGATGCGCTCCATGATCCATTCGTCCGTAGTATCCACGATGCGCGACATTTCGTCGTTGTCGAGGATATACTTAGGAACGTATCCACCTACGCCTGTTATTACAGCATTAATTTTTTCCATATCTAAAGATTAGATTGCAGCTTCCTTTTCAATAGCTACCTTACCACGATAGTATCCGCATGCAGGGCATACAGTGTGATATACATAGAATTCACCGCAATTAGGGCAAACTGCCAATGTTGGAGCTACTGCTACGTCGTGTGTTCTTCTCTTACGTCCGCGTGTCTTAGACTGTCTTCTTTTAGGATGTGCCATTTTTCTACACTAATTTTTATTGTTATCAACTAATTTTTTTAACGCTTCCCAACGAGGGTCAACGGTTTCATTGTCAGAAGAATCTGAATCATCGGAATCTTCCGCAAAGTCGGTTGCCTCGTCGCTGGTTGTTTCATCGTCTTCTGCATCCTCTCCGCCACTTCGGGTAGCTCGATGTTTGGAAAACTCCTCCATCATGGTTGGGTCACACATCCCAGGTTCGTGGACCAAACTGATTGGCATGCTGAGCACGATAAACTCATAAATAGGCTGCGACACATCCAGATATCCATCTTCATGGTTCACTGTGATCATGTCGCCGTCGTCTAAATCTTCGTCACCGAGTTTCACGTCGAGTTGGTCTGTCGTATCTATCCGCAATTCTAAGTCCGCCAGACAACGGTCGCAAGGAACGATGACTGTTCCTTCGGAATGGATGGAGAAACGGAATACTCCTTGCGAAGCAGATTCACATTTCACAACACTCTTGATGTTGCCACGCTCAATAAGTCCGTCGATTGCCTCGAAAACTGAGTCGTTAACCTGAAACTCGAACGTTTTACCTGCGATGCTGCTATCAAGCAAGTCTATACAAAAATCGTTTCTTTTTTCCATATCGAACATGCATATTTGCATTTCAACGTGCAAAGATACAAAGAAAAACCTAATTACAAATGATATTTATGCAAATTTCTTGTGTAAACGGGGTGTTTTTGTGGATTTTATATGGAACCTTTAGCTCGACGAAGTCAATTTGTCCTTTAAAAACATCCGAATCCATCGAAGAATCGCATTTTTGTCACTTAGGAAGTTCCACTCGGAATGTAGTGCCCTTACCAATTTCCGAGGACTTCACAAAGATGCGTCCCTTGTGGTATTCTTCCACAATTCGCTTTGCCAAAGAAAGACCTAAGCCCCACCCTCTTTTCTTGGTGGTGAAACCTGGCTTGAACACGGAACTGAATTGGGATTTTGCAATACCCTTTCCTGTGTCCTTGAATTCAAGAGCAATGATATTGTCTGTCTCTTCCATGTAAATGTCGATGGAACCACTTCCCGACATGGCATCAACAGCATTCTTGCACAAGTTCTCTGCCACCCATTCGAAGAGAGAGGCAACGAGATTCACGATGACTGGGTCGGAAGGCAGATGACTCGTAATGTGGACTTTGTTGGAGGTGCGCTTGTCCATGTATTCCACCACACGATTGATGACAGCACACAAGTCTTCTGGCTTAGGTTCAGGAATGGAACCAATTTTGGAGAAACGTTCTGCAATGCGTTCCAAACGCTTCACATCTTTTTCCATCTCAGGCAAGAGCTCATCGTCAGGATATGTTTCTTTCAACACTTCCGACCATGCCATCAAGGAAGAAATAGGAGTGCCCAACTGATGTGCCGTTTCTTTCGAAAGTCCCACCCACACCTTGTTTTGCTCTGCTTTCATTGAGGAGAAGAGGGCAAAAATAGCAATGAGTACGAAGATAACAACGACACTCAACTGGATGTAAGGATAAACGGCTAATCGCTTGAGCATCAACGACTCTCCATAGCATATTTCGATGTAATCCGCATCGCTCTGCTTGGTTTCAGGATGGATAACAGTGAAAGAATCGGAATTCTTATCAGCGGAATCCATGTATTGATTCGTGAGTTCATCAGTTTCTTCATACATGATGTCATCCTCCGAAGGAGTTGCAATGAAAATGCGGATGGAATTCCCCTCATTCTGCATGCTTTTTGCTTTTGCCTGAAGGATGGAAATGGAGTCTTGGTTTTCCTTAAAGGTGATTCCCAAGTTACGGTGCGTTTGAACATTTCCGAATTTGTCCAAAACGATTACAGGAATTGTGTTGTTTCCATTGATTACTTTTAGCACAAGATTCAGGTCGGTGTTTTCATCGGCAGAGTTGAGAGAGCGCATGGCTTCAGCCCACACTTCCATCTTGTTTTTCTCTTCCTCCTGCAAGTCGTGGGTCAGATAATTCGATGTCAACAAGGAAGCTATGGCAATAATGATTGCCACCACTATCAGAATTATCTTCAAATTACGTATTCTTTCAAACATAGACTGAATGCTTCAGGTAATACACACAAATGAAATAACGATATTATTTGGTTTTTATTGTCTTTTCGATGGTGTTAAAAAGAAAACCGTCGCGAAGAATCACTCCCCACGACGGCTAAAAAAATCAGTATATAATTTCGCAAATTAACTCTTCTTGAATATCGTTTCTTGCTTTGATGCAAATGCATCTAACTAATTAAAAATGATTATTTTGAGTACTTCTGGTATTCCTTGGCCTTAGCCATGTTTCCAGAGTTGTAGTAACTTGCGTAGAGAGGATAACCCCACTGGTCGGACTGGTCAGGAGCCATTTCCTTAGCCTTCTCGTAATAAGAGATAGCCTTCTTGTACCATGAGTCAGCAACAGCCTTCTTGTCCTTATTCATACTTGCAATACGAGTTGCAGTATTTCCGGCACCGATGATGCAATCGAAGTAGTCGTTCTTGAATTCAACACCCTTCTCAAATGCAGCAAATGCTTCTTCATACTTTTCCAAGTTGTAGAGAGCAACAGCGCGGAAATAGTAAGGATAGCGTGCAGCTTCGATGTGGTTACCTTCAGCATCAACAGTCTTGATTGTACCGTTAGTCATGTTGGCAATAGCTTGGTCAGCCTGCTCGATAGCCTTGTCGAATTTCTTGTCGATAATGCTGTTCTGAATGAGGTTCACAACGAAAATCAGCTGATCAGGGAACTTCTGAGTTGCCAATTCATACATTTCGTTCTCCTTTGCCTTGTCGCCCTTATCCTTATAATAAGTAATAAGGTCCTGGCATGCAAGTGCACCATTCTGTGAATCGAGAGCCTTGTTGAGATATTCCAACATCTTTTCTTCATTGCCACCAGCACCCTTCAGAGCAGTAGCATAAATGTAAGCACCTTCCTTGTAGTAAGGGTCCTTGTTCTTCAGGTCGAGACCTTCGAAGAGAGGATTGTCGAATGACTCGTAGTAAGCGTCAAGCAATTCAACTGTGGCAGCAGGGTCGTCATAAACCAAGTTACTTGCACCGATAAACAAGTTGTTACGAGGATTCGTAGCCAACTGCTGAGCCAAAGCATGTTCCTTCTTGTATTCATCTTCTTTCACAGGAAGCTTACCTTTCTCGTTTGGAGTCTTCATCACCTTCTCCAATGTCTCGAAGTTCTTCACGAGAGCAGCCTGATTCAAGAAGAATGCTTTCTTGTCAACAAACTCATTGTTGTTAGCAACACGCTGCTTAATCATCTCATTCATGTCATAAATGAGAAGACGTCCCTTGTACTTATATGTTTCTGGCATATTTGCCGACTCAGGGTCCTTATCAGCATTTGCCAAAAGTTCACGCATTTCTGCAAGTTTATCTGGTGCCAAATTACTCAGGTCCATGCTGACTGGAGTAGATGCATACTCAATCATGTTCTTGACCTTGTTGACATTCTTCTTTTGTGCAAATGCAGAGCCTGTGAGAGTCAGAGCAGCACAAATCAAAAGGATTTTTTTCATTGTTAAAAAGATTTATGAGATTAAATTTATACTTCGTATTTAGTTAATTATGGCTGCAAAGATAAAGATTTCTTTTAAAACCTATCAATGAAAGTATAAAAAAATAAAAGTAGGAATGAATTTTAACACACTCCTACCCTTATTTTAACGATTATTATTCATTTGTTGCTTCACTTGATTCCACATTTCCAGCTTCTTCAGAGTTCTCTTCCAAAGCATCTTCCTCTGGTTCCTCATGAACAACTTTGCACACACTGGCAATCACATCATTGCGTCGCTTCAAGTTAATCAGACTCACTCCCTGGGTGTTTCTGCCTTGTACTTTCACCTCACGAACAGCAAGGCGAATGGCAACACCGCTCTTGTTGATAATCATCAAATCATCATCGTCGGTGACTGACTTAATAGCAATGAGATTACCTGTCTTTTCGGTCACATTCAACGTCTTCACACCCTTTCCACCACGCTTGGTGATGCGATAGTCTGAAAGTACTGAACGCTTACCGAATCCCTTCTCACTCACAACGAGGATGTTTTCAGGCCATTCGTTCGCAGTGATTACTTCTGCGCCTTCCACTTCCTCTACTGGTTCAACAGCATCAGTTTCAGGAACTTCCGTTTCGTTAGATTCCTGTGCATCGAGCGCAGCCCATTGCTCATCAGTGAGTTCTTCGTTGCAATTGAAGACGAGCATACCTACTGCTTCATCATCATCTCCATCGAGACGAATACCTCGAACACCTGTTGCTGTACGTCCCATCACGCGCACACCTTGCTCGTTGAAGCGGATAGCACGACCTCCATGATTTGCAATGATGATGTCGTCGTTTCCTGTGGTGAGTTTCACTTCAATCACTTCGTCACCTTCCACGAGGTTGATGGCAATCAAACCATTGGAACGTGGGTGAGCATAATTCTCGAAGCGAGTCTTCTTCACGGTTCCTCTCTTCGTGCAGAACATCAGATTGTGTCGCTTCACGAAATCTGCATCATTGATGTTCTCAATCGTGATGAATGCCGTTGCCTTGTCATCGGAATCGATGTTCAGCAAGTTCTGAACAGCACGTCCCTTGAATGTCTTTGGACCTTCAGGAATTTCATATACCTTCATCCAGAAGCAACGTCCCTTCTTGGTGAAGAACATCATCGTGTTGTGAGTCGTTGCAGGATAGATATATTCAATGAAGTCCTGGTCGCGAGCAGAACCACCCTTCGAACCAACACCGCCACGACCTTGAGCGCGGAACTCTGTCAACGGTGTGCGCTTGATGTAACCCAAGTGGCTCACAGTCACTACGACTGGCTCGTTTGGATAGAAGTCTTCTGGGTTGAAGTTGTTGCTGGCAGAATAGTCAATCACAGTCTTACGCTCATCGCCCCACTTGTTCTTCACTTCGAGCAATTCGTCCTTCATCACCTTCTTGCAGAGTTCAGGGTCGTCGAGAATCGACTGCAAGTAAGCAATGAGTTTCTCGAGCTCATCATATTCTGCATGGAGCTTGTCCTGTTCCAATCCAGTGAGTTGACGAAGTCGCATTTCCACGATAGCCTTAGCCTGGATGTCGTCGAGATTGAAGCGAGCCTTCAAATTCTCAATGGCTTCCTGAGGACTCTTGGCAGCACGGATAATGTGTACCACTTCATCGATATTGTCGCTCGCAATAATCAAGCCTTCCAAAATGTGGGCACGCTCTTCTGCTTTGCGCTTGTCGAACTTGGTACGACGAATAGTAACATCATGGCGATGATCCACGAAATACTTGATGCACTCCTGCAAAGAAAGCAACTTTGGACGACCCGAGTTGTTGGCACCAGCACCAATCAGTGCAATACAGTTCACACTGAAGCTCGACTGGAGGTCAGTCATCTTGTAGAGCTTGTTCAGCACCACGTTAGCATTGGCATCGCGCTTCAAGTCAATCACGATACGCATACCTTCTCGGTCCGACTCATCGTTCACATTCGAGATGCCATCGATTTTCTTATCGGTAACAAGTTCAGCAATCTTCTTGATGAGTTCCGACTTGTTCACATTGTAAGGAATCTCGTGAACAACAATCTTATCGTGAGTAGCTTCCGTTTCGATGTCTGTCTTAGAACGAATGATGATACGTCCACGACCTGTCTCGTATGCTTCTTTCACTCCATCCAAACCGCAGATAATACCGCCTGTTGGGAAGTCAGGAGCCTTGATGTATTTCATCAAACCCTCTGTGGTGATTTCTGGGTTGTCAATCATGGCAACGCATCCATCAATCACTTCGCCCAGGTTATGCGTAGGGATATTGGTTGCCATACCCACAGCAATACCCGTAGCACCATTCACCAGCAGGTTTGGTATGCGAGTAGGCAACACCTTTGGCTCTTTCAGCGAACCATCGAAGTTGTCTTCAAAATCGACAGTCTCTTTATAGAGGTCATCCATCATTGCCTCACCCAGGCGAGTGAGTCGAGCCTCTGTGTAACGCATGGCAGCAGCACCATCGCCATCCACGGAGCCGAAGTTTCCTTGTCCATCTACCAAGCAATAACGCATTGCCCAGTCCTGAGCCAAGCGCACCAATGCACCATACACTGAAGAGTCGCCATGTGGGTGATACTTACCGAGAACCTCACCGACGATACGTGCACACTTCTTGTATGGCTTATCGTAAGTGTTGCCCAGTTCCATCATTCCGTAGAGAATACGACGATGAACGGGCTTAAAACCATCTCTGACATCAGGGAGCGCACGTGCCACAATCACCGACATGGAATAGTCGATATACGACTTCTTCATGCTCTCATTGATGTCAACTTTAATAATTCTGTCTTGATCCAACATGAATGTTTGTGTTATTTAAATTCGAATTTTCGATGTAAAATTACGAAAATTTCTAAAGTCAACAAAAAAATTAAATGTTTTTCACTTAAAAACAGGGGCCTATTGGACGAGAAAAGCCAAATTTGCCACTTTTCAGCGCGTATTTCGCGTTCCGAATTCAAAATCGACCTTTCCCGAAACAAGTCGAAAATTGGCACAAAACGTCTTAGAACGCAAATTTCAGCATCCTATTCCTAATGCTTCATCCTTTCACATAGCAGTCGATGAAACGTTCTGGAGAGAAATACTTCTTCGACACATTCATCAATAATGCTGCATCTGCCTGGTTGGTTTTCCGATTGGCTTCCACAACATCATGCAGTGTCTTTCCCCAGAGCGACAGATTCATCAAGAGCGAAGGGATATTGAAGGTAAGTTCACACCGACGCGACACATTCCCAGTGATAAAGTTCTTCACTTGCAATAATTCATCGTCAGGAATCAGTTCGGTGCAGAGCCTCTTCAATTCCATATAGATTTCATCAATCACCTGTTGCACAGATTCATTAGGTGTTTCCGTCTGAATCACAAATATCGTTTGAAAAGGGACGCTGAGGATAGACCCACTAATATCGTAGGTCAAACCTTTGGTCTCTCGAATGCTATTCATCAAACGACTCCCAAAGTATCCACTTAGCAACACAGAAAGCAAACGAATATACGGCATATCAGGATGGTCCTGCATGGGGAGCAGACACCCTACCCTCACAGCAGCCTGCACCGTAGGCTCAGGCATCGTCACACTGAAATGACGTTCTGTGGATGGTTTGGCAGGAATGGGATTGATGAGCAATGTATGTGCATTCCTTCCGCCCCAAGCTCCCATACCAAAAGACTCAGCAATCAAGTCAATATCAGAATCTTCATATCCTCCTGTGACAAATATCGCACAATTGTCAGAAGTGATATTCTCAGCATGATACTCACGTAGGTGGTCGGGTGTTAAGTTGTCATAATCCTCCACCTTGGAATATCGTCCCATAGGATGTGATTCCCCAAACAATTCAGCACAAAACTTATCACGACACACAGTGGCAACTTTCTGTTGATTGATAATGAAAGTGGCACGAGCCTGATCCAATGCAATTCGTAGTTTTGTGGCATCGTAGAGCGGTTCGTTCAGCATACTGCTCACCACTTGCAGCACTTCCTTCAGATACTTACGCAAGCATTGGAGCGTGAGATACGAATAAGACAAGTTGGTGCTCGAAGTGATGGTTGCACCGAGGAAGTCCAATCTCTCAGCGATGGTATCCGCTGAATACGTCTTAGTTCCTTCTTTCAGCTGTGAGAAAGCAAATCGTGCTTGCTGAGGATGCTTCTCAAGCCATTGTCCTCCTCGAAACATGAAATCAATTCGAACGAGTTGAGTATCGTCCAAATGCAGCAGTTGAACTTCTATATTGTTTTTCAAGCGAATCTTATCAGGCTCTCTTGAAATATTCAATAGAAGTTGCTGAGTTTTCGGAGTGAGGCTTCTGTCCAGCATGAATACAAAAAGAAAAACTTAAATATTTTTTATAAAAGGAAAGAAATTAGAATAATTATCATAATTACTCCAAAAATGGGTGTTGATTAAAAAAACATTATTTCTGAAAAAAATTCTTGGTTGCTTTGCCCAAGCGTCTAAGGACGGTAATCTTCTAATTATTCTAATTTCTTTCCTAAAAAAACTTACTTCGTCAAGCTATGGCATTTCAGGAATTCTTCAGCACGTGCAAGGTCCTCAGGTGTATCAATTCCTATCGTTTCAATTTCAGAAATACCAACTTTGATTTTATACCCATTTTCAAGCCAGCGCAATTGTTCAAGCGATTCAGCCAGCTCCAAACTCGACTGAGGCAAACGAGTGATTTCCGCCAACACATCAGTACGATAAGCATAGAGTCCGATGTGCTTGTAGTAAGTATGCCCCTTGAGCCATTCCTCACCCTTCTCTTTTCCACGAGTGTATGGAATGATGGAACGGGAGAAATAGAGTGCTTCCATTCGCTTGTTGACCACCACTTTTGGCGAATTGGCATTTTCGAGAGCAGCAAAACCATCTTCCACAGTGAAAGGCTTCACGAGTGTCGCAATATCCACACTTTCGTCGTTGAAGCATTCCTTGATGGCTTGGAGTTGCTGATGCTGTATGAAAGGTTCATCACCTTGAATATTCACCACAACATCAAACTTCCCAGCAGTCTTCGTCAATGCCTCATAACATCTATCAGTACCACTTCGATGCTGTGTGCTTGTCATCACGACCTTTCCTCCAAAGGCTTTCACAGCCTGTTCTATCCGCTCATCATCCGTGGCAACTACCACATCATCCATCTGTCCTTCCACTTGTCGATACACTCTTTCAATAACAGTCTTTCCGCCCAACACAGCAAGTGGTTTAGCAGGAAAGCGCGTGGAAGCATAACGCGCCGGAATAATACCTATAAAAGAAGTTTTCATATAAGTTTCAAGTTTCAGGGCGCTATACGCCGTTTCATGTTTCAGGATACTTCGTGCTGGCTTCAAGTTTGGCTACTCCGAGCTAAAGGTTCAAGAATCCTTTAAATCCTTGATATTTTTTTACAACGGAAATAACTGAAATTTTTCAGAAAATCGGAAACTTTAGCTCAGCTTATCCAATTTTTAAAGAATTATCGGATGAAAAGAATCTTTCTTTTCTGTTTTTCCGTTCTTTTCCGTTTTTTCCGTTGTTCCTTTTAAATCCTTTAAATCCCTGATAATTTTTCACTTTTCACCTTTCACTCTTGCCTTCCCTCCCCCTCGGGGGAGTCGGAGGGGGGCTTGACCTCCTACTGGAAGCTTTCATCAATATGACCAGTATTCGTGTCAGTGATTGTATGTTTATAAATTGGGTCGATGTCGCTCAATTCACCCTGGCAGAGGTCGAAATCCTTTGGAATGGCAAAAGTGTCCGCTTGAGTGATGCCGTAGCGTTTGATGAGTTGACGGTCCTTATATACCTTATTCATAAATAAGCCATAGATAGGAAGAGCAGCGGCAGCACCCTGTCCGTTAGCCATACTGTTGAAGTGGATGTCTCGGTCTTCACCTCCTACCCAGCAACCCACCACCATCTTTGGTGTGAAGCCCATGAACCAACCATCGGCGTTGGAGTTCGTGGTTCCCGTCTTTCCACCCATGTCGGCAGTAATGTTATACACACGACGAATGCGCTGACCCGTACCTTCATCAATCACACCGCGAAGCATAGCAATCATCTTGAAGGCATCCTCCTTCTTCATGATGTCGGTCATGCGAGGGGCAAAGTTATCGATGATACTACCATCGGCATCCTCAATCTGGGTGACGAGAATCGGAGCACAACGCACACCATAGTTCGAGAATGTGGTATAAGCACTGACCATTTCGCCCACACTGATGTCGCAAGGACCCAAGCAGAGAGACATGGTAGGGTCTATTTTCTGAGAATTGATACCCAACTGGCGCATCAGGTTAATCAAGTTGCGAGGGTTCAGCTGCGACATCACCCATGCGGCAATCCAGTTGTTCGACTGAGAAAGTCCCCACTTCAGCGTTACCATCTGTCCGTAGCGAGCATGAGAACCGTTGCGTGGAGTCCAGTTTCCGTAAGTGCGCTGCACATTTGGAGCCACATCGCATGGAGTGAAACCATTCATCATTGCCAAAGAATAGAGGTAAGGCTTGATGGTGGAACCCACCTGACGACGACCACCTCCCAGCACGTTGTCATACTGGAAATGGTTGAAGTCGAGACCACCCACGTATGCACGAACCTCACCCGTTGCTGCCTCCATCGCCATCATGGCAGTGCGGAGGAATTTCTTATAGTAAAGAATCGAGTCGTGAGGACTCATCATCGTATCGTACTCTCCAGCGTATGAGAAGAGCGTCATCGGAATCTTCGTGTTGAAATTCTTCTGAATCTCCTCCTCGCTGAAGCCCTTCGACTTCAGCACCCTGTAACGCTCACTTTGGCGAATATAGCGCTGCAAAATCTCCTCCACCTTCGCAGACGAGAGTCCCGAGTATGGAGCACGCGGATTGCCACGCTTTTCCGCATCGAAACGAGGTTGAAGCGTCTTTGCCACATGCTGATAAGCAGCTTCCTCAGCAAATTCCTGCATGCGGCTATCGAGCGTGGTGTAAATCTTCAGACCGTCCGTATATATATTATAATGTGAACCATCCTTCTTCGTGTGCTTGTTGCACCAACCAAAGAGAGGGTCGGTTTCCCATGCCAGGGAATCATCATAATACTGCTGGTATTGCCAGGAAGCATACTTGTCGCGCTCAGGATGCTCAGCCATCATGATGCGGCGGAGATACTCACGGAAATAAGGAGCGATACCTTCGCGGTGGCTGGTGACATGGAATTTACTCACGTCGAGAGGCTTTGCCTGAGCCAGTTCCCTTTCCGCCTTCGTGATATAACCACATTTCTCCATCTGGCTGAACACCAAGTTTCGGCGTTCCACACTGCGGTCATGGAAACGTATTGGGTTATACATGGAAGGGTTCTTACACATGCCCACGAGCGTGGCACTCTCTTCCAGCGACAAATCAATCGGAGCTTTATTGAAATAAGTCTTTGCAGCGTTCTTGATACCCACCGCATTATTGAGGAAGTCGAAGTAGTTGAGATACATGGCAATGATTTCCTCCTTCGTGTAGTTGCGCTCCAACTGCACAGCGATGTACCATTCCACAGGCTTACGGGTGATACGGTCGAGGGCAGTCGTTTCCTTCGTCACGTTGGAATACAGCTGCTTGGCAAGCTGCTGAGTGATGGTCGAACCACCACCAGCCGACTTCTGACGCATGAAGCCACGCTTCACGATGGCGCGTCCCAAAGCACGGAGGTCGATACCCGAATGTTCGAAGAAACGCTCATCTTCTGTGGCAACCAGTGCTTTCACCAGATGCTGAGGAAGGGAATCGTAAGGCACGATCACACGATTCTCAGAGGCATAGCTCCAAGTACCCATCAACTTCCCATCAGCCGAATACACGCGGGATGCATATTTGCTGATTGGGTTTTGCAAATCAGAGATAGGAGGCAACTGCCCCAACCATCCTTTAGAGATAGCAAAAACGCCAAAAAATCCCAGAGCAAGGAGTAGGATGACTGTACCCCAAACGATTCGGAGTCCTTTGGCAATACTTGGTTTCTTCTGTTTTTCTTCTGTTTTATTTGTTGTTTGTTCCATTTTTCTAAGAGTTCGAAAAATCAAATCAGTGCATATTAGGGTGCAAATTTACAACAAATTTTTTGCATTGAATAAAATTCCGCCACAATTTTAACTTTTTCATTCCATTTTCAATCTACTGCTGAACACTTCCTATCAATTAATTGGGGGAATATATAGATTTTGAGCTCAAGTGAAAGCCCATAAATGACGTGCAAGTCAAATGAACATAGAAAGCTTGCTTACTATGTCATGACGCAGCCGTTATTATCCAATTGTGAAAAGAAGTTAACGGAAAATTTTGATGACCCAATGACCCAATGACCCAATTTTAAAACTCCCACCTTGCAACACTGCAAGATGGGAGCGAACAAAGAAGACGGCTGAAGGTAGCCTTGTCGGGAAGGAGTTGTTATGTTGAAGAGGAGGATTATTCTTGTTGCTTGGCTCGCTTCTTGATTTTGGCATCAACCGACGCACGCAGCAAGCGCAGAAACCAAGTTTACTTGGGGTTTGCCTTGCCAGAAGGAGGACGACGTAGTTTGTAGTCAAACATCAGGTCGATGCCAAAGGCACTGCCAGCATAGACTAACGCTTGCGCAGTGAACATCAGAACGGATTCTGATATTTCACCGACTGGCGG
>OCVV011356655.1_pt1 | contig 30736 bp, 35 predicted proteins | sample 1539721 | NCBI WGS metagenome assembly OCVV01 (sample SAMN02144230, study PRJEB22623) | gut metagenome | biome: sheep rumen | host: Ovis aries | place: New Zealand | reverse complement strand
ATCAACTACGGAAAAGAAATCGCAAAGGCAAAAGACATCCCCGGTGCTATCAACTGGATGACTATCGACAACACATGGAAAAAGATCAAATAAGGAGGAAACCACAATGATGACAATGAAAAACCAGTACAGCGCAGCTTCCCTTTACGATGGCGGATGGAGAGCAGAAGACAGAGACCAGCTGATTGAGGAATATAACCTGACAGAGGAAGAGGCAGATGAAATCTGCAGAGGCCTGACAGAAGTCGAAGAGGAAGCTACAGCCAAAGAATTTGAGGACTACGGCAAGCTGAAATACATCAATCCCGAAGCCTTCTACGAAGAGGGATGGAGCATCGCAGGACAGGCCGAAGATGATGACGGAGATGCTTATGACATCGTTCTCAGCGCAGATAAGACAGAGTATAGATACACGAATATCTGAGGAGGCACAACATGGCAAGGACGGAAGCCTTAAAGAAAGCACAGGACAAATACAGCCAGAAGATAAAGCAGGTCATTTTGAAATTCAACATGGAGACCGAGCCCGACCTGCTGGAACACCTGCAGAAGCAGGATAGAATACAGACCTACATCAAAGCCCTGATAAAGCAGGATATGGAAAGACAGGCATAAAAAATCGCCCCGGGATAGCAGTTCCCGGGGCTTTTAAAATGAAACACGTTGCCGATCGGCAGGTGTGCTTCTCGCTTATTTAAGGGGGCTGGTGGTGCCGGATTTTGATGCACGGAATCAGGCCGTGGATGAAATGTGCCCAGAAATCCCGTAAGGCGTGGGCCGCCACTCTCCAATTGGCTGCCAGGTGCTCAATATAATTCATACATCCTCCTTGTAACTTAGCCAATACTTAGTCAATGGTTAGTCAACGTTTTCAACGCGTTAGGCGCGTTAGGAATTAAGACCGTGCGCTTGATCCGTATATCTGATTGACTCTGTTCTGGATGATCGCCGGCTTATACCCGGCCGCTGCCAGCGCTATTGCCCTGTCCGGGTTCTGGCCGTACCTGCCGGCAAGGACCTGCTGGGCGACGTCATCGACCAGCTTCACATATTCCTGGACCTTGTCGTAATAATCATATTCCCCAGACTGCGTCAGGATGTTCTTTCGCTGTGTCCCGGATCCGGCGAAGCCCTGCCACACATAGTCCGCCATTGCCCAGAGCAGTTCCGTCTCATCCCTGGCGTACAGGTTGACATAAGACTGGACTTCCGCAGGATCGTATCCGCCGGCCCGGATCATGGCCGACCTTTCGGGATCGCGGCCCCACTGCTGCAGCATCACTTCGACGGCAAAATCACGTGAGAGGCGATTTTTGCGGGTAAAATTTCCGCGCCAGTATTTCTTCGCCGACTTGTTAAAAACGACTGTACGGCCGTTTCTGGTCATCGTCTGGCCGTTTCTTTCGACTTCTGGGAACACAATCCCGCCGATGCAGGTGAAGACCAGGTCTCCATTGTACTGGGTAGAATAGCAATTTACCCCGGCATTTTCGCACCGGGTATAAACATCCTTTGCCCAACTCCTGTATGTGCCCTTTGATTCTCCACAGCAGTTGCTGATCGCGATCGTGGGCGCAATCTTATCGATCCACCATGCCGGGTTGTTCTCCGGCACACCATGATGATTGAACATCCAGATGTCAATATTGCTGAGCTCGTAGCCCTGCAGGACCAGCTGGTTCAATGTCCATTCGGTGGCGTCTCCGCAGTTAAGGATCCTGCAGCCGTCCATCTCGATCAGGAGACAGAGACTTTTGGCGTTGTTGCTGTACCGGTCTCCCGCGAACATGCAGGTGATCTTGGCTCCGCCGACGGTAAACGTGGAGCCGGTCCGTAGCTTCACGACCGGAATGTTCTTTGCTTTGCATTTGGACAGGATGCTGTTGTGCCGGTCCAGATCCTTGCTGCTCTCCTGGTACGGGGCGTAGGTTGAACAGTAACATCTGCTGATCATATCCTGATCCAGATACCAGCCGGCGTCCCCGTTGTGGTCCTTGTGCCCATGGGTGTTGCCCAGATTTGCTTTCCGGCCGGCCAGAATCTCTTTGACAACTGCCCTGGGGTGAGAATTTCCAGCACAGTAGGTATCGATCAGCAGGAGCTCACCTTGCGACTCTATCAGCATCATGGAGCCCCAGTCCGAAGAGAACCGGGGACAATAGATCTTACCCATTCTTTTCCCTCATCTTTCTTGTGACAACCTTCTGAACGTCGGTGTAATACTCTTCTCCGATAAAAGCCCGGCGCTTCTCTCCGGATCCACAGAGGTCCCGGATGATATAGTCAGCCATGGCCTCCAGGAGGGCGTCCCTGTCGTTGACGAAGATCTTCACGTATTCCTGGACCGCTGCCCAGCGTGTGCCCAGGGCATTCTTTCTGGTGTCCCCGTTGCCATGCTTCCGGAGCATGACCTCTACGGCCAGCTCCTGATCGCTCCGGCTCCAGTTTTTGTATTCTCCCAGAGAATAGTATTTCGTTCTGTCGCTGCGGTCGCCGCAGACCACAACCATGTCATCCGTGAAATGCATCAAGATAGAACCGTCTTTAAAATTGTTCCAGATGTCAGCTCCTGTGGCCTGTACCACCGGGACCGTCCAGCTGGTGAAGCCCTTGTCCTTCCCGATCGTCCCGCCCTTCTCTCCGTAGTTATACCATGCTGCCTTCGGTTTTAACTTAGCAAAAGCCTTTTTGTCTGCATAATTGCCATGGTGCGGGATCTGGGCAATCGCCACCGGCTTGCATACTGCTCTGGCCGCATCGCAGCCCAATTCGTTGTCCCCGGCTGTAAAATATCCAAAATCGAAAAGAAAGACCGGGCTGAAGTTGTTGATGAACATGCCGGCCAGCGGATCAGTGTCCGGTCCCCTGTAGCTGTTCTTTGACTGCCAGAGGACCCGGCAATGGATATCTCCGATCCGGATCTGCGTGCCTGTCTGCAGCCAACCGACGGTGACCCCGTTCCGCTGGCACAGGTCATACAGGCCCTTTGCGCACCTGTTATACATATCACAGACCCGGCCGTACCAGGGCTTGCTTTTGTACTTGCTTTTGGTATAAGCCCCAAGAGCAGCATAGTCCGTCATCCAGACTTTTTCGACCCTGATGTCCGGGTCGTTGATGATGTCTTTTATCCCGTTAATGTGGTCTGTGTGCGGGTGTGTTCCAACCGCCCAGATCCGCTTGAAATGCTGCTTTTTGATCCATTCCCGAAGCACAGTGGAGGCCGGACGCTGGCCGGCATCCAATACAAGCGCGTTCCCAGCCTCATCGAAAAACACAGCATAATCCCCATATTTGACGCCTGTGGTCTTGGGGATGTCGAATCCCGGGATATACAGGCTGACAAATCTGCTCATATCAGGCCTCCTTCCGGATGTAATCGGAGTGGCAGAAGCCGTATTTTCCGGAGTCAACGGTCTTTATGTAATACCAGAGGCTGCCGTCTTTGGCTGTCACTTCGTCGCAGATATAGACCTCGGTACCAGAGGTCAAAGGCCCGAAGGTCTTGCATTTGTCGTTCTCAGTGCCGGCCCATGTCCGGACGTTGAGCCTGGTCGCTGTTACCTTACCTTTCCATTTGGCGTCTTTGGAAGGGGCAGAGGCGGATGTCTCTGTCTTGCTGGACACGGTGCCAGAAATGTTCGTGTGGACAAAGCCGCGGATATATCTGCCGTTGATGGCCAGTGTCCTGTATTCCACAGCGTCGTTTTTATTGCCCTCAATCACAAGCATCGTGCCGGCAGACCTGTCTACGGATACCACCATGCCGACGTGATCCGGAGTGCCAGTATTGTCTCCTGATCCAGTGTCTCCCCAGTCATAAAGGACTGCGTCTCCCGGATCCGGAACATACGCATCGTCTTCCACCCAGCTCCCTGCCTTTTTGGCCAGCGTGATCATGCGGGGGCAAGAGCACTCGATCGGGAAGGCGTCTGCCAAGCCGGCCTTGATATAAGCTGCGCTGATGGCTGTCGCGCACCATGCGTCTGAGTAGCCCACCCTGTAGTTGATTGTTCCGTTGACCTTGACCGCTGTGGCCAGATAGGCGTTGTAGATATCGACGATCTGTTTGTGCTTTCCATTTGCCTCAGAATAGCCCTTCCATCCTTCGAAGACGTCCACGACAGCCTGCCTCTGGGAAGTATCGCACTCTGTCACAGGCTCAGTCTTTTTCTCTTCCCCGAAGAAGTAATTCATATCCACATTCCCGGAGATACCGCTGACTTTGCCCTTGTTGGAGTACTGCTGATACGTGCACGGATAGTTGGGATCCCCGCTGTAATCAGCCAGCCAGATGATATAGTCCTTGGCCAGGATCTGGCCCATGTCGTAGTAATTTTTGTAATAGTCCTGGTTGAGATAGACGCCGGCTCTGTAGCCCTGGCTCTCGACGTAATCGCAGAAGATGATCGTCCACGGCGTCGTGATGGATTTTTTCAGTGTCACGCCCTTCTCTTTGGCGTCTGTGAAGGTATCATATTCCAGGTCTGCGAAGATGATGATATCTTTGCTGAGCCCTGCCTTCTCAACATTTGCGATACAGGACTTGGCTTCCAGAAGGACATCAGACTCTTTCAGAGGATAGAAAAAGTGATAGACGCCTGGGATCTCAATGCCCGCCGCCTGGGCTCCGGAGACATACTCGAGAAATTTTTTATCGATTGTTTTGCGATATCCTTCCCGCAGGATCACAAAATCTATGCCGTCTTTTTTTGCCTTTTTGAAATCGATCGTCCCCTGGTGGTAGGAGACATCCATGCCTTTCTTTGTCATGCTTCCTCCCTAAAAACAAAATAGGAGCCTGCTCCTGCAGGCTCCCGCTTATACGTTTCGATACTGTTGGCCATTCCCGGACATGGCCTATATATTCTATCCCTGCTCTTCCTTCGGCTCTTCAAAGTCAATGGCAAATGCGTTCATCTCTCCGACGGCCGCTTCGAGCAAAAGATTAATCTGATCTTCCGTGATATTGATGTTATTCTTCTGGGCGATCTCCCAAAGGAAGTGTGCTGCGTATTTTTTCCTCTCCTGACCGGTCCCGGCACCATGGATCTGCTCCGCAGCATATACCGCTTCTTTCGCCCAGCGCATCAGGGCGTACAGCTTTTCGTTTTCTGCGTGCACAGTGATCCACTGTTTGATGGCAGGCACGAGATAGATCGTGACCACCGCCGCGAGGATCCTGATCAGAGTCCTGACGATTTCAAATGTCAATTCGTTCATTATCAATCCTCCTTAATAGAAAAGGCTCCTTTTGACAGGAGCCGGTCGTAGGTCGATTTGATGTTGTTTATTGCCATGACTGCATACGTGTTTTTAAATCCAGGGTGCTTGTCGCAGTACCTTTCGTATGTGTCAATATCCTGGAGCTGCTGGCGGAAATATTCCTGCGTATGTTCAACCCCATTAATGAGTTCATCGTTAAAACGCAGGATGTGGGTCCGGGCCAGCACCGCTGCGTTCTCGTCCACCTTGTTCGATATGGATGTTATATCCTTCCGGATATCTTTCAGGGCCAGGAGGACCGCATCCTGCTTGTCTTCCTTCTCGTCCTTGCGCTTCAGGCGCGCCGCTATAAGATCCCATATCTTGCTGCCAATGACGGCCACAAGGACCGCCCCTATCAATTCCGTCGCTGTGGTCATTATCTCTCCTGTGCAATAAAAAACTGGCTAAAGCCAGTCAGGTGGTGTACATGTTCCATTTAGGCTCTCTCAGCCGGCGTCATGCGTGAAAACCTCATGCCTAATTTCAAACCCCTCTTTTGTGAGGAGAGATACAGAATCTGTCAGATGCGTCGTATCCACGGCCTGACCTGCCTGTCTGAAAAATTCCTTGATGGCCTCGGCTTCAGACTCGTAGGCCTTTACGGAATTGCCGCTCGTCCCGTCGGTTCGGTTCGTGAATCGTACTACAAAATAATTATACATATAGCATCTCCTTAATTTTCGGTTATCATTTCCGAAAGATTAGTTTGTACAACATTGAGATAGGGCACGATTTTTGCCCCTTTCTCAATATTCCTGATAGTTTTATAAACGCCGCCACCAACAATTATCACGGACCCCTTCACATAGTTTTGTGTTGCGACAAAAGTATCTTCGGGCGCTCCCGCAAAGCCTGCCGCCTGCTTGGCCACCTTGTCGATCTGTTCCTTCAGCACCTGCGCTGCGGTCTTTCCTTCTTCCTCCGCCGGCTCTTCCAGGCTGTGGTCCTCCGGGATGACATTGCTGTCCAGCTGCTCCCTGAGGGAGTCGTACTCCACCTTTGAGATCTCATACAGATGGACCGTGTCATAGCCGTCAAGCTCGGCCCAGCCGTCCACATGATAGATGGTAGAACCGTCGGAGGTTATGACGCCTCCCGGACTTTCGTCTTCTCCGCATCTGAGGGGCCTTTTGACCAGGCGGTTGTATTTGACACATGAAAGCTCGGCCAGCGCATCTACGACCTCAGTGCCTTTTACCAGTTTATAGTGCATGCCTTCCTCCTTTCTGGAGCAGGATGGAAAGGGCGTGTTTCAGCCCTTTCCTGTTTAATCGTCATACCGAGAAGCCGACGCACACGCCTTTGGAGTTATCGGCATAGGAGCCGCTATTGGAATCGACGTTGCCATCGTTGCCGTTGGATCGGATATACCAAAAGCACTTGGTATTAGACACAGCAGCAGCGCTGCGAAGCCACCATTCTCCTGCCGACCCTGTATAGTAGGTCTTGATTCGCGAGCTATCGTTCGTGAAGCATCTGAAAGTGACCTCGTGCGCATTGGGCGATATCTCCTGCATGTATGGCGTGGCCGTTGTACTCCATCCAATCTCCGCCCTTGACGGGATCCTGAGATAGTCAGTAGACCTCACTATATCTTGCGAGTTTCCTGCATCGGCCAGCGTGATGGATGAAGATATGATTGCTTTCCAGAGTAATGGCAAGGCGGGATACAGTGACTCGTTAAGCCACTCCCGCAACTTGCTGGCGTTCCAGCCCCCCGTGTTGGTTCTGGAGCTGTTCATTTGCCGCCCCGGCAAAATCCCGACCATATAAAAGTCCGCATGCGACATTCCGCCGGCGACCAGCTCATAGTGCCCAAATGAATGAAGCCGGAACTCCAGATAGTGGTCGACTACCAGGGAGGTGTCCGTAATCATCTTTACCAGTGCACCAATGCTCAGATAAGTTGACGCCTGCCCTGAATGGCAGATGGCGTAGAATTCCCCCAGCGTATAAGCCATGGAGTCTTCTGGATCGTCAGAGTAAGCATAATCATAATCTGTCAGATCTTTGACCTCTGACGGAAGGTCGCACCGGAGGAACGTGGCGATGATATCCGTATCTGCGGTTACCTGAGAAGGTTCATTCCCCCATCCTGTCCACAGATAGTAAGTATAGCTTCCGGGTACATCCGCTATAGACGGGGCTTCCCCTGTATAGGACGGCGTGCCGTAAGCGGCTACCTGGCTTGTCTGGAGGACGGTCTGGCCCTGCAGGTATCGGACCGTATAGTACCTTGTTGCCGAGCTGTACTGGGCCTTTAACGACTTGTCAGCCGTGACCACCGAGTTAATGCCTTCCCAGCCGTTAAAGGTATATACCAGCCCAACGTCGGAAGGTTTTGTCGGCGCGCTGATGTGCCCTGCAGTGACCGGGTCCGTAGCCAGCGTCCCTGAGTCGACATAATCCACATAGAGGAGGGTATCGTCGTAGTTAAGGAACGCCACCTGATACTGTTGCACCAGCATGTTGGGGTCATAGGCGACCTCCAGGTCCGGCCATGCGGCAGCATAAGCGTTAATCTCCCTCTGCCTGACAGGACCTGAGATATGCACTGATCCCGTCAGCAGTGATGAGCTCTTAGACAGAATCTGGTTGAGCAGCGTCGACTCCGTAAGTGTCCAGTCGATCCCCAGGAGCCTGATCACCTGGAGGCTGTTGATGGCCGTCTGGACGATGTTCAGGGAGTTCACGTCCGAATACTCGCAGACGAATGCTTCCAGATTTCCAAAGGCCATCTGCAGGTCAGACAGGTTCTTGATGTAGCGTAGGGTCAGGTTATTGATCGTGTTCGGCAGGTGCGCCAACGCGATCTTGCCATTAGCTGCAAACAGCACCGATGTCAGCGCCGTCCCTTCCGCGTACAGGCTCACCAGGTTCTGACAGGCACTCAGGTTAACCGATCCGGTAAGGTTTGGACAGTTCCGGATATCCAGGGTCTCCAGCAGGACGTTGTTGCCCATGTTCAGGGTCGTTAAAAAGCTGTTTGCATAGCCTTGTGTGGTGTTTCCGATGATCAGCGTCCTGAGCTTTGAAGCCTTGGAAAAGTCGTTGTCATGGATATAGCAGGCGCTCAGGTCGTTGATAGCCTGTATCCTGCTGGCCGCATAGATCAGGATGGCCGTATCGTCCATCTCGGTCAAATTAGTCGTGAGGGTGTACTCGGTGCCGGCTTTGGCCCTTACCTGTACAGGGGCCGGGCTGTTGCCGTAAAGCACCGTCAGGTACATGTCGCTGTAAGGGACCAGCTTTAACGTATAGTCAGGCGGGACCACAGCCATGGAAGGGGTGTTGCAACGGAACATGATCTGGTCAGCCCGGATATTGGTCCCGACATACTTGGTCCCGATGTAGACCTCCTGGTCACGCTCGAACTGGCGGCGCTGATAGCGTTTCCGGCCATTCATCATTTCATTTAAAAAGCGCACCGTCCCGGCCTGGTAGGTCCGCAGGTACTTCCTTTGTATGTCGAGCCGCCAGAGCTCTTCCGGGAACTGCTCCTGCCAAGTGTCCCACTGGGCGATCAGCGATTCCGCGGACCAGCAGCCGGCTGACTCCCTGTCCCTGTACATGTTCTGGAGCTGCGTGTACATCAGGTCCCGGATGCGACACCAGAAAACAGACTGCGCGGCGTTGAAGATAAAGCCGCTGGAAGCGTCCCCATCTGTTTTGTAGTCCACGTCTTCCTTGCCGTAGGTCATGGTCAGCTCACCGCTGTTGTTGATGCCCAGGGCAGTGTCGTTATCATAGTCCCACAAGTCGAATCGGTAGCCGTCGTTGATGGCCGCCGCAGCGTTGTCGACTGTGTAATACTGGGCATCGTCCCCCAGCTCCACGGCCTCGGCTTCCGTAATGTAAGTCTTGCCCCAGTGCCAGAAACTGTTCTTGGCCCGGTTGTCGATCATGGTATACCTCTCCGTAAAGAGATACCAGTAAAGCGGGCTTTCGACGATGAACCAATCTCCCAGTTCTGCGACGAAATCGACGTCTGAGGATGTCACCACCCATTCATACATGTCGCGCCATACCTGCTTTGACAGCTCCTGCTGGGCCTCTATCTGGGCACTGCTGATCGTCTCCCCGTCTTTGGTCCCCATGTCGTATCGGAACTCAAATGAGTCATCCCAGTCTTCGTATAGTGACTGCCTCTTCAGGTTGTTCTGGTTCTCCCACTGCTCTGTGGTAATGGGGTAGACCATCGATACGGCTTCTTCCGGGTCATAGGTGATGTCATCATTGGCATCCAGGTAGACGCCTGTCTGGAACCAGCTGTTCGGCAGCGTATTATCGCTGACCTCTACCACGAATTCGGCAAGGTCCGTAGGGTCAGTGACCCTGGTGTTGTCCGTCTTCTTGGAATCGCCGATGTTACCGATGGCGTAGAAGTGCCAGGCGTTGTCCTGGAACTCCCTGTGGGTAGATATGTCTGGATCATTCTCACGTACGAAGATCACACAGTTCTGGAACTCCATGGAATTCTTCCTGCGCGGATTCTTCTTCTGTCCCGGCGTCTTGTACGGGATATATGTGTTATACCGCTTCTGCAGGAGCGCGTTGTTGGCATTCTCGGAACTCGCAATGTTGACCTTGAGGTTGAACCAGTCATTCGGGACGGACTGCCTTGTCAGGCTGACCTTCCCGGATCCGTCCGAGTACCTTGTCCCATCACCCAGGACCAGCTCCGAGATGTAGGACGCATCCAGCGGGATCTTGGATACCCTCTGATGCACTCCATCAAAGCCGAAGATGATGTCAATGTTACGGCCGGCAAAGCCGTACTCATTCGACGTCGTGCCCTGGCCGGCATGGTAGCCGTTGGTCCACTGCCAGTTGTCATAGACAGGGTCTCCGTTCTTGTAGATGCAGCGTACGTTAGTGTTCTTCACATAATCCTTTTTGTCGTTGGTAAAGTGCGGGCAGTCGATCATGATCACCCGCAGGTCCGGACAGGCGGCCGCCACGCTCTCAGGGGTCAGGCTGTTGTTCTCGTCATAGATCTGGTTGCGCTCATATCGCGCGATCATCGTCTCCGCTTCGCGGGCATCGGCAATGAAGTTCCGCAGGATATCGCTGTCGGTCAGCGATGATGAGTAGGCCTTCATCCGGTAGATCCAGACGTCACAATCGTCCGATCCGATGGTAATGGGGGCCGGCGTGTACTGATACAGCCTGTGGGAAGAGTCGTAGATCAGGGGCCTTGCTCCTACGCCGTCCTCATAGGACATGATATAGGATGTGGCATTGGGATCTTCCGTATCCAGAGTGTTTATGTTGTACTCGTACTCGATGATGTCCTCTTCACTGTATGGTGTATACAGTTCATCGACAGACGTCTTGAGGTAGGCCGCATGGGCTTTCATATCCAGCCCGACCTTGACCTGGTCTGCGGCGGGAATACACTTGAGCCAGGACGTAGTGTTGTCCCTGACATTGGTGACCTTGAAGATGACCTTGAACTCAGCGCCGGCCTGGATTGGATTCGAGCCGAACAGGTCATAGCTGATGTATGCCCTGCTGCCGGCCTTGATGCAAAAGTACTGGTTGTCTTCGCTGTCTACCTGGTATCCGCCCGAGACCCAGTCGAAGTTACTGCTCACCGTCATGGCGATAGACGGGTTGTTCGTGTCGGACCACAGCCTGTTCACATCGGCATTTGACCGGCCGGAAGGCTCGAAATCAAATTCCAGGTTGGCCGTTACAGGAGAGACATCATAGCCCAGCTCTACGACATTCACCCGGATCTCTACGCTTGTGACCCCGCAGGTAATAGTGAGCGAGTGTACGCCGATATCCGATGATTTAAAGGCCCATGTATTGACCGCTTCCGACAGCTCCAGCGTATTGACCACATGGCCGTCTACTGAGAGGCTGACCTCAGGGGATGTCGTTGAAGGGTCATACACGATATAGGTGATTCTGGTCGTGTTGTACTGTTTCGCACGTACCTGCCCGTAATGGTCATAACGCAAAGGACATCCAATCACGGGCACCAGGGAGTTCTCGTTATACCAGATGATATCTTTGAATATGTGGTCCGTCTCAATGTTATTGCCGTTGATGGTTGCTGTGATCCAGACCTCCAGGAGGTGGGCGCCATGGGTCTGTGTCGGGATCGTATAGGACTGTAAGGTGCCGGACGCACCGGTCGAAACGCTCTGCAGCTCCACCCCGTCCAATTTGAAATGGACCGTCTTGGTGACGGCGCCGTAAGGGGTGTACGTAAAGTTCACGGCCTGCCCGACAGGGTTGGTGTAGCGGTCGCTGAATGAGCTCTCCAGCCGTACGTCCACGATCTGGACGTTCCAGGCCTTGACCGCTACCGATCCGCCCTCATCTGTAACGGTGAGAGTCAGTTTCTGGGAGCCGATGCTGCAGTGCTCGGTCAGGTCGAAAGTGTTGAGGCCCTGTGTCAGCAGGCCAGTCGCGATGATGGTGTTGCCCAGCTTCCAGACGTAGGAGCCGTCGACCTCTTCATTATCGCTGTCGACTGAAGAATACCGGATCTGGATGACTACAGAATCTGTGGGCGTGCAGACGATAGGGGACACTGTGACCTTCTCGACGGTCAGTGTCGTAGTGGATGACTGGCCGCCGCCTCCTCCGGAGGGAAGAACGAACTGGCTCTTTACCGTCTCGTCGCTGCCGTCGACCTCATACAGGGTGTAAGTATAGACATCCCCCTCTTGAGACAGTTCGGCATAATAGGAGAGGCCGTCTCCGCCCAGTTCTTCGATCGACTGGGCCAGCCGGTCCACAGTCCTGGAGACCGAATTGAGATTGGTGTTCATCGTTGCCAGACCATCGGTCAGGTTCGAGACGTTGCCGCTGATCACCGTCAGCAGGGCATCGACCTCCGCCTTGGTATAGCCGTCAGCGCCGATCATCTCCCAGGCGCTGTCGATCCATCTGTAATGGACGTAGATGCCAGATTCGTTTTCGACGTAGTAGTCGGTGTACTCGTTCCCGGTCTGCGGGAGCGTGTCGACCGTCTCAGCCAGAGAGCCAGCTACCATATGCCATTCGTCGTCGAAATACTTGTAATATAAACATCCGGAGGACGTCGTGAGGATATAGTCCACGGCCTCATCGCCGACCTGCGGCAATGCATCAACGACCAGTGTGGAGGAGCTGCCGAACACGTCCCATTTAGGCTCATCGTTCTCATCGACGATCCACCAATACTTGTCATATCCAGTCCCGGACTCCTTTGGCACAAGGTAGAACGTCATGGGCTGACCGGATGCAGGCAGTTCGTCTACAACAGTGATCGTGAAGGCTTTGTAATCTACAAGGCGCGCCCTGACATATGCCTTACTGAGCTCATAGACACCGACAAGTGCTCTCTGCAGGGTCGTGTACTGCACGTCCACGTCATCGGATGCGATATGCAGGGCATCCTGTATCGACATGGACAAAGGCGTGTAGTAGTTGTCCTTAAAATCGTCCACCTGGCCCTTGGCGTACTGGTAAACGTCGACCCCCCTCCCCAGGGTGTCATAGACAGCCGGCTGCATGGCCGTATCTGCCTTGTCGAGGGAGGCCTGCACCGCTGCCGCCAGCTGGGCTTTTGTAATGGCTCCGCTGGCCAGTCCCGCTGCCAGGTCTGAAGCTACAGACCCGATAGCCGTATTAAGGTCCGCCACCGCCTGATAGACGACCTTGTTCTGGATGGCGTTCGTGGAGACGGCATTGAGGGCCGTGTCTACTGTCATGGATCCGTATTCAAGGCCCGGGGTCCACTGCTCATTTACAGTATCCCAAAAATACCAGTAGCCCGGGGTCAGGTCCTGGGTCTGCGTGCCGATATAGACATACAGCTTATCATGCTCTGTCATGTCCACGGCCGTTTCCGCAGGCTCCGGGGCCCCGCTCACCATGCCGTCTACCTTGGAGGCCATGGCCGCCACTGTGTAGAGCAGGGAAGCGATCTTCTCGGCGTTTGTCGCCGCAGTCTCCGGGTCGTCATAATCGTCAGACCCGTCAAAATGGATATGGTCCAGGACAGCAAAGGAATCATTGAGCGTGTGCCACTCTTTGTCGATGACTTCCCCTGTGTGGTCCAGGAGGATCGCGCATACGGAATAGCTGATCTGACCGACCTTCTGGGTGTGCTCCAGTTTGAGCGTCCAGTCAAAGGTCGTCGTATAGCCGATCACGACGTCGTTGCCTTCGTCGTCCTTGGTCGTATTGGTCTCTACAGCGAAGTTCTCCGGGGTGATTTCTACATGGATCCCGCCCGGCAGGATCGCTTTGATCAGGATGGAAGCCCCGACGAAGGAGAGGCCGTCTGCATCTTCCAGGCTGAAATGTATGGTCGTCACGTTCTGGTCCTGCCAGAGGACGACCATATGCTCAGACGTGACCCGTCTTGTTACCGGGTCGATGTAAAAGTTATACTGCAAAACTCCCCTCCTTATGTGGTGAATCTAAGCCTTGCCTCGACGTCTATACCGACGACGTCGTTATTCAGGGCACCTGACAGGGCGGTCTTGTGGCTCCATACGATGTTGACGCCATAATCCGCTTTGTATGCTGTCACCTCTTCCGGATCCACGTCTTTCCGGGCCGCTGCCGTCCCCCAAAGGTATTTGTTCCCCTGCCGTACTTTGGCATACATGCCGACGACCTGCACCTTTTTGACGGCAGGTGCCAGCGGCTTTGTGAGCGGCAGGTTGAACATGATATCTTTTCCGGAATTCGTGATCGTTCCGGTCACCCATGCTGTACCGTCCACCCTTGTCCCGGGCTGGACGAAATGGCTGTTGATCAGCGCCGTCAGGCTCGTATTCTGTGACGACAAACTTTCGATTAATGTCTTGAAATAGCTCAGCGGATAGAGCGTGTCCATCAGGGCCGTGACTGATGTGATCGTCAGTCCATCCTGCCTTACCCTGTAGACAGGCACATAGACCTCTGTCGCTCCTTCCCTGAGGGTCCCGGAGCTGGCCGGGAGGTCCGTCGCACTTGATGCAGTATAGACAAACTGCTCTGCCACCCTGATGTTGTCCTGATCAGAATAAAGCCTGTAGCCGATGACATAATATGCTGTGACCCCGGCAGCCCCTACGGGGATGTCGAAATCATCATAGGATCCTGCTGTGATGATGATGGCGCGTCCTTCTGATGTGACCAGCACTCCATCCCCGATCCTTACGACATTCGCGTCCGGGATGCTGGAGGCCATACGGCTCCCCACCTGCAGGATCCCTCCGCCGGACAGGCCGCAGTAGAGATCTGCGTCGAACTGAGCATACACATCCAGATACCCTTCCGCGGTAAATAATGTTGCCATTTATGTGCCTCCTTTAAGCCTGTAAGTGGTCTTATACACGCCACCCTTTACAGACAGAACTTTTCTTTCGATCGGCACCGTCACCGATGTCTTATTGACATATCCAGAGATCAGGTCCCCGACCTCGTTTTCTACATTCACCGAATCCACCTGCAGGGACTGGCCTGACATAAGCTCTTTCAGGCGCTTTTTCCCGTAGGACGTAAGTGATGATACGGAATCAGCGGAGGAATAGTCGTAGTAGGCAGTCCTCTCCTTGAAGCCCGTATAATACTTGGTCGTGCTGATCCTGCCTTTGTTGTCGGCGTACAGGTCGACCCGGAGCCGGTTCTGCAGCTGACCTGAACCCATACAGACCAAGTGGTTGATGCCCATCTGGTTGTCTGTGTAGGTCAGCGGCACGGGGCTGTCTTCTGACAGGGTCCCGATCAGTATCTGCTTCGGCGCTGCCTCCGCCGTGACCCTGATCGCCTCGCCTGCTGCCGTCTTGTCCGCATGTATATACAGCCTCGCGCCGTATTCGTCCAGCATGGTCATGAGCCCGTCCAGTGTGGTGCAGTAGAGCGGGAATGTGTAATTTGTTATCGTGATCCCGGATTCCTCATCCGGAACATAAAAAAAGCCGCCAAGAAGGTCCTGGAGCAGGCTCTTAATGACGGCATTTGCATCCCCTGAAACGACCTTGTGGTCGTTGCCGGGATCCGGAATTATGATCGATTGGGAGAGGAGCCCCCTCCATGTATATCCCTTCTTGGTGATCACGTTCGACCCGGTTTTTTCGTAGTGATATTCAAATAGGCCACCGAATTCGGTCCCAGGTAAATACATGCCGCCACAGGAGGAAGGGAAGACTCCTGAGAACTGCAACGTGTTCGAGGCCGCACCCGGATAGCCTATTTCAAAATCACCATCATAATCGCAGGGGCCTATCTCATGGAGCTGCTTTGTCAGCATAATCAGATCGTATCCCATGCAGGTTCGCTCCTCCTCTTATAGATGGTCAGGTCGATCCGGTATGTCCGCGAGTAACTTACTGGGACGATGCCCGGCTTGATCTTCTGCATCAGCAGGCTGTCTGCCTTTCGATAATCAAATACATTCACCATCCGGCCTCCGGTCCCTACGATATAGGCGTGCCGGTCCGCAGCCTGCGTGCTCCTTGTGTCGATGATCATTACTTCCCCGGATGCCACGGGATAGTCCACAGCATACTGGTTGCCGCCGATGTTGACATTGACAGCGGCCGCGGGGCCGTAGGCGATCAGCCTGAAATCGCATTCAGCGTAATGGTCGATCTTCAGGAACGGCGGCGATACGACCTTGCGGTAGCTGTAGGGATATCCATAAGACAGGCCGTAGCCGCCGTAGCCCTTGTCCGTGATCCGCCGCGCTGTTTCCTCGGCCGCATGCACCGTTAGGGACTGCTCCTGGATCCAGAACGGATCAGGGCAGTAGATCGTCAGCTCATTGACCGTATATGTATTCCTTTCAGCCGGATAGGTGTTCGACGCCTTGATGAAGCAGTAAATATAAGAGCTTCCCCATGTAAGGACGCCCGGCTGGCCGGAAAAGAAATCCGCGTCAATACTCGAATGGAAGCGATTGAGCCACTTCCTTCTGATGTTCAGGTCCCCATAGATATACAGATCCATCCCGTATTCTACAGACTTCTTAGCCCAGGAGTCGACCCTGTCCCCATATTGGCGCCTGGTCACATCGGCCTCCCATGCAAATTCATGGAAGGCCGCGCTCTTGACCCTGGGGGCCGTCCCGCGCAAGTCGTAGGACGTCCCATCAGATGATTTATATGAGATATCTACGATGTTGCTCACGTGAATACGACCCCCGTGTCTCTCATGAATCTTTCTGCGGATCTCTCGCCGATCACCAGCGTTACATCCGCGTCTTCCATGCCCTGGCGGACTGCCGCGTACATGTCCCTTGCGGACATGCCGCTGCCGGCCACAGCTTCCTGTATCATGTTCCGCAGGCTGCTGACGCCCACGACCGCCTCCGGGCCTGCCTCTCCGCCGCCCAGAAGACGGCCGTTCGCCATGCCGAAAATAGCAGGGTTATTGAGGATCATGCCGCCTTCCATCGCCTTGGCATACCAATCCACTGACAAGTGTGGTACAGATGGAGGGTTCAGGCTGAATTTCCCGGATATGCTGAAATGAGGAAGCGCCGGCAGTGAGATCTTCGGCAACTTCAGCTTGCAGTTGTTGATGGTGCTTTTAATAGCACTGATAGCGCTCGATACTGTGCTTTTCGCCGAGTTGATCGGCCCTTCAATTGCTGACTTAATGCCGTTCCATATGGACGTAACCGTCGATTTGACTGAGTTAAAAACACTGCTGACTGTGCTCTTGATCGAGTTCACGGCCGATGATACCAGCGATTTAATAGTGTTCCAGATCGTCGATATGACATTCTGGATGTTCTGCATGACCGTTGACACCGTGGTCTTGATGGCGTTCCAGACCGTCGATATTGTCGTCATGATCGCGGTCACGACCGTCGTGATTGTCGCCTTGATGGCTGTCCATATCGTTGTGATGGTCGTTTTGATCCCGGTGAGGATCGTCATCACATTGCCTTTGATCAGGTTCCAGACTGTGGTGATCACGTTCTGGATGGTCTGCATATTGGTATCGATGACTGCGCTGATACCGTTCGTTACGGTGTCTACGATCCCCGCGATTGCCTGCCAGAAGCCATCCCAGTTGCCTTGTGTGAGCGCTATAAAGGCATCGATGATGCCGGATATCACGCCCAGGACCGTCTCTATGACGATCTGGATCTGCTGGAATGCTCCCGTGATGACAGGGGCAAGGACCTGACAGAAAGCGTCCCAGACGATTTGCAGGCCTGCGACAAACTGGTCCCAGTAAGGTTTCAATATTTCGAGCTGTTCCTGGAAGCGCGTGACGAAGTCCGATATCGTAGTCTTGATCTGCTCCCAGATAGCCATAATGCCATTCCGGAATCCTTCATTCGTCTTCCACAGATGGATTATCGCCGCAACAAGGACGCCTATGATAGCCACCACTGCAAGGATAGGTCCCAATGTGGCCATCTGCAGGCCGGTTATAGCAGCCTGCATCCCCTTCAGGGCCTGCATCGCTATGCCTATCTTTTCGACGATCACGCCGAAGACGATCAGCACCGGGCCGATCGCGGCCACGATCCCGCTGACCGTGACGATGACAGCCCTTGTCGTGCTGTCAAGGCTGTTCAGCCATTCCACAAACGTCTGAAGATGCGCCACTATGGCTTCAATAACCGGCATCAGTGTCTTTCCGATGGCAATCATCAGGCCTTCAAGCGCCGATTTTAAAAGCGTCAGCTGGCCGTTCAGGTTGTCCAGCATTGTGGCCGCCTGCTCCGCCGCGGATCCTCCCGCGCCCTCGAGCTCAGAAGCGAATTTCGCCGTCTGATCTGCGGAGGAAGCGCACATTTTGTTGTAGCCCTGCAGGCCGTTCGTCGTGAAGATGGTGTTCAGCTTGGCATTCCGCTGTTCTTCGGTCATTCCTGCGGTTGCTGTCTGCAAGTCCGCAAGGACATCACTCAGACTTCTGGCTTTTCCTTCCTCATCATACGCAGAAACACCCAGTTCATCGAGAGCTGATGCCGCCTCATCTGTAGGTGCGTACAGGTCCGTCATGGTCCTGTTTAGCATAGTCGCGGCTTCCGATCCCGTGACGTTCTGCTGGGCCAGACGCAGCAGCGCGACCTCAGTCTCCTGGGCGCTCTGCCCGTAAGCGGCCGCAGAGGATGATGCCCCGGACATTGCTTCGCCGAGAGCACCCACATCCGTCTTTGCCAGGGTCGCGCCCTTGGCAATCAGGTCCGCATAATAGCCGGCATCCTTTGAGGAGTCGTTGAATCCGTTCATGGCACCGGTCACGTACTGGGCTGCCGATCCCATGCTGATGCCGCCTGCTGCCGCCAGGTTCAGGACATCCGGAAGGATCTCCGCCTGTTCCTGGGCGCTGTAGCCTGCCTGCGCAAGGATGTTCAGGCCCTCCGCTGCCTCTTTGGCCGAAAACGACGTTTCCCGTCCCATCTTCTGGGCGAACTCTTCGAGCGTGCCGTTAAAGCCGTCCGTGGTGACCTTCGTCGCCGCCAGCTGCTCGTTGGTCAAGCCCATGGAAGCGGCCACCATTGACATAGCTGAATCGAAGTCAGCTGCGGTCTTGACGGATGCAACCCCGGCTGCTGTGACAGCTGCGGTGACAGGAAGCATTGCCTTCCCGGCCGTCTGCATCCCGGCGCCGACCTTCTGCATCTTCGCGCCGGCTTCCGCGATCTTATCAAGAGCGGGCTTGGTGGTCTCTGACTGGCGCTGCAGGTCCTTCAGGTTGTTTTCGGTCTCTATGATCTCCCTTTGCAGGGCATCATATTTTTCCGGGCTCAGCGGCCGGCCGAACTCGTCGTTGACAGCTTCCTGCTGGGCTTTGACCTCTGACAGATGCTGCTTGGTCTCGTCGATCTCTTTCTGCAGGTTCTTGTATTCCTGCGTATCGATCTTGCCGGCCTTTTCAAGCTCTGTCTTCCGTTCCTGCAGCTGCTTGAGCTTTTCCCTGGTCTTGTCAGCCTCCTGCTGCAGAGGGGCGAACTTTTTCTGCCAGGCGTCATAGTTGTCCTTTGTCTTAGCCGCCTGTTCCGAGGCCTTCTTCAGGGTCTCCAGGCGCTTTGACGTGTTTTCGATCTGGGTCCCGAGGAGCTTCTGTTTCTGGGCAAGGAGCTCTGTATTCTTCGGGTCCAGTTTGAGAAGCCGGTTCACATCTTTGAGAGATGTCTGGGTCGTCTTGATGGACGAATCCACCGACTTTAAGGCCTTATTTAGGCCGGTTGTATCGCCGCCGATCTCGACGGTGATGCCTGCTATTCTTCCAGCCATTCAAGCCTCCTGATCGTCAATAACTCAGAATTTATCAAAGTCCTCCTGCGTGGCCTCCCTGATGTCGCTCTTAGGCTCTTTCACATCATCGTTTAGCCTTTCCGTCCAGATATCCAGGACCAGTCCGACCGTCAGAAGTTCCAGATCCGACATCGAAAGCCCTACTTCAAGGCACCGGAGCAGGAAGAGGGGCGTGGTCATTTGCCGCCCTGACTTATGTAATTTTTTTTTGCCTTCGCGGTTGTGAGCATGTTGACCTTCCAGAGGTCAAGGATCTGCGGCAGGACCTCGTAAATTGAGAACATGTCGAACTGATCCAGCCATTCTTCCACCGTCGGCGGGATATCCGGGTCCGCATGTACGGCCATGATGTAGGCCACGTCTTCGAACAGTCCCAGATCTTCGATGGGGATGTCTTCCCCTTCTTTTTCCTTCGACTCGAAGGACCCCTGCAGCTTATTGAGGTCCTTGATGATGTCCCGGCCGTATTTGATCCGGTACATCCTCGGGATCGCTGCAGAGGCCCTGAATTTCACGTCGACCCCGGAAATGTTAATGGTTTTGTCGATCATCGCTTATCTTTCTCCCTTCTAAAAGACAGGTGATCAGCCTCCGTTTCCGGATGCCGTTCCGGATGCCGTTCCGGATGCCGCCAAGGAAGGCACATAAACAGCGTCATACCACTCGGTGTATGTCGCGCTCGTCACTTCCACATCATCCCCGGTCTTTGATTTGACCAGTCCGTCGGCCCTGGGCTCGCAGGAAAGCGACAGGCTCTCTGTCTGCGGCTCAATATTTTCTTCCTTGGTCTGGGACCCTACGGAGGGACGGCCGCAGCTGCAGTTGTACAGGACGTGCCTGATCGCCTTTTCGTCGCCCTGGAACTCGAACAGGAGCGCGAAACGCGGCGCCTCTTCACTGGAGGCCACCTCGGCCAGTACCCCGTTCGAATCCTTGATTTCCTTGAGGATGTTGATCCTGAACCACTCGGGGATCAGCGCCAGCTCCAGATCGCCGGAGTAACCGTTGTTGCCAGGGGATTTATAGTAGACGATGTCATCCGCGTAAAACGCGCTGGATTCGCCTTCCGCATCCAGCGACATGCTCACAGCTCCGGGGATGGGCTGAGGAGTGCCATATGTGTAAGCGCCCCCGGTCCCCTGCGTCTGGAGGGCTACATGAACATTCTTGAGGCCATATTTGATTTTGTTAGGCATATATAATCCTCGCTTGATAAAGTACTTCGTACATTTTTTCTGACTCGATCCACACTTCTGATTTGTTGTAGAACAAGTCATGGTTGCTTAATACCGCTTCCACATCCGCTTCAATCTCCGGGTCTTTCCGATCTGTGTAGAGCTCGATGTTCAGAACGTCTATCTTCTGGTAGACCCCGTTGTCGGCCCCGAAGTTATCGGATTCCGGAAACAAAAAAACGAGGAAGGGCGGGTCTGGCGACTCCCCTTCCGCGAAATGATGGTATGCGCTGGGCAGGCCCGTCTCGTCGAGCATTCCCAATACGTCCTGATAGGTCATTTTCTCAAAGCCCTTTCAATGTCGCTCATCAGCTGCTTTTCTCCTGCCTGCTCCGCCGGCGCTATATGAGGCCGGGCCGCTGTGCGTCCTCCGCCTCTTTTCGCGTGACCATATTCCAGCAGGTGGGGAAGGCCAGGCATCCTGGAGTAGACTGTGACCTCTACGGATGTAGCGGTCTCCCCTGACGTTTTTGTCGACCAGCTTTTAGCGTATTTTCCTCTGTCAGATGGTGCTCCCTGGGAGATCTCCTTCCTGACAAGGTTCCCGGCTTTCCGGACTGCCTTTTTTACATCTGTCGTAGCCGCTTCGGAATACTCCGTCAGGGCTTTCATGACAGCGTCTGCCATGCCGTCGATCGAGACTTTGTTGGACATCTTGTCACCTCTTGTTCCGTTCGCAGTGAAAGTGCAGGCTGTTCTTTTTATAGGCGTTCGGGTTGATGGCAAGGATGTTGTAGATCTTACCTCCAAAAGCGACGCGGAATCCGGTCGTGGTGACTGCTGCCAGCTCAGAGCAGTATCGGCAGGTGAAGTCCATGCTCTCCTGTGTCACTGTCTGCCCGGCTTCGTTCGTCTCATCGCCGGATGAATAGCTTGCTGTCGCCCAGCATCCGAAATAGTCTTTCCACGTATTGATGTGGTTCCGATATTCATCGGTGCCGGCCGTCTGCTTTTGGAACAGGACCCGGATCCTCATAGCTCCAATATCCATCAGAACCTCGCCTCCCTTACACCAAAAAGCATGGACCTGAGCTGGAGCGTCAGGGCATTCATGTCTGCCGTCTCCCTATGCTCGTAGAGGTACGCTATGGCATGGTAGGCAGCCGCCTTGACGACCGGGTTTTCTTCTTTGACTTCTTCCGCCACGTCATCCGCGTCGAAAAAGTCTTCCTCTGCCCTTGCCACATCTTTTACCAGCTGCTTGGCGGTCTCGATGATCGGGATGATCACAGCCTCGTCTTCATCACTGGAGTCGACGCGCAGGAACATCTTTGCGTCAGATAATGTCAGTTTCATCGCGCACCTCTTTACAAAACGGCCCCAGCTGCCTTGCCGGGGCCGTCATTGTCATTTACGATCAGGATGCCTTCATCTTCAGGAGCTGGATGCCTTCAGGCAGGATGACCTTGGCGTCAACACGCTCAGTGCAGATAAAACCAACCTGGCCGTTGGTGGAGTACAGCTCGTTCAGCCGCTGAATGGTGCGGCCCATGCGGTCTGCGATCCAGTAGTTATGGAAGTCACCGAATGCCACGACAAGAGCGCCGGCAGCGATGGCAGGAGCATAAGCAGAAGTCTGCAGGCTGTAGCCGAGCAGCTTATCGGGCTGACCGAGCTGCATGGAAGGCTGCCAGAGGAAGGAGCCGGTGGTAGGATCCTTGAGCTTTCTGATCTCTGAGACAGTGCTGTCGTTCATCAGCCACTGAGCGTTCCTTCTGTAGGGCTTCTTCAGAGCGTAGATCAGGGAGATCAGCTCGTCAGCGGTGATCTTGTTAATGGCCGCAGCAGTGACGCCGACGGTGCCGCCGTTGGCTCCGAAGATGCCGGTAGGCTGTCCTGTTCCGGTGCCGACGCAGAAGGCAGTCTCTTCAGCGATGCCAAATGCGCGTCCGAACTCGCCTGCCAGATAAGTCTGCAGGTTGAAAGCAGAATCCTGAAGCAGCTCGATGGAGACCTTGGCCAGAGCTGTCAGCTTAAAGGCATCCAGGGTCTTCTGGTCGAATGTGGGATTGCTCTCCGTATATGCGGCGTTCTCAGCGGTCCAGTTGGCTACCACGTGAGAAGCAGCTACAGGGATCTTGCGCTCTGCAGTGGTGCGGATCACGTTGGCCATGCCGCGGACGACGTTATTCTCATCCATAGCGGTGACGATCTGTCTCTCAAACTCTGTGGGGACGAGGTAACCGCCATTGGCATCAACGCCCTCGGACATGACGTTGTGGACCAGCGCCCTGCCTCTGAGGTAGCAGTTGTAATCTTCGGCGTAATTGTCGGATGCAATTCCGGTCCGGGCCTCAGGCTGCCTTGTGCCGGCGCCGGGTGCGCCGATCAGGGGACTGCCGTTCCATGCGCTCATCTGCGCATCGATCTGGCCCTGGCGCTCCATGCGCTCGATCTGGGCCGTGTAATCCTGGATGTCAGCCTCCATCTTGTCATAAGTCGCGGCATCTTCCGCGGACATGAGGCCGTTCTCATCCTGATGTGTATTCAGGAAATCTTTGGCGTTCTCCCAAAGGTTCGCCCTTTTGGCGAACAGTTCTTTGATAGTCATAAATACCTCCTATGGGGTTTTCGTCAGTGTTTGAGCAGCTCCAGCCTTTTCATCAGCTGGTCTGCAGGTACTGTGTTCTTCGGCTCCTCCGGCTTCGGATGGGCCTGGATGAATTTGTTGATGAATGCGCTGTTGACCACCTTCATCGAGAAGGCCGAAGCGGCTGCTCCTTCCTCTTCCAATTGCGCCGGCGCAAATAAGATCTCGTCGCAGAATTTGAGCTCCAGGGCTTTTTTGGCATTCATCCATGTGGTGTTGTCCATCATCCTGGAGATCTTGTCCCTGGCCATCAGGGTCTTTGTCTCATAGGCGTTAATGATGGATTCTTTTACTTCCTGAAGCATTGCGATGGCTTCCTTGAAGTCTGCTGCGTCCCCCATAGCGATTGTGCTGGGGTTATGGATCATCATCATGGCCACCGGGCTCATGCAGACCTTTGTGCCTGCCATGGCGATGACGGATGCCGCGGATGCCGCGATACCGTCGATCTTGACGGTGATATCGTGCGGGTAGTCCATGAGCATGGTGTAGATCTGGGCCGCTGCGAACACATCCCCTCCGGGGGAATTGATCCACAGCGTGATCGGACCTTCTTCTGCGTAGAGCTCGTCCCGGAACGCCCTGGGAGTCACCTCGTCTCCCCACCAGGTGTCGTTGCTGATCGGGCCGTCCATCATCAAGGTCCGTTCAGATCCAAATTCGTCTTTCTGCTCATTCCGTACCCAATTCCAGAATTTGTCCACGAAATGGATCACCTCCTTGTCAGGCCGGTACCAGTGTCAGAGGAGGATTCCTCCTCTTTCTGGCCGGCATTGTTTGCGTATATGCCTGCGTCCTTCAATTTGCACATATTGCCGTTGATCAGATACAGGTTGCCTCCCTCTTCATCAGGGATGGGGTTCAGGTCTTCCAGTTCCCTGATATCATTGGCGCTCATCCAGCCGTTCTGCCGTGCTATGGAGTATCCGTTCATCCTTGATTGGTAATCGCCTCTGAGCAGGCCGGATACATTCAGCTTGACGAAATATCGGCCTTTTTCTCCCGGAAGGAGCAGTGCCTTGTTGAGCGTCTGTTCCCAGCGAACGACCCATGGGCTCAGCGTGTATACGACGAACTCCAGTGATTGCTGCTCAATGTTCGAGAAGCTCGACTTCTCCAGGTCTCCGATCATGTGTGGAGGTACTCGGAAAATCCTGGCTATCTCATCCAGCTGATACTTTCGTGTCTGGATGAACTGAGCTTCCGAAGGATTGATGGAGATCGGCTCGTATTTTACGCCTTCTTCCAGGACCGCCACCTTTCCGGCATTGTTGCTGCCGCCATAGGCAGCCATCCACGCGTCGCGCAGCTTCCCGGGATCTTTGAGCGTGCCGGGGTGCTGGAGCACTCCGGAAGGACGGGCGCCGTTGTTGAAGAATTTGCTCCCAAATTCCTCGGCCGCCATGCCCATTCCAATGGCGTCCCTGGCCATGGCAATGGGGGAATACCCGATGATCCCGTCGTATCCCAGGCCCGGTATGTGAAGGACCTGGTCCTCCCGGAGAAACCAGGTCTCCGCCGTCCGGCTGACGCCCTCATCTCCGTAGGTCGTGTACATGTAGACCAGCTGGCCGTTCTCGGCCCGGCCGACCTGCATGCGGTCCGGCAGGAGAGGATAGAGCGCGACCACTTCTCCGCGGCCGTTCCGGATGATCTGCGCATATGCGTTCCCGTATGTGCACAGGTGGGACATCAGGGTCTCCCGGAAGACAAATGATGTCATCTCGGGATTCGGCTCATCGTGAAGGAGTATCTGCAGAGGGTGATTTATTGCCCTCCTTTTCCCTCCGTCCGGCTGATACTCGAAGACGTTCAACGGGAGCTGTGCGATCGATTCTGACAGCACGCGGATGCAGGCATATACCGCCGTCTGCTGCATTGCCGTGAATTCATTCACCAGCTTGCCGCTGGTGGACGTCCCGAACAGATAGCTCCTGTCGTTCTTGATGTAGAGGTCCGTTACCTCTTCCTTTGTCGGCTCCCTGGGGTGTAAGAGCCGCGTCAAAAATTTAAAGTCCATATTGGATTCCTCCTAAAACACGATCAGGTCGCGCGTGTCGTAGACGGATTCCCCTTTGGATCCGCCCCTCTTGATTGCCCGGTCCAGTGCCATAACCATCGCCACAGCACCGTCTATCTTCTCTGTAGACTTCTGCTTGTCCATCTTGATGTTGTCTGCCGGGTCTTTCCGGACGTAGACATTGTCCATCATCCATCTCAGGACCCGATTCCCGCCGTGCGCGATCCTGCCTTCCAGTACCAGGCGCATGAGCTCTTTGGTCGGCGGGGACATATCCCGGAAGCCCTGTCCGAAGGGGACTACCGTGAATCCCATCTCCTCCAGGTCCTGCGACAGCTGTGTCGCTCCCCATCTGTCGTAGGCTATCTCCGCAATGTTGTAGATCTTCCCCAGGTCCTCGATCTTCTTCTCGATGTACCTGTAGTGGATGACATTGCCTTCCGTCACTTCCACCAGACCCATCTGCACCCAGGTGTCATACGGCACATGGTCGCGTTTTACCCGCAGGTCCACCGTCTCTTCCGGGATCCAGAAGAACGGCAGGATCAAATACTGCCCTTCGTTCGGGTCATCCGGAGGGAAGACCAAGACCAGGGCTGTAATATCCGATGTGCTCGAGAGGTCGAGCCCTGCGTAGCATTTGCGCCCCAGCAGGCTCTCTTTCATCAGCTGCATCTCATCTACTTTCCCGTCGCATTTGTCCCATTTCTCCATGGGCATCCAGCGGACGGCCTGCTTGACCCACTGGTTCAGGCGCAGCTGGCGGAAGGAATTCTCCTCGGCCGGGTTCTGCTTCGCGCTTTCGCAGGCGTTCCGGACGGTCTCTTCCCGGACTGTGATGCCAAGGGAAGGGTTCGCTTTATACCAGACCTTCGGATCGGTCCAGTCATCATCCCGGTCAGCCCCATAGATGACCGGGTAGAATGTGGAATCATGTTTTCGGCCTTCCAGGATGTCGACCGCCTTCTGGTGTACCTCCCAGCAGATGCTCTCCTGATTGTCTCCCGCTGTGGTTATCAGGAAGAACAGCGGCTGTGTCCTGGCGTCGCCGGAGCCCTTGGTCATGACATCGAACAGCTTCCGGTTCGGCTGTGTGTGCAGCTCGTCGAAGACTACTCCGGAGATGTTCAACCCGTGTTTTGTGGCTACTTCCGCCGACAAAACCTGATAGAAGCTGTTGGTCGGCTGGAACAGGATCCTGTTCGCGGATTCTATGATCTTGCAGCGTTTCATTAGGGCCGGGCAGAGCTTGATCATGTCCACAGCCACGTTGAAGACGATCTTGGCCTGCAGGCGGTCAGCTGCACATCCATAGACCTCTGCCCGCTGCTCACCGTCCGCGCAAAGGAGAAGAAGCGCGACCGCTGCTGCCAGCTCCGATTTACCCATCTTCTTAGGGATCTCGATATACGCTGTGTTGAACTGGCGGTAGCCGTCTGCTTTCAGGGTTCCGAAGATGTCCCGGATGATCCTTTCCTGCCACTCCAGGAGCTCGAACGGCTTGTTATACCACAGCCCCTTGGTGTGCCGGAGCGACCTGATAAAGGATACGGCAAAATCAGCGGTCGCCTTGTCGTAATGTGAAGTTTCCAGCATGAATCTTGTCGGGCTGTAATCCATAAAACTCCATCAAAAAAGCACCTCTGCCGAGGTGCTTACAAACTCTTCTGCTTGAACAGGTTCTCCATCATGTCGGTGTGCGGGTTCCCCGCGGAGTAATCTGTCGCGCAGTTCTCTTTGACGATCTGATATATCTCGGCCCAGTCCCTGGCCATGGCTGATTTGTACTTTTCAGCCATGGATACGAACGGGCTTGCAATCGGTTCCGATGTGGTCGGGTGCTTTGCCGTCAGGCCGTACTCGCTGATGACATCTTCGCACTGGATCCATCTGGCAGCGCTCATGGCGTACCGTTCGATGGAGTCCGGATTCACCAGCTGGTCCACGCCTTTCTCGTTGAGCCAGCGCCATGTGGCGGCGTAGATCTTCTTGGCCATGAAGCTCTTCCCGTTGGCCTGTTTCCGGCCGAGGAAGGCTTTCGGTTTCGGCATGTCCCGCCCCGGAGGCAGTTCTCCAGGCTCCGGGGGCGTCAGTACTTTTATATTTCTATGGCCAGTGTTTCCATCGGCAATTCTATCTGCCAGGGCCTTCTTTTTGGCACCGGATCCGGCCCTCCGGCCGCCTCTCATTGTGCCGTCTTTAGCCATTTTTCAGCTCCTTACCCAGCTGGGCCCTATTTTGGGCGTTTGAAACTGCGAAAATTCACACGTGAGTCCCCCGCCGTTCCCTTAGCTGTCTGAATTTTGAGATTTTGGTACCCCCTCCCCCTCCCCTGCCTGTCAATTACCGAAAAAATCTGATAATTAACAGGCGGTTCAGAGGTTCAGGAGTAACGAGTAAGAGAAAGATTCCGCGATGTCAGCGGTCGTGCCACATGTCTCCACGCTCTGCATGCAAACGGGAGTGGCAGCTCTTGCACAGAGCCTGCAGGTTCCCTGCTGCATGCGTGCCGCCTTCGGCAAGCGGGAGACGATGATGCACGTGTTCGGTCCGGGGAGGGACCATTGTAGGAGGACAGCCGGCGTCTATCCATTTCTGATAGCAGATCTCACAGAACGGATGAGCTGCAATGTAGGCGGCGCGGATCTCCGGCCATGAGCCTTTGTACCTGCGCCTGCTGCCGGGCTCTCTCTTGTACTTCTCATACCTGGCATTCATGATCCTGGTATGTTCGGGACAATACTTCTTGTCCGTCAGCTCCGGGCATCCCGGGAACCTGCAAGGGTGCTTTGGTCTTCGCGGCATGTGTTCCTCCAATGGCGGGAGGCGCCTGCTGTTTCCAGCCTGCGCCCTCCCCGAATTCTCACGGTAACATTTTAGCAGATGCCAATATAACATTTCATAACATCTTCATTCGTCCAGGAACTGGGCCTGGAATGCTTTCAGCGCCCAGCCATGCATGTTGACTGTGTACTGGTAATCGTGGCCGATGGCTGCCGCGATCTCCCCGAACTTTTCCCCCAGCACATACCTGTGGTAGAGGATGTTGGAATATGTCGCGGAGTCCATACTGTGGATCTGGTCTACGATAAGCCTGCGCATCCTGATGTACTGGCTCTGCAGGTCCTTGATCTTCTTGGATATCTCTACCGCTTCGAGGACATTGTCCATGGGCTCCATCACATTTGATGTCTGCACTCTTTCTTTCAGAGCGGGAGACGATGTCGCTTCGGCCATTGTCATTAACTCTGAGTATTCAAGGATCTCGTGGTCTATCAGGTATCCCAGCCTCCGGAGCTGGGACAGATATTCTTTAGCTGTCATATCTTCTCCATCTGCTCAGTCGCCTGCGCCATCTTCTCATCTTCTTCTCCATGATCCGCGCTACCCTGTGCGGATCATAAAGATATGTGCCTTCCAGAATGGACAAGACGTTCTGTACATCCGCAATCTCTTCATGGATGTGGTCCGTCATCTCGTCCATGCTTCCGGCCACCGGGTTCTCTCCTCTCAGACATCTGGCCATCTTCAACGCGGCCTGCGCCAGTTCTGTACATTCTTCTGCCAGCTGCTCCAGGGCGGCTGCTGCCCCGATGCGGTTAATGATATCCATGCATCCTCCTTTCTGCCTGTCACTTAATCATACTTATGATCTTCTCAATCGCCGTGATCCGTGGCGCGATGATCCAGTTGGTCATGTCGATGGCGGACGTCACAAATAACACGAAGATGATCAATCCAGGGATTGAGAACAGAAAGCTCGTAATGAAAAAATCTTCACCATCCCTGAGGTCTTCACTCTGTTTGATCGCATGCCGGTACGCGAGCGCCAACACCGCCATCAGCATGGCCGTACTTACCATCATGATCAAGTTACCGGCGATCTCCCGTCTGGCCATCTCTGCCACAAGTCCGCTCACTGTTGTCCCATATTTCTCCGCCAGGGCTTCCAGCGTTTCCTGCATCTTCTCAGTCAATTCTCTTCCTCCTTGTAGAACGGGCAATTATATCTGACCATCTGCCCGGGCCGCGGGCAGTATTCACATTCGCTGCGGCCGGCGCAGGTGTTACAGTTTCCTGCTGCCTGGATCTCACGTAAGACCCTGAGGCTGTCAAGTATATACGCAATGTCAGCGATGATGTTATCAATCCTGTTCATACAAACCTCCTGGGTTCCAGATTAACCTCAACCTCACAGCCATTATTGATGAGCTCCCGGATCGTATAATCTCTCATATCTCTCTGCTGAGACTTGCGGTATATTTCGTCCTGGAGCTTATAGCCCTCGAGCTCCCAGATCTTTTTTTTGATCCGGTCTTTACAGATTTTTTCTCCGATTGCCTCGTCATAATTGGCCGGATCCACGCATGCTGACGACTCAGTTATAACGAATCCGTTCGGGAGCTTGGCCGAGACGATTGTCGTCTTACCATAAACCGTTTGCGTTTTAAATTCTGTCGCCTCGACGATCTTGTCGATCTGTTCGCTTGTTACTGTATTGGTGTTCATATATAGTTCTCCCATCTTCACCCGGTTTTGATACCCGGTTAAAAATATTCCTCATTCTTCTATCCGGCATTCCTTCCTGGTCGTTTTATCACACGGCCCTCCGTTGATGTAGCAACTTGTCTTTTTGCACTCTGCATTCTTTTCTGGGTCACATGGGTATATCCCCGCGTTCGCGTTTGCGCAGTACCAGGATCCTGTAGGATAGATTCCCAGCAGGGAGCATCTTCCCTGCAGGCTGTCCGCCTGCTTTTCCCACCATCCGCAGTCCCTGCACCTGATGACTTGCGGTGATTCCTCGATTGGGCAATTCTTTTCTCCTTCCTCCCGCCTTTTTGCCCCGAAGACGCTAAGGCAGGTTGAGAACGGCGCGACGTGATGGTCTGCGACTCTGCACCGGTGATCGATGTAATTTACACAATCCTCACAACGGATCGCATCTGAATCCTTCTCCTCTCTCAGGCGCTTTAGTTCTTTCAGCCAGCCTTCAACCAAACGCAGTTTCTTCGCTGCAGCTTTCATCATGCCGTATGTGCGCATGTCCTTTTCTCGAAACCCCTTTAATTTTGATTCGTATTCGGCGGCGCTATACTTGAATTCCATTATCATTTCATCAAGTGTCATTCCACTCACCTTCCATCTTTACTAAGTCTTGCCGTATGAAGGGCGGCCTTTTTTTGCTTCTTCAATCATCTGATTGACACAGCTAAGCGAAATATACTGTTTGTTGTTAATCCATACATGGTCTTTGTCGGCGAATCTGATGTCGGGAGCTTCCGGCTCTGCATAAGGAAGTGCCTTCGCAATCCTCTCAATCCCCTGTGCTATCCGACGAATGTCCCGGCAGAGATGTTCTTCCTGTACCTGTTTCATGTACATCTCCTTTCATGCTCATGATCCT
>OCVV011282370.1_pt1 | contig 30738 bp, 17 predicted proteins | sample 1539721 | NCBI WGS metagenome assembly OCVV01 (sample SAMN02144230, study PRJEB22623) | gut metagenome | biome: sheep rumen | host: Ovis aries | place: New Zealand | reverse complement strand
GGTTGAGCTTGTCGAAACCACTGTATTTAGTGCTAATGGTCATTTCGACAAGCTCAATGACCATATTCACAGAACTTTTTAGACAGCTCCGATTTTTATGCCCGAGTTTTAATTTTTTTACTTTGCCGTATTTATTGGTAAAATTTTGTTTTTTCGGCAATAAGCCGCGAATTTTTACTGTTTTTTTTGTTTTTTTCTTCTTGTTTCATTGTTAAAACGATTTCCTTGAATTATAATTTAATAGGAGTTTTTATATCTCGGAGATTTAATTATGAAAAAAAGTTTTTTAGTTTCACTGGTCGCAATTTCTGCGATAATGACCATCATTTTTTTTGGCTCGTGCGCTGACCTTGCCGATTCGTCTCAGGCTTTAGACAATTCACCGTCTGTACAAAATGGCCGGGCAACTCTTTCTTTTTCCATCAATGCCGAAAATGCTCGTACAATTACGCCATCAAATCTCGAACTGAGCGACATCACGAAAATCACTCTGCAAACAGAGAAAATGAACGAAAAGGGAGAGTATGAAGTCATCAAGAAGGCTGAAGACACATTCTGGGAAACAAACGACACAAAGACCGCCTATGAATTACTGACTGCAGAAAAATTTATTTTTGACTATGGAACTTACAATTTCTATCTTGAGCTTTATGCGGTTTCTCCCTATGGGGATTGTGAAGCCCATGTTGTTCAAACTGCCGAATTAAAAGGACTTGCGATTAACGAAAAAACAAAAAATCTGGAATTCGAGTCAAAGTTTGTTGAAGCTGGAGCTGTTTTTCTAGTATTCCAGCTGGATGCGATTGAAGAAATGGTCAGCCATTTGGGAACTGCCGAAGTCACCTTGCATGAGGTTGCAGAAGACGGCTCTATAGGAACGCAGGTTAAAGACACTTATAAGTCTTATTCCTTCGATGAAGATGCTCTTAAAGAAATCAAGTCAGATAGCGGCACAAAAAGTGTCTATCAGCTCAACTATATTTTGGGCGACCCAATCCCTAACGGTGACTATTGGTATAAATTGCTGATTTACGACAAGGATGATACCGAGATAGTAATGCAAAAAGTCGACATAGTAAGAATCAAGGGCTACAAAACAGAAAAAACGATTGTGCTTAATCCTGCTGAAATCAACATTCTTTATAATATTACATACAATCTCGATTTAGAAGGCGCTTCATGGAATGACGGAATCGAAGAAAAGCTGACGGCAAAACGCAACGCCTGCACTTCTGTTACGCTCCCCACAAACGAAGATGTGAGCAGACTCGGCTATAAACTGGTTGGATGGCAGGCTGCCGGTTCTTCATAAATCCTTACGGAAATTTCTGCCGGAACAGACTCGGCACAAGATTACGCCCTTTATGCCAAGTGGATTGAAGCTGACTCCCTCTCGCTCATTTATAATAATATCGAGGGAATTAATGAAGTATTGGATAATCCTCAGGCATTCAAGGAAAACGAAGATGTAACCCTAATCGAAAGTATCTCAAAGACTGGTTACTTCTTTGGCGGCTGGTATACAGACGAAGACTGCACGGACGGAAATGAGATTTCCGGCTGGAATGCTGGAGAAAAGACAGAAAATGTCACCGTCTACGCAAAGTGGAGCGCAATTTCACCTCTTATCACGGTCTATATGGAGACATTTACGGCGGACGAGGAAATCAATCTTTCTTACAATGAAGGCACTAAGACTTTCAGCCTTGGAACTGAATATGAAAGTTACGCATGGCTGGTGGACGGCCTGTCTGCCGGAACTGGAGCCATATTCACTGTTGACGAGACAAAATACGAAGCCGGAAATCATCGGATTCTTTTGGTAGTAAAAAATGCGGAAGGCAATACGCTGACTGCAAGCGGTTCTTTCACCGTGACGAAATAAATAGGAGGGAAAAAATATGAAAAAGTTTTTCTTCATTTTAACAATTATTGCGGCAAGTATTTTTTCTGCTTGTAACGACATTTCGACTGATGACTTTCAGGCCGAGAATAATGGAAGGGCTTATCTTTCCGTCTCGATGAATGACATTTCACGACAAATGATAAAGCCCAGAAACATGACTGAAGATGATATTGTCTCTATAGAGCTTCTGGCAAAAAAAACAGAAAGCAGCGGTGAGCCAGAACTTGTAAAAAGCTGGGCTGCTGATGAAACGGCCTCGACCAATGCCCTGGCCGTTATGCTCAACGACACTGAAAAAATTCCCTTTGAGACAGGAACTTATGACTTTACGCTGAAACTTTATGCGAAAAATAAGGTTGCGGTCGGCACTTTCCTTACACAAGAAGCCACGATTACACAAGAAATAAAAGGTGGCGACAACTCTCTCGAATTCAACACGAAATTTACCGGAGAGGATGGCTTTATAAACATCATGCTTTATTGGCATGAGCTTGATAATGTTGGCATAAAAATAACCAGTGCTTCGGCTGGGCTTTATTCAGTCAAAAATGACTTTTCAATCGGCGAATTAGTTGAAGGAACAGAGACTGCGCTCGATGTTACTGATAACCCAGACTATGGCCCTGCTTATGGCGAAACCACATATCAGCAGCAAGTTGCAGCTGGCAAATACTATTTGGTCATCAAATTGAAGCGAGAGGGAGTTGAGACCCCGGATGTATGGTTTGAGCTAATTGAAGTAGTTGGCGGAGCCTACACAGAGGCTGAAGTTGAATTTGAAAATCCAAATGACTACTACACCATTGAGTACAAAACACCTGGACAGGATGGCGATTGGGTCAATGTTGCCGCCGCTGACAGCGAAGACGAAAGTGCAACCCGCTGGCTTTCAGATGCCAGCCCTGTCTATAGCCGTAACGGTAATACAAGCGTTGTTCTTCCGTCAAAAATCGCAAGGCCGAATGAAGTCAAAGGCGAAGACAATGTAGTCAGCAAATTTGAGTTCGTCGGCTGGTACCGAGATGAAGATTGCAGCGGTGACAAGGTTGAAATAATCAACGCAGGTGATACAAACAACAGTAATAACATAGTCCTTTACGCAAAATGGAAAGAAATTGTCGGCATGAGTATTGATGTCACAATCAATGATGGCGATGACAGCGACATTGTGGTTACAAACAATGCCGAAAACCTTACGGGTACAACGCTGATCTTTACGGCAGATGAAGGCTACGACAGCTACACATGGAAGGTTGACGGCGAAATTCAAGATGAAAGCAACGAACTTAGATATGACATGACGGACAAGGCCACAGGCGTTTATGATGTCGTTCTTCTTGCTACAAAAGGCGAAGAATACTATTCATACCTTGCCCAAATTGAATGGACGAGAAAATACCAGGTCACATTCAAATTGGTTGGTGCACCAGACGAAATAACTGGTGAAGGCGTTGAGCCTGTGTATGTGGCCGAAAATGCTGAAGACAAGACCATAACGGCACCGGAAGTTACTCCTCCTTATGGCTGGTACTTGAACGATGCCTTTACCATTCCATTTGATTTTGAGGAAACCGAAATAACAGAAAGCATTACTATCTACGGCTGCTGGCAATTGGGCGCAACTTTCTATGTTGCTGAAGACGGTGTAGATGAAGCAGGACGGGGAACATACGGACGGCCGCTTGCATCAATCGAAGGGGCCGTAAAATTGATGACGGATGAAGAGTGTGACTATACAATTTCTGTCGTTGGCGATGTTAAAGGCGAACAGAAGATTAGGTCTAGCTCAGAATTGGGAACAGCTGGTCTTGCAAAATCGATTACGCTTAAAGGCGGTGGAGTACTAGACGGAGAGGAAAAGACCAGGGTTCTCAGCGTAAGTACAAATGTTCCTGTTATTATTCAAAACCTGATAATTACTAATGGTAATGCCGGCAATGAAGTTGGCGGTGGTCTTTATGTCGCAAGCGACGCAAGCGTTACCCTTGGTGAAGGGGCTTTTATCACCGAAAATACTGCTAAGCGTGGTGGCGGTGTATATGTAGACGGTACTTTGATTATTGAAGACTCTGAATATATACCCATTACCAACAATACATCAAGTGGCTATGGCGCTGGCCTTTATGTCAGCGGCCTTCTTGATATGCGTGGCGGAAATATCGGTGACAATGGATTTACAGACGGCACTAGCGATGAAGCACAGGGAAGAGGCATTTATGTATGCGCTCCTAGCGGAAGTGTAAAAATTAGCGGATCGGCGATAATTAAAGACGATGTTTATCTTACTTCTGGAACAGAACTCATTGTTGCCGGTGAACTTACAAATAGCTCATCTGACCCACTCGCCACAATTACTCCGGCATCTTACGACAGTGAGACTCAGTGGGTTTCGGTCGCTGCGGATTCAGGCGTAAATTTAAGCGATGCCGTTGCTAAAATTGCAGTAGCGGACGAAGTTATTACGGACGGCGGAAATATCACAGGCTGTAATAAATACCGCCTGACAGAAGAAGGCAAGTTGCAGGCCTTTGCGAATATTGACGGAATTATTGCGCAGATTAGCAGCATGACGGAGAGCGGAACTATTTCTGTCAGCGGGTATGTAGAAGACGGTGATACCGCTATTGAAAGTATTTCTAATGCCCTAACTACGCTTTATGCTTCTAATCCAGAAATAAAAGTCGATTTGGATTTGTCTGGACTTAAAAACCTGACAAGAATACCTAGCTACGCATTCTTTACGAATGCTGGTAGCGGTCGGCACAATCTTGTGAGCATAACGCTTCCAGAAGGAGTTACCGAAATTGGAGATGTTGCATTCCGTGATTGTGAGGCACTTACTACTGTTTATCTTCCTGCAAGCCTTGCTGAATTCCCTGGCTGGGCGTTCTTGGAATGTCCTTCACTTTCTTCTATTCAATTGGCGGAAGGAAGCAAAACATACAAACAGGTTGAAAAAGCCTTGTATTCGATTAACGGAACAGAACTTGTCTTGTATTGCGACAAAACGGAAACAGGTTCTTTCACTGTTCCTGCTGAAGTTACAAAAATCGGTGATTTTGCATTTGAGGGATGTCAGATTGCAAACATAGATTTTGCAGAAGGCTCAGAACTTACGACATTAGGTTCAGATGTCTTCTATCATTGTTCAAAGCTTTCTTCAATTACATTGCCTGATACTGTTGCCGAAGTTGGCCATGAATGTGTTTTCAGTGATTGTACTTCTCTTGAAACCTTCACGGTTCCTGCAAATTTGACGGAACTTACATATGCATTCTTCTCAGGATGTTCAAATTTAACGACCGTGGTTCTTCCTGCAGGTTTGACTACAATAGGATTGAACGCATTCTCTAGTTGCGATTCACTTACCACAGTCTATTACACCGGCACAGAAGAGCAAAAAGAAACTCTCATTAGTAATGCAGGTACTGGCAACGACGCTCTCACAAAGGCTACTTGGGTTTGCAATTTTGACGGCACAATTCCTGTTATACCAATCACGCTCAATAAGGGCACGGAGATTAGTTCCGCTATTGCAAACTTATTCACCGATATTACTACAGACGACACCTTTGCTTTTGCAGAATCAACCAGCAAACCAAGCGAGGCTTCAGTCTATTTGGATAGCGGCAATAAAATTCCAGTTTGGCTTGATACAGAAACGAAAAGCGTTTACTACTATGCAGGCTCGGGCTACAAACTCGTGCTTAACGCTGACTCTTCCGAGATGTTCAAAGGATGCAGCAAGTTATCGAACATAGACGCAAGTGCTTTCGATACAAGCAATGTCACAGACATGAGAGGCATGTTCGCTGATTGTTCAAATCTTACTTCTGTTGATCTTTCTGGATTTGACACAAGCAGTGTCACAGACATGAGCTGCATGTTCGCTAATTGTTCAAAACTTACACATCTTAATTTGACTGTCTTTGATACATCTAGCGTTACTAACATGAGCGAAATGTTTAGATTCTGTAATGCCCTTGAATGCCTCACTTTTGGCACCAACTTTGTTACAAAAAATGTCACGGATATGTCATTTATGTTCCAGCAATGTCTTGAGCTTGCCTCTCTTAATTTAAGCGGCTTCAATACTTCGAGCGTTACGGATATGTCGTGTATGTTCTATCAATGCAAGAGGCTTTCGGCGCTTGATGTAAGCAAGTTTGATACATCGAATGTAACGGATATGTCTTATATGTTCGGATACTGTGAGATGCTTACAGCACTTAATGTAAGCAACTTTAACACATCAAAAGTAACGAATATGGCATATATGTTTGCAAACTGCGATTGGATTACTTCACTTGATGTGTCTAATTTTGATTTCAGTGCTCTTGTGGAGGGCGAAACGGCAACTAGCGGACATGCACATTTCATGTTCTCTGAGTGTACTGGTCTTACAAGCATAAATCTTCCGTCTACAGGACTTACGAAACTTGCAAGCAATATGTTCTATAAATGTACAGGCCTTACCTCTATTGTAATCCCTGCAAGTGTAACGACTGTCGAAACAAATGCATTCCATGCCTGCTCTTCAAGCCTTGTTATAAACTGCGTGGGAGCAGAGGGCTGCATTGGTACAAATCCTTTCTCTGCGAGCGATCCAAACAGTTTTACGGTAAATTACAATTACGGAAACTAAAGATTTTAGCCAGGCATTTGTCGGCACGAAGGATAGCGTAACCGGCTACTTTACTGCCAAGGAGTAGCTCTTCGCATAATGGCGGCTGCAAGCAGCATGTTTGTTTACTCAAACTAACAAAAAAAATATACGGCAATAAAATAAAAATTTCATTGCCGTACTTACACAATACTACGGCAATACTTACGCAGTACTACGGTAATGCTTACACACAACTATTACCGTACTTACGCAATACTATAGCAATACTTACGCATAAGCATTGCCGTGCGCACATCAAAGTATAGCAATAGTTTTTTGTAAGCATTGCTATGCTTTGTATAATATAATGCGGAGGTGAAGAAAATGAGAACCGTAACGCCAGAATATCTTGAAAAATTGAAGAACGGAAAAAAATGATTCGTGGTGAGATATGGTATTGAACAGACGAAAATTGCCGTTGGGCATTCAGGATTTTGAGGATTTACGCACTAACGATTATGTTTATGTCGATAAGACTGAGCATATTTATAATCTCGTGCATTTTGGTAAACCTTATTTCCTGAGTCGCCCGCGTCGATTCGGAAAAAGTCTTTTTCTCTCAACGCTCAAATATTATTTTCTGGGCAAAAAGGAGCTTTTCAAGGGGCTTGCAATCGAGGAACTTGAAAAGGACAGTCCAGAAGCCTGGCAGAAATACCCTGTTTTGTATTTCGACTTCAACGGACAGAATTATCAAGAAAAAGGTGCTTTGGAAAGTTCTATATCCGCAGTTCTGAAGAATTATGAACAGGAATACGGGATTTCTTCGGCGGAAGATACTTTAAGCAATCGTTTTGAAGTTGTTATCAAAACAGCTTACGAAAAAACTTGCAAAAAAGTCGTTGTTCTAATTGATGAATATGACAAGCCTCTTCTTGAGGCGATGAATACAAATCTCGAACTTGAAGAGTCAAACCGAGCTGTGTTCAAAGGTTTTTTTGGAAAATTAAAATCTCTTGACGGCTATCTCAAATTTGTCTTCTTTACTGGTGTCACGAAGTTCAGCAAAGTCAGTATTTTCAGCGACATCAATCAGCTTACAGATATTTCAATAGATGAAAGTTTTACCGACATCTGCGGAATCACTCAAGCCGAGCTTGAAAAATATTTTTCTCCCGAAATAGACACAATGGCACAGAAGAACGAGATTAGTCGTGAAGAATGTCTTAAAAAACTAAAGCAGATGTATGATGGCTATCATTTTTACAAAAAATGCGAAGATATTTATAATCCGTACAGCCTGATTAATGCGTTTTACAAGAATGATTTCGGAAATTTTTGGTTCGAGACCGGCACTCCGACATTCTTGATTCGTCGGCTTGAAAATAGCGGAGTTGATTACCGTGATTTGAGCGGTTTGTTAGAGGCAAGCGAAGAGGATTTGAAAGATTATCGTCCAGAGAATCCGAATCCGTTACCGCTTTTTTATCAGTCTGGCTATCTGACAATAAAAGGCTGGAACAAGGAACTTCGTTCGTACACGCTTGGCTATCCAAATGATGAAATCAAATATGGAATTCTTCGGGCTTTGTCAAAGTATTATATTCCTATCGACAATACAAAGGCTTGGTCATTTGTTGGAAATTTTCTAAAAGATGTCCGTGAAGGAAATGTTGATGGAATTATGAATCGCTTCGTTTCGATTTATGCGAGTCTTCCTTATCCGAGTGGAGCGAACGACCCGGAATCTGAAAAATGGATTGAGCGTGATTTCCAGAATGTGTTTTACCTCGAATTTATGAATCTCGGCCAGTTCGTTCAGACGGAAGTTCATTCTGCACTCGGGCGAGCGGACTGCATTTTGCAGACGACAGATTATGTCTACATCTTTGAATTCAAGCGTGATAAGTCTGCCGATGAAGCCCTCGCTCAAATCGATGAAAAAGGTTATTCTGCGTCATTTGCTGCTGACGGCCGGAAGATTCTAAAAATCGGGGTCTGCTTTGACAGCAAAAAGCGCACAATAAGTGAATGGAAAGTGGAATAAAATCTACATGGAAATGGAGATGAAAATATGAAAAAGTGTTTGATTTTTTTGCTATCTTTGGCTTTGACCGGGATTTTTTTCTCTTGTAATGATGGCATAGACAGCGATTCTGAGGCTCTTAGGGCGTCGGCTGACGGGAAGACATACCTCGTGATTGGCGGGGCAAGCCTCGGACGAAATGCGGTTGCTCCGGGAAGTGTAAGCATTGAAGACCTGACATCCCTCGTGCTGACAGGTAAAATTGCCGGCGGAGAGGAAAAGGAGCTTGCGGCTGCAGACTCTCTCGAAGGACTTACAGAGAATCCAATCGAAATTGTGACCGGCTCTTGGGAATTCAGCCTGACAGCCTTGCTGAACAACATTCCTTTTTCTGGAAGTGAATCGCTTGAAATCGAAGCCGGCAAAGTGAATGCAGTTTCCTTTGTTTTGGCTGCAGACCCATCTTATGGCGGCGGAATCTATGTCACCGTGAATTTTCCGGCCAACCGGGATGTGAGCAAGGTTGAAGCAAGGCTTTTGGATTTTACCGGTAACTCGGTTGTTGACCCTGTGGAATTTACTACATTCAGTGAAGTCAAGGACGAAAGCGGAGCTGTGACCGCCCTTTCATTTACATACAGCCGGGATTTGACAAAGGAAGATGAGCGTATTGCCACCGGCACGTATAACCTGCTTTTTGACTTTTATGCTGAAGGCACCACGGCCGCAATCAACAGCCCTGAGTATATCGTAAAAGTGGTTTCGGGACTTGTTTCCCGCCCAAAAAATGAAATCAATGTCACTTTGAACGAAACTTATTCCATTGAATATGCCCTTTTTGCCAATGGCGAGGCACTGGAGCTAAATGACGAGAGTATTTCCATTGAAGACGACTCTTTTGTCCTGCCTGCAAAATATTCGCGAAAGAGCAAGACAATCAGCCTGCCAGCGATGGCAAAAACTGTCACTGAAGGCGAAGCGGGCTATGCTTTTGCTGGTTGGTTCGAGGATGCAGATTTCACAAAGCCGATTACAGAGATTGCTTCGGGTAGCACGGGCAACAAAACTTTGTATGCGGCGTTCATCAACAGAATCACGGTAAGCGCAAACGGAAAGGCGGATGCGAGTGTAGTCTCTGGTGCAGTGGATTCAATCGGTACGGCGATTACAAAAATCGTGAACTACGAAGCAACTGATGTTGACTGGACGATTTTGATTGATGGAAAGGTAGTGCTGGAAGGTCTTCAGCTTACTGTTTCTTCTTCTCAAGCAAAGAGCCTTACTTTTGCTGGAGTGCATGAGAATTCAGGAAATGAGTATATTGATAGTATTGATGGCGGGGTTGTTGGTGCAACAAATGCCGATGCTATAGACGGCACTATTCTTGTTATTGTTGAATATTGTGTTCCTGTAACGGTAAAAAATCTGAAAGTTACGCATGGCGGCCGAGCTTTTGAAAATTCGGGAAAATTGACGCTTGATGACGGTGCTTGGATAACGGACAATCACAGCTGGATGGCAGGTGGCATTAATAACTGTGGCTCTGCAATCCTTACGATGAAAGAGGGAAGCCGCATCACGAACAATTCCGCATCGAACTGGGGCGGTGGCATTTGTAATACAGCTACTGTTATCATGGAAGGTGGCGAAATCAGTGGAAATGTTTCTCCGGCAGGTGCAGGTGTCTGTCATTATGGAACCGACTTCATTATAAGTGGCAACGCTTCAATTCCTGTTGGTGATGACCCGGAAAATCCTCAAGATTTCTATTTTATGGCGGATAGCAATAATGGTGCCTACCCAATCACTGTTGCGGGAGAACTTACCGATGATAACTCTATATACCTTACATTTGGCGGAGCCTATGACCGATATACTGGAAATGTGCTTCTCCGAACCTCTGGAGGTCTGGAACTCACAAGCGACATCATCAGCAAATTCAAACTAGAACAGCCGGAATCAGTTGATTATGAATGGAGTATCGGTCTGGACGGAAAACTCGCCTATAAGTCAGCCACTTCAAGTGGTACTGCTTCTGTTGACAACCGCGCGCTTACAATCGCCCTTGATAAGGCAGAAGTTTGCCTGAACGACACGATTACCTTTAGTGCGACTGCTTCAGACGGAACAACAGTCACAAAGGATGTCACATATACGGCCGAGCTTTTGTGGAAAGGAAAAGAAATCAACGCTTATGGTGAAGATACATATTATGTCGTAACAGACAATAAGCTTTCTTTTAGCAAGGCACTTCCAAAAACCGGAACATACCAGCTCTATGTAACGGCAACTCAATCAATCAACGACACGACCGCAAGTAAGATTTCAAGCAGCCAGACTTTTGAAATTTCGGTGACAAATGAATATACGACACCTGACACACAAGTCGCCCTGTATAATACTAGTAGTGACAGCATTTCTTACTATCTGAAAGATTTTGATTCAGTAGGTAGCGATTTGCCAACTTCTCCTGATATGGCCGGGAATTCTGATGCGATGACGGCATTTGACGCATTCGGCAATTTCTATATTTTTAGCTCTAGCAAGCTTAATTCAAACAATCCTGCAATTGCCTCTGATGGAATAGATCTTAGTGAGCTTGTAGGTAGCGGCTATGGCACCAAAGGCTTTGTAATTGATGTCAAAAAGAATGAGGCCTATGCTTATTGTTCTAATTATAACTCTGAAACTGGCGGTTACACAGTGAAGCTATTCAAACTCTTGAATCTCCTTTCTTCAGGCTATTTGGAAAACTATGAGCCATACACTTTTGAATTTAACAAATCCCCGAATAAAATTGCGATTGAAAATGAAATTCTGTATACCTATGGCAGTGTTAACTACGATGTAGTGTCTGTGTATTCACTTTCTGAAGGGACAATTAGCGGACCAAAAGCCTCGGTTAATGTGAGTGACAATGTAGATCTTGATGATTTTTCAGTTTCTGACATGATTGTTCAGGACGGAAAATTATATTTAACGCTAAAATCATCTGACACATCTGAGGACGCTGGAGTTTGGGAGCTGTACAGCCGTGGCGCTGTAGCTAAAATTGATTTTGATAAAACACCGCCAGAGGTTAGCACTTGTGGCTGGATTTCTGATGGTTATGTACTCGATACTTCATCATTAAGTAACCACTATGTGTATACATATTATGTCGAGAAAAAAGGAACATATGAATATGAGCTGACTTCTAATCAGTTCTATTGTGATTCTGCTTGTTCTAATCCGGCTTTGATAAGCTGTTCTGATTTGCAGATTCCGGCTGATGATGAAGATCCTGATTCTTCTTCTCCTAAAACCTTGAAAATATATGCACCTACAGATTCTGAGTCTTTGAATTCTTCTCTGTATCTGAGCGGGCCCCAAAAATTCGTTGCTATAAAACCGAAAAAACTTGTTATAGCAGACGATGGCGTTATGTTCTACACAGATGATTTGGGCGCATACAAGTACAAGAATGTAAATCGTATTGTAACTATCGATCTGGAAAACTTCGCTCGCGGAATAGACTCGGAGGTTGATGTCAAGGCCAAATTCAGTGAAGATCAAACGAATAATTTTGTTGGAGGAATGTGCGGTTTCACTCCGATTGCATCGGCAAGTCTCTATAAATGCACAGGAGAATTTAAGTACGAGCCTCTTGATTCTGCCTCGGCTTCATTGTTCTACAAGGACTCATCAGGTGGTCTCTCTGCTGTTAATGCAGCAAGCGCATTCGACAGCCAGATTTTCTTCAATATTCCATGTGGCGATAACGAATAGGAGAAGGTGAATATGAAAAAAGCTAATATGACTTTACGAAAAATTTTCAGAGGGGCAAAGGGCATTTTTGCAGCTTCAATTTTACTTTCCCTGTTTGCATCCTGCTCCGAGCTTAATGACGGTACAAAAGACACATCTTCTTCTATAAAAAGCTGCACTGTGAGCGGAAAGGTCTCTGTCGGCAGCGCGATTCCTTCAGAGCTTACAAATGTGGTTTCGGCGGATGTCCGGTCTGCTACAAGTTTGCTACCGACGGATGGACTGACATTTTCGGTGTATGCGTATAAAGGCTGGGGCGCAGAGCTTGATGTAACTAAAAACGCTGACGGCACTTTTGATTCAAGCACTATGAGCTATACAATAGGTCTCCCAGGTACCGGGAATTGGACGATTTATGTTAAAGGTGAAGCTACAGAGGCAGGAAGCGGCATCAGTGGCCAGGCAGAAGTCACTGTAGGCGATGATTACGCTGCGATTGATGTTCCTACAATTATTTTGAAGCCAGAATACAGCGTGAACGACTATGGCACAGTCAATCTTACGCTTAAGGATTCTAGCGGGAAAATCAAAAGCGTGTCATATTATGCCCCTAAGATGATGCTTGTCGGGAATGAAAATTCTTTTGCGGAGGTGGAGACAGTCTCTTTTGAGAACGGAGCGGCTACAATCAGCCGAGATGATGTAAAAGCCGGCAATTATACGATTGAGTTCAGCTTTGACGATGAGAATGGAAACACTCTCTACAAGTGCCAAGAAATCGTCTCCGTGTTTGCGGGCTTTACGACCGACACATGGGTTGGAACAGGAAGTCATCTTGTTGAGAATGACGGCGTAATTGAATTCGTTGTTACGGACGATTTGATTTCGCTCTATGGTGCAGAGACTATACCGACTACGAAAATGGTGCTTTATAACACTACAACTTCCGCTACATCTTCCTCTACATCCGCTTACCTCGCAGACTCTGCTACGGACACTATGCCTGAGACGGCTGATTTTTCAGCTTCCCTTGCTTCCAGTTTTGCTTTCGACAGGGAAGGAAATGTGTATTATCTTGATGTCACGGAAAGCACGCCTAAATATCTCACAATAAAATCGAACAAAGAGGGCTTTACCACAATCACGACAACGATTGGCGCTTATGAACCAAAAGTATTCATCGACCGTGCGGAAGATACTCTGTGGATTTATGCATACAATATCACAATGAATTTTTACGGTTATAAGAATATATCGGATGGAACAAGAGAAAGTGGCGAGCCAGATGTCAGCTATGCTTTAACAAGTTTCTATGTTGACCCTGAAGGCAATAAGTCATTGTTGTCATACGGCATGAGTTTTGCAGCCAATGATGGAATCCTTTATGCCTCAGGCAAAGTTTATTACTTAGGCAAATACTATATCTATTTTACTTACGGAAATCTTGCCGAGTGTGTTAAGTCATCTGGTACTAGCTTTTATGGCGAAAAAGCGATTGCGCTGAATCTTTCCGGTAAAATTTCTGATGACGGCGGCTCTATTAGCGATATGCTCTATCAGGATGGCTATGTGTATATCCTTGCGAGGGATGTTTATAACAATGTAAGCGAAGTAAGCCCAGACAGCTATGAGTTCTACAGCCGTGGCGCACTTATCCGTGTGAACACATGGAACAATAAAGTTTCAGAGCCATTGGGGCTGCTTTCGGAGCCGAGAGACAGCACTTCAAGTAAATTTTATGCTTACATGGATTCTAAGCATGTACTTACAAATGACGAAACAAAGGATGACGACGGTAATACTTTATGGGATCAAATAGCGGCAGATAGCAGAAACTGGTTAACAATTGCAGGAAACAACGGTAATTATAATTCATATTATTATGATTATTCTGATCCTGAAAATTCTGACCCTGACACTCGTAAAACAATAGCCGAGACTTTACCAAAATTGTATTCTCCGACAGAAGGCAGCGATTCAGAATATTTCTACGGCCCGCAAAAATTCATTGCGATAAACCCCAAGAAATTAGTGATTGCCGATGACGGACACGCTTTCTACATCGACTCAAATTCAATATGGGCTGCACGAAACAAAAATCGTGTCGTGGAAGTTGATTTGGAATCATTTGCAATCACGAGTGCTACTAATACTTCTGCCACATTCAGCTATACAGGCTCAGGAGATTCAATAAGCAGTGATTTCACATCAATCGTATCTCTTGGACTTAGTTCTTGCGTTTACCTATCCAATGGCTCCGAATTTCAGGCTACTTCAGATACAACCCTTTGTGTCGGCTATCCATTCGCTGACTAGAGTGAATTTGTGCAAGTTCTTTCCTTAGTGAAGTAGTGTAGTAAAACTGCACTACTTCACTTAACTTCACTAATTACTTCACTAAGAAACTGTCTTACTTCACTAAAAACTTCACTAAAAACTTCACTAAAAACTTCACTAAGAAAGTGTGCTACTTCACTGTTTTTATTGAATAATATGTTGAAACATTGTTAAACCGCTAAAAGAGCGTTATAATTAAAATTGATATAAATTTGCATTAAAAAAGTGGGGTAAAAATATGAAAAAAAGTTTTCTTTCGGTTCTTGCAATTTTTACTTTTATTTTCGCCTTCTTTTCTTGTAGCGATGGTCTGAATGATTACGCAAAAAAGACCGACTCTGCTGACGGAAAAACCTACCTTGTCGTAGGCTCGGCTTCCATGGTTCAGCGAACGCTAAAGACGAAAATTGATTTGGACGATTTAACTTCTTTTGTGCTAAAAAGAAGCCTGGCTTCTGGTCAGGAAGAAGTTCTTGCTTCGGCTGATTCACTCGAAGAGCTTAAAAAAGAGCAGATTGAAATTGAGGTCGGGCTCTGGGACTTTACACTTTCTGCACAATATACTGAGCCAGATACGGCCTCGACGATTACTTTCTCTGGAAGCACTAGTGAGGAAATTGAAGCCGGTAAAGTAAATTCAATTTCTTTTGCCCTCGAAGCAAAAGACAGCTTTGGCGGACTTTCTATTACCGTTGAATTTGAAATCGATAAAAGCGTCTCAAGAATCGAAACTTTGCTTACAAAGCTGGATACAAGCGAGGAAATCGAGAAAAAAACAATCGAAGCGGATTCTTTTGTGCTTGAGACCGGCACTGACGGCTCAGGCACAGCTTCAAAATATGCAGTTACATACAGCCGAAATGCCGCAGACGAAAATGAGCGGCTGGAAAAGGGCTATTACCACCTCGTACTGGACTTCTATGCAGACGGACTGACCGAAAAACTGAACACTTTGGACTATTACATCCGCGTTACAGGCGGACTAACGACAAAGTATAAGCAGACAATCAAACTGAACGAGACATATTCAATCACCTATAATGACGGTGATGGAAAGCTTGCCTCTGGAGAAACAAAAGCCCTGAAATATTCTTCAAAAAGCGAAAGTATTGTCCTGCCTAAAATGGAAAAAGAAGGCTATGTCTTTGCCGGCTGGTTTGAGGACGAGAATTTCACCCAGCCAATTTCTCGAATTGAACAGGGAAGCCGGGGCGACAAAAACATTTATGCGGCGTATATCAATTCAGTTACCGTAAGTGCAAACGGAAGTGCCAATGCAGATATTGTTACAGGTCAACCGGTGGATTCAATTAACACGGCAATTACAAAAATTAGAGAGTTTGCCACGCCAATTGACTGGACGATTCTGATTGATGGAGTCGTGCCTTGCGTAACTACACTTTCACTTACTTCTGAATATGCGAATAGCCTTACTTTTGCGGGAGTGCATGACGGCGTCCTTCGAGAAGAAAAGAATGAAGGCGAAAACTACTATGATGTCCTTGATGGCGGCTCTGTGTTTGCGGAGACCCAGGCTGGGGCTACGATAAAGGGTTCTATCTTTACCATTTATGACTATTGTGTTCCTATTACTATAAAAAATTTAAAGATTACGCACGGCAATTCAAGCAGAGGCTATGGCGGTGCATTTGATACTAACGGAACGGTCACGCTTGATGATGGCACTTGGATTACGGACAATCACACCTATTATGACGGTGGTGCAATTATGAATACGGATAATGCTACGCTTACTATAAAGGCTGGGGTTCGCATTGACAATAACTCCGCAAGTGATTCTGGAGGCGCTATCCGTAACGCTGGAACACTTATTATCGAAGGCGGAGAAATTATGGATAATACTTCTGGCCGTGCGGTTATTCAGCAAGAAGGTACCATGATTATAAAAGGCTCTCCAATTTTTGGCGAGGGACAAAATATTGGTCTGGCAGCTTATTATCCATTCACTGCATATTGGGTTATTGTTGATGGAGAACTTGATTCAAATATTCCTGTGATAACAATAGCACCGGAAAGCTTTACCGACTACAACGGAAAAGTAATTCTAAAAATGGCTGATGACTCGGCTCTTACTGAAGAAATGCTTAGTAAATTTGTGGTTACGCAACCGACCTCTGGCACAGACCGCTACGAAATTGACCTTGAAGGAAAACTCGCGCCTAAGAAGGCTGCTACAAGCGGAAGTGTCACGACTGACAACCGAGTGCTGAATATCAGACTTAATACTACCGAAATGTACAAGAACACAATCCTCCGCTTCAGCGTAACTGATGCATGGGGAAATGATGTCACAGATACAGTCACATTCGATGCCGAGCTTTTGTATCAGGGAAAAGACGTGAACACTTTCGTGACGAATTCAAGCTACTACATAGTAGATACTACCGGCAGCCTGACTCTCAATTCAGAAAAGCCTCTTCCAAAAGAGGGCTCTTACCAGCTCTATGTAACGGCTTCTCGAAACTTGAATGGTTCAGGTTCTCCGGCTGTAAGTAGCAGCCAGACATTCGATGTCTCCTTCATAAATGAAATCGGAACGCCAACAACATCTGTTGCTTTGTATGAATACGACTCATCTTCATACTCATACGCATACGCATACTGCTTGACCGATTCTTCAAAAGCGGAAGTCGCATCGCTTGACAACTCTTCAATCAAAGGTTCGACTACAAAAACTTGCTTTGACATGTACGGATATTTCTATCTGCTTGACAAAGTAGATAACCAAGCCCTGCTAAAATCAGACAATCCTGTTATAGGTATAACAGGCGTGGCTTTGACTGAAATTAATGATGCAATAGGGTCTGGTTATTCCTGCAATTTTACGGTTGACATGGCCAACAACAAGGCTTACGCATGGAGTGGAAGGTATAGCAATTTTACAGCCCTTTATCGTTATCCAGACATTTTTACGAGTGGAAGTGTTGAAAATGTAGAAAATATTGAACTTACTTGTTCTGGATTTTCTGCTAACAAAGTAGTAATTTACAATGATATTGTCTATGTGATTGGCTATGACTCAACTTCTGATACATGTAGAATACTCACTTATGATATTTCTGACCTGGCCTTTACAGAAGGAACAGCGACTGTTTCTGAAGCCAGCTCAACTTATGATTTGTGGGCCTATTTCACAGACAAGGTGGCCGCTCCCGCTCAATTGCAGATTACAGATGCCTATGCCCTGGAGGGTGCCCTTTACTTCCTTGTCTATGACAGCTCGCTCGGTGGTTACAGCATGGGTTCGGCCTGGAAAACTGCCGGAGGAAGTATTTATGAGCGGGGTGCTATTGTAAGATATCTAGCTCCATTGAACGGGACAACAGAAAGCATAAAACTCATTGGCTTAAAGTCAAATGTAGCTTACGCCAACACTGATATTTCTCAGCTTCTTTTCTGCGAGTCTTCTTACGGTCCTGTTCACACAACAGAAGATTTGACTTCCCCTGTGGTGACCATAATTGGCTCTAAAAAAGTGACTGACGACAGTGAGCGTCTTTGTAACTACTATTTCCCGAATATTTATGGCGTTAGCAATTCAAGCGAGAAGTATTTTGCCCATCCTTCAAAATTCATCGCGGTTAAGCCCAAAAAACTTGTGATTGCTGATGACGGTATTGCCTTCTATTCAGATGCTGACGGCCTTTCATACAAGAATGCCGACCGTGTGATTACGGTTGACTTGCAGGACTTTGTAATCGAAAGCGTTCAGACATCTTCTGCTAAATTCAGCGAAAAAGTTAGCGGTTACTTCAGGACTAATTATCAGCTGAGACTCAGTAACATCATAAGTGATAATGGCGGATATTATGATTCTGACAAAACCTGCTACTACTATGACGGAAGTGCAGCAAGTATTGTTGGAAAAAAATTGAGTGAGGCTAACCCGACCTTGGCTTTTGGAAGCAGCGACGAGTAGTGCAGAATGAAGAAGCCTGAGCCGGTCATCAGCGTTTGCATTCCTGTTTATGAGACTGAAGCATATCTTGCTCAATGCCTGCGCTCAGTCTACAGTCAGGACTTTGCAAGCTTTGAAGTGCTGGTTTTAAGTGACGCAAGCCCCGCTCGTGACGAAAAAGGCCGTTCAGCCAAAAAAATCACGAAGGCGGCTCAAAAGGAATGTAAGGCCTATCGAAAAGAAATGGCTTTACCCCCGGTAAAAATACGCTTTCTGGAGCACAGGAAAAACCGGGGCTGCGTGGAAGTCCGCCGCAGTCTTGTTTATGAGGCTCGGGGACAATATATAGCCATGCTTGACAGCGACGATGAGTTTTTGGAGGGAGCCATTGCCGCTTTATACGAGGCCGCCTTGCAAAACGAGGCGGATATGGTGCACGGCACTTTTCTTTCCGGCCAATATGACGAAAATGGAGTCTTTTGCGAATCGGAAGAAAAAAGGTGCTCCAGGATTTTTTACGGAAGAAAGGAAGGCCTTGATATTGCCCGCTCCTGGTTCGCCGGGATATTCAGCGGCAATGTATGCGGCAAGCTCATAAAAAAGAGCCTGTACGAAAAAGCTTTTGCCGACATTCCCTACACGGAATGTAACATGGCAGATGACCTTTTGATATTCTTTTTTCTTGGCATGTATGCCAGCCGTTATGTCGGCATAGAGAAAAAAGTCTATCGCTACAGGATTAACAGCGGCATGAGTTCCGGCCGTTCAATAGACAGCCTTCAAAAATGGAAGCTGCTTTGTACATCAGCAAGTGTCTTCAGCATTATTTCCTTGTGGATAAAGGAAAACAATGCCAAAGACAAGCCCTTGCTCAGCGGGGAAGACCTTGACCACTTGGGCCGGGTTACGCTCCGCTACCTGACAGACAATGTTCTGCTGCTCTACAGAAGTGTCAGCCCGAACTTGTTTTCTGAGGCTCGCCAGATGCTTTTTGACTACTGGGGAGAGGATTTTGTGGTGAATGTGGAAAAGGTGATGAAAGAAAAGGAAAAAATCACCAATTCCGCAGTCATTTGATTGAAAAGTAAAAAATTATGCTTAAAATAGGAGTTGTGGTGAAAAAGTCTTTATTATTCTTTGCGACAATTTTACTTTCTTTAGGTTTCTTTGCGGGCTGCTCTGATTTAGACAATGACTCAAAGGAAGCTTCCTCTGCATCTGGGGGCGAAAAATTCTGCCTCGTAAGCGGAAATCTTGTCCTTAACTCTGATAGCGGAGCCACTTCAAGTTCTTTGCTCTCTTCTGTTTCAAGCAAGGCTACTTTTGCAAGCTCTGATTCACGCTCGGCTACAAGCTCTCTTACAGAATACACCAGTACACTGGAATTATGGGGTGAACTTTATGTCTCTGCCAAAAAAGAAGGCAATGACGAAGTAGAAGGAACGATAACGAGCAATGAGGACGGCTCTGTTTCATATTCATTAAAACTTCCTGCTCCCGGCGAATGGACTGTTACAGTCAGGCAAGATGCACAGGAGTATAACAATGGTGTTATTATTATCATGAAGGGAAGCACAAGCCTTATCGTTGACGATGAGTATTCGGCTATAACGGAAGACATTACTCTGGTTCCAGATGGTTTTCTAAGCCAAATCACAGGAGAAATTAAACTCGCTATTTTTGACAACACAGCAGACAAAAAAGTTTCTTCACTTACATTTTACTGCGACAAAGTGCTGAGTGAAACCTTAAATGATAACTCCCTCTCAAAAGACAGTCTTGGCGAAAATGGAACAATCGCTTTTGTGGACGGAAAGGCCGAAATCAATCTTTCCAAGGTCATGGCAAACTGCTATGAAGTCACATTCCTCTTTAACGACAAATACGGAAATACCCTCTATCGCTGCAAAGAAGCCCTTACCGTTTACTCGGGTTTTGTAACGGACACCTGGTTTGGAGAAAGTTCTTATATCAAAAAGAATGGCGAAAATGGCTATCAGTTCAGCATTACGGACGACTTGATTACAAAGTTCGGGGCAGAGATTGTACCATCGTCAAACTTAATGCTTTACGAAAGCTACACTGATGAAGGCAGCGTAAAATATTACATGGCAAGCGATTTGGACACTATTGATACTTCAAGTCCTGCTTATACGAGCCAAGGGGCTTCCCTTGCTTCATATTGTTTTGATTCAAAAGGAAGCATTTACATAAATGCTGGTAATGGCAAAATTTATCTAACGGCCACAAAACAGGAGATTGATACAGGACTTGCTAACCTTGAAGGTCTTGTCTACGACAGGGCAAAGGACAATCTTTATCTTTATGTTGTAAGTTCTAGTAATGGCACGGAATCATATTTTATGTATGAGGTTCCGGCAAGAGATAATTTTGCCAGCACTTTGGATACAGCATCCCTTAAATGCTATAAATTTGCCCTAAACTTTACTAATGGAATTACTTCTGTTCCTTATGCCTTTGCTGTGCATGACAATAAATTCTATGCTCCATGTCTTGATAGCGAGTCAAATTCCTTTTTTATTGAAGCAGACATTTCTAAAGCAGTAATAGATGGCGAAACAGGTAAGTATATCATTACCCTTGGTGACAGCAATCTTGTTAATCTGAATGAATCCTTTCCTTCTGATGTAGGGTTTACGGACATTCTTTATCAAGATGGATATGTGTATACCCTGTTTAAGACTGAAGCATATCATCTTGGTACGGTCATCAGATATAACACATTCACCTCTTCTGCGACAATGCTTGAAATACCGACACCAGCAAAACTTGAAGGCAAGGCACAAGTTTTTGTAATGTCGAATGAGCAACATGTTGATTTATATTCTGATGAATCTTTGAAAAATCCGGTTATGTGTGTCTACACTAAATTGTTTAGTAATATTTATGCTCCTTCAACAGATGCAGACCTTTCATCATATCTTTGCGGGCCTGTGCGCTTCCTTGCCATAAAACCAAAAAAACTTGTTATAGCTGATGATGGCCTTGCTTTCTTCACAGATGATAGCGGTAATTTGAGCTATAAAAATATAAACCGGGTTGTCTATGTAGATTTGGAGACCTTCTCAATAGAGTCTGTCAGCGAGACAAATGCTAAATTTGATGCAGACAGAGAATCTTACGAGTCTGATTCCTTATCCGGGGCTGATTGGAATAATCAATTCTCAATTCTGGGCTTGCCTGCATCAGTTTACGGAAAGAAAAATGGTTCTAATATTACATTTACAAACAGTGAAGAGACTGGTTCTACTTATTTCCACTTGGAAATTCCTTGTGCAGATTAATCAGAACTGCTTTTGTACACCATTCCAGCAATGAAAAGCTCTTTCCCGCTTATTTCGGTCTGTATTCCCGTTTATGACACTGAGCCGCTTTTGGCTCAATGTCTTCGCTCTGTCATAGCCCAGGATTTCCCTGATTTTGAAGTCGTGCTTGTAAGCGATGCCAGCCGAGGCAAGGACGAGAAGGGCAGAACTGCAAAAAAAATCGTCAAAATCATGCAAAAAGAGTGTGACAAGTCCCGCTCTCTTCGCGGCCTTCCAAAAGTCCCCTTCCGTTTTTTAGAGCATAAGGAAAACCGGGGGCTTATCGAAGTTCGCCGCAGTCTTTGCTATGAAGCCCGTGGTTTTTACATGACCCAGCTGGATTCTGATGACGAAATGGCTGAGGGCGCATTGACTGCCTTGTACGAAACGGCCAATCAGTCTGGGGCGGACATCGTTCATGGAACTTCTACGGCGGGCTATTTTGACGAGCATGGAATTTTCACCCCTATAAAAGAAAATCGCTACGGAAAGATTTTTTACGGCAAAATCGAAGGTCGTGATGTGTTCCGACGCTGGCTTATGAACGGCGATTTTACGGCAAATACCTGGGGCAAGCTGATTAAGCGGGATTTATGGGTTCGGGCTTATGAGAACATTCCTTATACCGAGTGCAACATGGCGGACGATGTGCTTTTGTTTTTCTTCCTTGCTCAATACGCAAAGTCTTACATTGGAATTGAGGCGAAGGTTTATCGCTATCGTGTGAATACAGGCATGAGCAGTCAGCGCAAAATCGACACGATTCAAAAGTGGAAGATGATTTGTTCCACGGCCAGCGTCTTTACGATAATCTCCCAGTGTGTTGAAGAATTCTGTCAGCCGGACGAAATTGAAAAAATCCGTGGAATGACCAGATATTATCTTGACAACAACATCAAGCAGATGCGAGAGGTCGTGGTTCCTGAGCTAAAAGAAAAAGCCCGCGCATTACTCTGTGAGTATTGGGGCACGGGCTTCGTTGAAAAAATGGAAAAACTTTAGCCCATCAGTAACAGGCTATTCGAACCAGTTTTCAACCTGAAGTTCGCTCACTCCCTGAATAGGGGCAAAATGCTTTGTGTTTCTGGTTACCAAAATCATGTGATTCGCAAGTGCAATGGACGCTATTAGGCTGTCACTTTTTTGGGTGGGCTTTCCTGCTTTTTTGAGTTTTGAGCGAAGCATAGCGTGAATGTCGGCGGCTTTTTCGGTATAATTTTTTATTTTGAAGTTTTCGTGAACATCTTCATTGATGAAATTTTCTAGATATTTTTTATTCAGTCCGTCTTCCATAATGTAAACGCCGAATTTTAATTCTTCCCAAACAGGAGAACAAATCGCACAGTCCGAACTGTGCTCCGCAATCTTTTTTAGCACATTAAAATTGGGCTGTGGTTTTATGATTTCAGATATAATATTTGAATCCAACAGGTAATGAGGCTCTTCTTCGATATAGTTCATAATCAATCCTTAAAGACCTCATCAAAAACATCGCTTTCGTATGTGTCGTTCTGTTTTTCCTTTGAATTGAAAATCTGGTCTATATCATCATTTGAAAAAAGCCCTGCTGTTTTCTTTCGAAATTCTGCTGCCTTGTCTAAAAAACTTACTTTAGATTTTGTTGAAGCAAGTTTCTGATATTCTTCAAATGACAGTAAAACGCCAACGGTTTTATTTCTGCGTGAAATAAAAACAGGCCCTGAAGTTTCCGCCTGATGCATAAAAAGCGGTAATTTATTTTTTGCTTCAAAAATCGGAATTGCATTCATAACGTCACCTCCAATCCTAAGTCTTCGAGTATATTGTATAATATAAATAGCTATTCTGTCAAATTTATATAGCTATTTAATTTTATAGCTAATCCCCCAAAAAAAACACCTCGCACAGTCATCTGACAAATGCGGGGTGTTCCCATTATCTTGATTATTCGCTCTGTGGTTGTCTAGTTTACCTGCAGGCGCAGGCTTTCCCACTTTTTGTAGTAGATGTCGAGATTGTCACCCAAATCGTCTTTGAGCTGGCACTTATCCATTGCGCTTGCAGGATAGAGTGGCGTAGACTTCATGTACTTCTGGGCTTCGAGGTTTACGAAGCAAGGGAAGTTGAAGAAGTCGAGGAATTTCGCATAGTTTTCCGGACGATGGATAAAGTTGATGAATTCAGTAGCCAACTCAGCGTTCTTAGAGTCTTTGAGGATACACATGCTGTCAAGGTAAGAAGCGCCGCCTTCCTCTGGAATAAAGAAATCGATTGTGCTTTCCCATTCTGATTCAGGAACTTCACCGTAGATAACTTCTGCATAGCCATGGCAAAGCCAGAGATCGCCACGGGCAAAGTCTTTTCCGAAGCCTTCAGCATCGAATTTTACGATGTTTGGAAGCCATTTTTCGCGAATCATGTTGACAGCTTCGCTTACTTCCAGCTCGTTTGAAGTGCTTACATTGTAGCCTTTGTATTTGAGCGCATCGCCGATAACTTCACGATAATCGTCCATCATTGAGGCATGACCCTTAAAGCGGGGGTCTGCAAAGATATTCCATGTGCGCTCATAGTCACCTGCCGGAACCTTTTTTTTGTTTACGCCGATTCCAGCTGCACCGAAGTAATATGGAACTGCGTAAATCATGTCCGGGTCGTAAGTAATTTTTTCGAGAACTTTCGGGTTGATTTTGTTTCGGTTTGTGAATTTGCTCTGAATAAGAGGCTGGAACATTCCCCTTTTCATCATGATTGAAACATAGTCCTGAGAAGGAACTACGATGTCGAAGCTCTTTGCTCCACCGTTAACCAGTTTGTTGAACATGGTCTCGTTTGAATCGTACTCTGTTACAAGAACCTTGCAGTTAAATTCCTGCTCGAATTCTTTTACAACATCAGTTGGAGTGTAGTAAGTCCAGCTGAAGAGTTTCAATGTCTTCTTTTGTTCACAAGAAAGAAGACCCATGCCGGCTGCAAGAGTACAAGCCGCAAAAGCGATACGTGGAAGAAGTTTCATTATTTTCTCCAAAATTAGTGTGCCGAGGCGAAGCCTTTGAGGCTTTTTCGTAAAAGCACGGCCAGACCGCCTATAAGCAGGATAAGCACGAAAGAAAGAGCGTTTATAACCGGACTAACTCCATGCCGTATCATATTATAAACATAAATCGGTAAAGTCTCAACATTTCCGTTGACCAAAGATGTAATTACGAAGTCTTCGATAGACATTGTAACGCTCATCATAAAGCCGGACATGATTCCAGGCATTATGGCAGGGATAATTACCTTGAAGAGAGTCTGCTTTTCGTTTGCCCCCAGGTCGTAACTGGCTTCGATTATGGAATAGTCGAACTCGTCAACCCGGGCAGAAACCATGAGATAGACAAAGGGAAGACAGAATGTTGTGTGGGCAATAATTATCGTGATAAGGCCAAGATTCATGTGGATTCCGCTGAGGAAGATAAGAAGGGAAACACCCATGATGACTTCCGGCAAAACCATTGGCAAAAAGGAGCTTGACTGAATGTAGCTTCGGCCAAAGAATCGGTACCAGCTGTTGCCGATAGCCGCAAGACTTCCCAAAACAGTGGAAATTGCCGCCGAAACAAGGGCGACGATTGCGCTGTACAAAAGTGACTGCCAGAGGCGGCCGGAATTTAGGAAAAGCTCTTCGTACCAGACAAATGAAAAGCCTGTGAAATGAGAGCCTTTAGAGGCGTTAAAAGAATAGAAAACGATTACGAAAAGCGGAAGAAAAAGAAAGAGCAGGGCGATGACAAGCACCGTGTTAGAGAAAGAAAAGGCTCTTCCCCGCTTTTTCCAGCCCCGCTTGGCGTGCTTGTTGCTCTCGTTTTTGGCGACAGGATTTCGTTTTAAAAATGAAAGAATTACGCTGATTAAAAAATCCATTCTGTAAGCTCCTATTGTTTAGCCGCAAGGATGCGGCTGCCGGGCGAGTTTTTGCGTGCAAAAACTCGTCAGAAAGAAAAAATGCACGGATGCAATTTTCTTTCAACTATTCCTTTTTCATCTTTTTGAGGCTGGCTTCTTTTTTGTCAGAAGAAATCATAAAAAGAATTGCCGCCATTGAAACCACAGTGAGAACCACGCTGAAAGCCGAGGCCAAAGGCAGGTTTCGTGCTTTCTGAATCTGATCCATGATGATGTTACCCAGCATGTAGCTTTCGGTTGAGCCGATAATCTGTGGAACGGTATAGTTTCCAAAAATCGGAATGAAAGTAAAGATAAGGGCAGATATGATGCCAGATTTGATTCCCGGAATCATAATGCGGAAGATTGAGCCTAATTTTGTGGCTCCCAAGTCCCTGGCGGCTTCGAGCAGGGTAAAGTCAAAGCGGTCAACAGAAGTGAAAATCGGGAGAATTGCGTAGGGCAGGTACATGTAAATGCTAACGAGGATAACGGCTCCTTTTGTGAACATGAACTTGTGTGGCTCAAAAACGCCGTCGCTGTTGCGGGTGACAAAAAAGCAGAATTTGGCAAAAATCTCGCAGATGCCATTGAGCGTACCGTTCTCGCCTAAAATCGTCATCCATGCAAAGATTCGGATTAGGGAATTTGTAAGGAAGGGAACGATTACGAGAATCAAAAGTGCAGTTTGATGACGACTTCGGGCAATGGCATAGCCGCAGGGAAGGGCAATTAAAATGGAAATGAATGTCGCGATAAGGGTCATCCAGAGGGTACGCAGGAAAATTTTTCCGTAAGCGGCCGTGAACATTTGCTTGTAGGCATCAAAAGAGAATTCGTGGATGACACCGCCGAACATATCTCTCTTCATAAAAGAATAAGCCACGATAATAGCCAGCGGAACGACAAAAAAGAGCGAAAACCAAATTCCCATGGGGTATGAATAAAACGGACCTGGATTTTTCTTTTTCACGGCAATCTCCTAAAACAAAATCAATGCGCCACATGGAGGTGGCGTAAGGGGGGCGTTGCGGGGGTGTCCCACGCAGAGGGGGTAGCGACCAACGAAGTGGGCGCGTAGGGGGAGACTTCCCCCCCCCTAAACTCCTAACTCCTCATTTCTAACTTCTCACTTCTCAATGTCCTCTACGATGTAGCCGTCTTCGGCTGACCATGAGATGTAGACCGTGTCCTTCCACTGAATTTCCGGGCCGTCGTCAAGGTAGTTCTGGTGCTGCTTGAAGACTTTTACGATTGTTCCTGTCTTTTCGAGCTTTACATAGAATTTTGACTGGAAACCAGTGTAGACCGGCTCCTCGACGATTCCCTTGAAAACATTTATGTCCTTGCGGCCGTTTACATTCGGCTCTTCAAGGGTGATTCGGATTTTTTCGGGGCGAACGGTGAAGGCGACCTTCTGGCCTTCGTCGGTGTGCTCGTAATCGGTAACGAGGATGTTCTTGTCTTCTTCTTTTGTGGCCTGAGTGTCGCCCGTAAGCTGAGCCTGGAGCCCAAGGGCGGGAACATTGAGGGTGACCATGTGCTCGATGTCAGCCTTGCCCTCGACCTTGTAGCTCTCGCATTTTACGACGCTGGCCTCAAAAAGATTTGTCTCGCCGATGAACTGGGCGACGAATTGGGTGGCCGGGCTTTCGTAAATTTCGTATGGTGTGCCGACCTGCAAGACATGACCGTGATTCATAACCGCAATTCTGTCTGAGACTGCAAGAGCCTCGCTCTGGTCGTGGGTTACGAAAATGAAGGTTATGCCGATTTTGTCGTGAAGGCGGTCTAGCTCAACCAGAAGATTCGAGCGCAATTTTGCATCAAGGGCAGAAAGAGGCTCGTCAAGCAAAAGAACCTTTGGCTCGTTAATGAGGGCACGGGCGATTGCGACACGCTGCCTCTGACCGCCAGAAAGCTGGTTGGGCTTTTTGTAGATATGCTCGTCAAGCTCCACCAGGTGAACATAGTGGCGCACTTTTTCATCAATTTCATTTTTTGGAAGTTTTTTGAGACGAAGGGGAAATGCCACATTCTCGTAGACGCTCAGATGAGGAAAGAGGGCGTAATTCTGGAAAACGGTGTTTGAATGTCGTTTATTTGGTGGCAAATCGGTGACATCGATGTCATCGAAAAGAATCGTGCCTTCGTCCGGGAATTCAAAGCCCGCGAGAATACGCAAGAGCGTTGTTTTTCCACAGCCAGACGGGCCTAAAAGGGTGAAGAATTCGCCTTGTTTAATAGTAAAATCAATGCTGTCGAGAGCGACAAAATCTCCAAACTGCTTGTGAACGTTCTGAATAGATACCTGACTGCCTTTCACTCTTTTTTTGCCTCTTGTAAAGTCTTTTCTTTATAGTTCATTTAGTTGAAATAATCAAGGGAAGTTCTAAAATTTACATTTTTAGAAAAAATAATTAAGAATCATGTATAAAAGCGTGCCGCCAAAAATACTCAGCATGGCGTTTCCCTTCCATATATGAAGGACAGCCGTTACCGTAATGGAAATGATGGCGCAAATGACGGACGGAATCTCGTCCATAAAAGACGAATTCGAGATAATAAGGTCGCTTGTGCTGGATTTTATGCAAACGACGAAAAGGACGGCGATTGACAGTGCTGGAATGAACTTATCCACAAAAGAAAAAAAATTGGGAGTCTTTCTTTTGGCAAAAATCAGGAAGGGGAGAAGTCGAAGAATCAGCATCATAAGGCCTATTGCCAATGTGACAATAAGAGCTTCAAGGGAGGTGAGTTTCATTCTTTTTGGCCTCCTTTGGGGCTTAGGGCAGTGGCGAGGCTTTTTATGACAATCATAACAAAAATGCCAAGGCTAAGTCCGGTAAGGATTATATGCTGGCTTGGCAAAATAGTATGACCGTTTACTTCGATATAAGAGAGGGCGACGGCGGCAATAGTTGTGAGAATTCCGACTATTGTTGGAAGAATAGCCTTTGTGGCCCGAATCTGGTTAATCATCAGGACGACGAAAAGGGCTGTGAGGGCAAAGTCCACGCCATTGAGGTAGCCAGCCGGAATAAAATTGCCAATGATGGCACCAATCAATGTGCCCAAAATCCAGTAAGAGTAGTCAAAGATGGAAATAACGGCGAGGTATGCTCCCCTGTCCGCATCTTTTGGAATATTGCAGGAAGAGATCAGGGCAAAAGTTTCGTCAGTGATTGTGTAAATGAGGGGAAACTTCCAGCGGCCTGTTCCACGGTATTTTTCGATTAGGGATAATGAATAGAAGATATGCCTGAGACCGATGAAAAACTCGATTCCTAAAATTGCAAGCAGGGTAGAAGAAAAGGAAGTCGTGCCTGCGATTCCAGAAGAGAAGAATGCAATACCGATATACTGACCTGTTCCAGAAAATATGAACAGGCTCATAAGCAGGGCAAGCCACCAGGGAAAACCTGCGTTTACGACCATAAGACCGAAGGGAATGCCAATCGCTATGTAGCCGAAGAATACAGGCATGGTGAGCTTGACGGCTCTTCTGAAATTCGAAGAATCAAGCATGACAGAATTTTAGCATTTATAGAGTAAAAAATCCACAAGAGAAGATAGAAAAATTGATATTTTCGAGAATTAGGGAAACATAGTATGTATTGAAGTTTAAGAAATTTGACATACTGAAAATTTCCTCCGATAATAGAAGTATACTTGAAAATGGGTGGAATTGCTTAAATATAGGAGAAAAAAATGAAAAGCTTAAAACTTGCTACGAAAATCGGTATTCTGGCGGCCGTGTCTATTATAGTGGCGTCAGCGGCTGTTGGATTCGTTGCTTCAAAAATCACCAGTTCTGCGGTCACAAGTACGACCCTCGAAAACCTTGAAACTTCAGAAGTCGGTGTCATGGATACGCTTGATAACTGGCGCACTCAGCTGGAGTATTCAACTCTGGTTCTTGCCGATAAAACTCGTCTTGCGGCTGCCCTAGCAAACAATGACTGGGAAACAGCCAACAATCTTACCGTAGAGCAAAAAAAAGTCCTCGATATTGATTATCTCCTTGCTACAGACGAAACAGGCCGTATTGTCGGCGGTAACGGCAAATTCGGAACAAGTCTTGCCAATTCCTGGGCTGTAAGAGAGGCTTTAAAAGGTAATAAAGAATATTGCTATGAGTCCACTGAAATCTACACTTACAGCCTTGTCTACGCATATCCGATTAAAAGCGGCGGAAAGGTCGTAGGTACGGTTGTCGGCACATACAGCATGGTAGACCCTGAATTCGTAAACGCAATCAAAAATACATACAAACTTGAGTGCACCATGTTTGAGGGAGACACCCGGGCTTCAACAACTTTAGGAAACAATCTTGTCGGCACAAAGCTGGAGAATCAGGCTATCATCAAGAAAGTCCTTACAGACGGCGAGCGATACGAAGGCTCAAACAAAATTGCCGGCAAAAATTATCTTAGCGTTTATGCACCTATCAAGGATGGAGCAGGTAATATTTCTGGAATGCTCTTCGTTGCAAAATCGATGGATGTAGTCACTAACATCATGCGGCAAATCGTTATGATTATCACTCCGATAATCGTTGTTCTCGTTGTCCTTCTTGTCATTGTTGTTTCTGTATTCCTCCGTGTTCTCCTTAAGCCTCTAAACGGTGTAAAAGTCACCCTCAATGACATTTCTTCAGGTGACGCTGACCTCACCAAGCGAATCGAGCTTAAATCTCAGGATGAAATCGGCGAGGTCGTCAATGGATTCAACAAATTCGCCGGCAAATTGCAGAACATCATCGGCGATGTAAAATCTTCAAAAGACGAGCTTATGGTGGCCGGAGAAAATCTTTCCGGGGCAACTCAGGACACTGCTTCTTCAATCACCCAGATTATCGCAAACATCGACTCAATGAAGAGGCAGATTGACAGCCAGAACCAGTCGGTTTCACAGACGGCAGGAGCTGTAAACGAAATTGCATCAAATATCGAGAGCCTTGAA
>OCVV012841635.1_pt1 | contig 30740 bp, 25 predicted proteins | sample 1539721 | NCBI WGS metagenome assembly OCVV01 (sample SAMN02144230, study PRJEB22623) | gut metagenome | biome: sheep rumen | host: Ovis aries | place: New Zealand | reverse complement strand
ATCAACGACCCGGAAATGCTCACGAAAGAAGTCTAACGAGACGTACCGGCTCATGCGAAAGCGATGCGGAAGGAATGTTTGATAGAGTCGGAGTCGGGGTGCGCTTTGGCGAGCTTCTCGGCGGTGCGTTTGACGTCCGCACGCATGTCCTTGAGTTGCGCGGCGATCTGCTCCTGGAGGGCGAGCTGCTGCACGTAGATCGCGTGATTCGGGTCGGAGGTCACGGCAGGGTTGGTGTTCTTCTCCCAGGTATAGGATTTCGGCCGGCTGACGACGATCTTGATACCGTGGTACTCGATGGTGCCGGTGAAGGACTTACCCAGGCCGCGCTCGGTGATGAGGGCTTGTACGGCTTCCTCTACCTGAGGACGGAGGCTCTTCAAGGTTTCTTCGGACTCATTGCATGCTACTTGTGCTGCAAAAAATTGGTCAATAACTGCATAGTTTGTCATAATAGTTCGGCATTTGTCTCAAACGCTTTCTCGGTGTCGAGCGTTCTCGACCTCGCGCCGTGCGAGTGGGTTAAAATGTAAATTAATTAACCCGGCGCCGGGTTGTTTTTGGAAATCCGGTGCAAAAGTACTATGATTATGGGGAATGGACAAAAAAGGGAAAGAAAATCCAGTGAAAATCCAGTGAAAATCCAGTGGAATACAGTGAAGGGCAAAAAAAAATCCACTGGAATCCAGTGGATGATTACAGAGGCGATGCCCTCAGACATCTCCTTATACCAACAAAGAGCCCCGCACTGCGCGAGGCTCTTTGTAGAAAGGGATGGAGAGGGATTAGTAGATTCCATCTCCTATTCGGCGACCGGGAGCATGTGCTTCGCCAGGGCCACCTCCTCCGGGGTTGGTGGATACTGACAACATCAAATTTTCTACATGCATCTCTACGATGCTGATCACCGGTTGGCTATATACTTGCTTTTTCATAACTTCAAGAATTAAATCATTAAACATGTTATTTTACCAACCGTCCGGTTGCGTCATAGAGTTTCTCTCCGCGGAGGATATAAAGCGTACCATCGAGGATGACCTTCCGTACAGCCTCTGAAGAGTTGACTTGGTCAATAGCTGTCGGAGTAGTCTTACTATTCACGTTCATTGTCATGATACGTCTTCCCGGCATCGGCGATGAAGTATTTGCCAAAGGCATATCCTCGTCGATCACTACCCAAGCGCGGTTAGCTGGTACATGCAGACCGGTAGATGTCAGATCTACGCAGCTCCAAAGGGCATGTCCTGCGAAGTAATATACGTTATTGAGTTGATTGCCCGTCAAGGTCACTTCATCAAACGTACCCTTCATAGCGCCGTTGTCGTCCGGCTCGCTGGCAGGAGTTGCGGAGGTGTAGTAGAAACGCATCGCGGTGCTCTTAGCCTCGAAGAGGTAAGGTTTACCCGGAGTCATTTCGTTGTTGGTAACCGTAGCGAAGACAATCTTGCCGTTCTCGTCTTTGCCGAGCAGTTCGTATATATCACCACCTGTAGCTACAGCGCCTTGCGGGATACAGATGGTACCCAACTCGCCCGGTGCCATCCAACTGTCATTACGGATAATCTCCGGCTCCTTCCAGAAATAGACGTTGTCGATCATCAACTCGTTGCCGCCTACAGGACCCATGAACTTGAATTGGAAGATATTAGTCCAATCAATATCATTAGCGTCATAAGCACTAAGAGGTACATCATAGCTTGTCCAGGCGTTCGGGGTCAGGGTGATAGTAGCAGAACCTTCATGACCCGGGCTAATCGGAGTTACGTTAACAGCAGTCATGCCTGTCGAGTATATATCTACGTGGAGATACTGCATGGTAGTAGCGTCAATGTTTCCACCAGCCCAACTATGCCAACCTGCGAAATTAAAGTTCTGACCATAGAAGACCTTGTCATTCTCGGCAATATCCATCCATTCGTACTGGGTAGTCTCGCCCCAACCACCGGACTGGATACCACTTACTGCACATGCCATTGCATCGGTAAATACCGCAACGACTTTCTTGTTGTCAAAGTCCGGAGCCGGAGCCGCAGCAGGCATAAACTTAGTCTCTGCAGCTATAACAACAGGCTCTGCCTCGTTATTTGCCTCATCATAAGCGACTACATTGAAGTTGTAGTTTGTGCCCGGAGTCAGGTTATTGACGGTAATGGTAGTAGCCACACCCGTAGCAGCAGCGCCGGTAGCGAGTACCTCTTCGCCGTTCATCACTTTGAAGCTGACTGCACCGCTGTTATCCTCTGCTTGTGCAGTAATCTGAACAGAGTAGAATCCTTCAGCAACCTTGCTTGCGCTTGCGTTGGTCGGAGCCTCGTTATCTACATAAGCAGCCTCGCGATAGAAGTATGCATTTGCAATCCAGATATCAACATTTTTTGTCAAGTGGTCAAGTTTCATTTGAGTAATATTACTCCAATTGGTAATACCTGTATATTCTGTCAAATCTATCTCGATGCTGTTCCATTGCTGACCTACCAGACTCTTGGTTATGCCTTGCTCGGCGCCTCCCCAGATGGGAACGAAGCGGATAGTCATGTCATCTGCAACCCAAATATCGAAATGGAGTTTTTCCATTAAGAGACAGTTCAGAGTGAAATCAACCATTCCAAAATATCCTCCTTCTCCGCCATTTGGACCAATAGTATATTTTTTACCATAGGTATCATCAATTACCACAGTACCGGACCCCCATTCTCCCAAGTTACAGTTTGCACTATAGGTCGGACTGTAGATAGCTTTAACTTGATTTGCGGGCCATTCCGGAACCGGAGCAGCTGTAGTCGGTACCAACGAGTGTGCTTCGGTGGTGAAAGATACCTCTGCTTGGTTGTCTGAGATATTTCCGGCTGCATCTTTTGCCTTGATATGGAAGGTATAAGCTGTTGCAGCGGTCAGACCCTCAATGGTAATCTTGCCTTCCGAAGCCACATAATCTGCATCTTTCTCTACCACGTAATAAGCGGTGACTCCCTTGTTATCCGTAGCAGCTACATTGATGATTGCGCTATTCCAAGTCTTGCTTACCAGCGAAGCTTCACCCATAACCGGTTTTACGTTGTCTGCGATAGGAGTAACTACGATGTTTTGGTTCGCGTTATTGACACCATCGCTAACGGTTACCATGAAGGTATATTCCGTGCCGGTTGTCAGACCCGTTACATCCTGTGTGAACTCTTCACCGCTTGCGTGATTCGAGATAATCGGCTCTGCCGCCTCACGCGCGATAGTATAAGTAAGGAGTCCGCCCCAGTTGTCAGTAGCCTGGATCTTCAGTTGTACAGAAGTCTCATTCAGCACCTCAGCCTCCGCCTTGTTAATTATCGGAGCCTCAGCATCGGAGCAAGTAGAGTTCCAAGCAATTGTATTAACTGCGGGGAAGTGGCTATCTATTGAGAAGTTTCCTCCCTCTTGTGCGATAAAATACAAATAATGACTTCCAAAAGTGATTGTCTTATAATCTTCTGCAGCAAAGGTATTTTGCGCATACCCATTACCCTCATTGCTAACCAGCCATCCACGACCTGTATTCTCATCGTAGTCCCCCGCACTATAATCAGTTGTATGGTTTACAACAAAGTTAAAATTACCTTTAGCATTAATTTTGGCATTTGTAGAACCATCAATACGGATTCTATAGACTCCCGCGCTCACTTGAGAACATGAAAGATATAATGTTCTATCATCATCTGTCATTACCTCTGTATGGCAGTAAACATTCCGGTGAAGTTCGAAGTTTGCAACCAAAGCGGTATTGGATGTAATAGTAGTAATATACTCTGCTTCTGTTGAAACCACTTCGCCACCCTTTGTCCAATTGACAAAGTCATATCCGGAAGCAGGAGTTGCCGTAAAGGTTACTTGTGTACCACTCTCGACTTCTGTAACAGGATTTCCTCCAGCAGTAATAGTTACGCTACCGGTAGCATCAGGACTTACCGAAGCAGAAACGGTTTTCGTAGTTGAAGCCTCTGTTCCATACACCTTCATCTCAAACATCTTCATTCCCCAACCATTAGTTGTTGATGCCTTTGTTGTTGTAAAACGAACATAACGAACTAAATCGTTATTATTGAGATCTGCGGTAGACAAGTATTTCTGGTGTGTATAATTTCCAACATGTTGAGAAATACTAAATCCCGTTGCCCAATCTACATTATTCGCTGAGAATTCAATAGTATATTCGTCCGATGCAGCACCATCGAACCAAATAGCAATCAAGTTAATCGCATAGCTATTACCCAAATCTAAGGTAAAATAAGATGTGAAGTATGCGTTACTTTGATTATCCACAAGGTCACGGCATGCCTGCCATACAGAACCTGTGTTTCCATCTACAGCGTAGAATGCATCAGTAGCATTACCGGTTATTTCTGATTGTGCAATGACCTTGCTATTAGGGATATCAGCGGATAAAGCCAAGTTGTCGCTTAATACACCATATACAAAAATACTATTGCTGGTAACCTCTACCTCTGCTGCGCTTGCCGTTACCGTTATGGTAGCCATTCCATATTTATCGGGGTAATATTTATTATCCGTTACGTGACCAGCGTCCGCCGGAGTAACTGTATAAGTGAGATTAGCTGCAATAGGACCATTATTTTGATCCTTCGGCGAAGGAGTAAGGATTGCATATTCACCCACCTTTGCAATTGTAGTATTAGCTGCCAATCCAACAGATGTAAGTATAGGCGTACCTTTCAACAAAACGCGGAAAGAGTAGAATGAATTGCCCCATTGCGTATCGCGTGCTGTAGAATGAAGACGGACATAGCGCGCAGTTACATTTTCTCCAAAACTAACCTCATATTCCACATTCTCGCCACCACCTGTATAGTTGGATTCTACTTTCTTTGTCGTCCATGTCTCACCATCATTGGATACATCGATAGTAAATGTACGGCTATAAGCTGTTTGCCAACGAATTTGAACGGTATTGAAGATTCTACGCTGACCTAAATCAACAATGAACCATTGCGGATCAGAAAAAGCTGATTCCCAACGAGAACCATCATTGCCATCAATAGCCTCCCATGCATTACCACTTGAGGCATATGCAACTGCACCATTATTAATGAGAGCAAAGTTGACATCTTGAATCTCAATCGGTTCCGGATCAGGGCATTCAGCCGCTGCTTCCGACGAACAAGGCTCTAAACGCACCCCATTCAATGCACTAATCTCTACCGCTTGGTTATCACTAAACCTCAAATTGAGAGGTGTGTACATTTTCGGATCACCTACAGATGGGATAGTGAAGATAACCTTTCCATCCGCTATTGTATAATGACCTGCAGCAGCCATGTGGTAGCCCCCACGTATATAGTTTCTGGCTTCATCACAATAACGATCACAGAACATATTATCACCAACTAAACCGGTAATAGTTTTACCTTCTGTTGCAGACGAAATAGTAAGATAATATTTGTTACATCCCTTTGTTACTTTTGCATGAATATCGTAGCCAGCCACATTGGAATTATACGTTTCTGAAGAACAAATACCCGTAACTGCAGGTTCTGGATCAGGAGTAGAACCACCACCCGCAGGAATGGTGTATTGGAATTGAGAAGATCCATTTCCACCTCCGTTATAATCAAACTGGAAATAGATATTCAACGTAGTACCTGCCGTATAAGAGGAGGAACTCCATTGTTTTGAGGTAAAATCACCTGCGTATGCCCCATTAACGATTACCTTTGGGACAAGACCAACAATTTTGTCAAAATTAGCCGTAGCATAGTCAATTGTAATGGTTATTGTACCATCATTATACTCTACTAAATAATTTACGGAATAATCAAACTCTGTTCGATTATCATTTGCCCCAATGCCATCTAACCAAACATTCGTGACGTGCCCTACAACTTGACCTGTCCAGTCTTGTGCGACCCCCATCATACTCACGCACAAAAGCGCGAAGAGTAAAGTTAATTTTTTCTTCATAATATAGATTTTTAAGATTCTTATTTCATTTCTACGCCGAGAGCATTATAACGGATGCCGTTCTTGATGATATACAACATTCCGTTCTCAATCACCTTATGCGTGCGCGATTCGTTATATATATTCTCTATTGCACTGGGTTGCGGTTCCTCGTTGCTTGCGCCCACTGTATAAGCCACATCAATACGAGCCGCATTGCCGGGATATGCCACCAGGAAGAAAACAGTCAGATTCGTACCATCTACGTACGTTGCATTGGTCGTAAAGCGCGCTAACCTGTCCTGGCACGGCATAGTCGTATAGACACCGTCGATATTCACCTGCGGCACAACACCGACAATATCGCTTGACCACGAGATCTCAAACGTCAAGGTAGCATCTGCATTACGGGTGATAGACCAAGTGAAAGTCACATCCGTTCCGCTGACTACAATGACTTCTGAGCCATGATACGTAGCCGGCGTCAGTTCTCCCGGCTGAGGATCATCTCCCGGCTGAGGATCATCGGGTATATCTCCTGTTCCGTCTTCAAAATAGACCTGAAAATCATAACTTACTCCACCCGCTTCTACAGACACAGCAGTCACTTTCGCCGTAAAAGCCGTGAGATAGAGATAGATGCCTGCGCCTTGCTCTCTGTACTGACCTGCAGGCAAGGAGCAAGAGGTTACTACCGCCGGAAAATTCGTGTAGATAGCCGGCTTGTCTCCGTCCAACTGGATGTTCACAACAGTCTGGCCGAAAGCCGGATCAACCTTGTACTTGTTGGAGTACGAACCGCCACCGGCTCCATCTCCAAGATAAGCAATACTGCTCCAGTCCGTCGCAAAACTCATCAGACAGACACTGAGCAAGATGGATAATAAGGAAATTCTTCTCATGGTTATTGAATTGTACGTAAGTTATTTTCCAGTTGTGCTACGGAGCTGGCGCCGACGAGGACGGAAGTGACGCCTTCTTGGTCCAGTACCCATTTGAGCGCCTCTTGCGCAATGGAGCGGTTGGAGGCTTTTGCCTTCTCGTCGAGCTGATGGAGGTACTCCAGGAACTCCGGCGTACGGCGTTCGGATTTCAGGAAATGCTCCTGCGCCATGCGGCTATCAGCAGGAATACCCTCCAGATAACGGTCGGTCAGCAGACCTTGCGCCAGAGGCGAATAGGCAATGAACCCTACTCCTTCCCCCTTACAAAAGTCTAAGATTCCCTTTGTTATCGGCTCACGATCTATCCTATTCAGTCTTCCTTGATAAATCAAGAGCGGCACATCGTGTTCCTTCAAGTATTTGGCTCCTGCTTTAAGGGGTTCGAGCGGCCAGTTGGAGATACCGACATACAGCGCCTTACCCATCTTCACCACGTCCACAAGCGCCTGGAGCGTCTCCTCAATCGGCGTATTCGGGTCATAGCGGTGCGAGTAGAACAAGTCCACATAATCAAGCCTCATCCGTTTGAGCGACTGATCAAGGCTGGAAAGCAGGTACTTGCGGCTACCCCACTCTCCGTAAGGACCGTCCCACATGCCGTAACCGGCTTTGGTAGAGATAAAGAGTTCATCCCGGTACGGACGGAAATCTTCATCCATCAGCCTTCCGAAATTGGCTTCCGCACTACCGGCAGGGACACCGTAGTTGTTCGCAAAATCAAAATGCGTCACGCCATGGTCAAAAGCATACCGACAGATAGCACGACTGCGTTCAAAAGGCGCATCGTCTCCGAAATTATGCCAGAATCCCAAACTGACTTTCGGCAGCAAGACGCCGCTCTTGCCACAACGGTTGTAGATCGCCGGCATTTGTGAATACCGATCCGAGGATGCTTTGTAAGGAAATTCGTTTGCCATGGTGTTGATGATTTTTTTGAAATCGGTTACAAAATTAGTGTTTTTCCCGCACATGAGCAAACGTGCGGATATGTTGTACAACATAAAAGTACGTATATTTAAGAGTTAAAAGACGCATATTCAATATCTTACGATTTTGAAACACCGAAAAAAAGTACGTAAATATTACCCGCAATTTACAAATTTATTTCCGCAATATTTGCATATTTCAAAAAAAAGCAGTACCTTTGTCGTCGGAAATGGCGATGTTACGCAATCTTATGAAACGAATAGCAGTATTTTTATTTTCGTGCATGCTTCTGCAGGCAGGGTATGCAGATGAAATTCTCACCGGTACGGCGCTCAGCGGCGACGGATGGCGTGGTTTGGATTTAGGTTCACAATATGTGATCACGTCCGTCGGATGGAATCCCTTAAGTACGACGACAGCAGAGTTAGGTCTCTTTGAGGGAGCCAACAGTCCGGATTTTATGGACGCTATCCCGTTGTATATGCATGACGGTGCGTCGCAGGCCAACCAGATGAACTACGCGACCGTCCAATGCTCGCGCGGGTTCCGGTACGTGCGCTATCTCAAATCGGAGCTCAAAGGCGAGTATAAGATTCAGGCGTTGGAGTTCCGCGGCGTAGCCGGAGCCGGCGATGACAGCCATCTGCCGCAGCTGACTAACCTGCCGACCGTAGTCATTCATACGGTCAACAACCAGGCGCCGTACGACAAAGAGCATGAGATAGATTGCTATATCTCCATCATCTCCAATAACGGTACGAAACTCGTAGCCGATACCGCCACTATCCGTGAACGCGGCAATGCGTCCCGTACTTTTCCCAAGAAACCGTACCGAATCAAGTTTGCCCACAAGCAGCAGGTATTGGGTTCTCCGGCAAAAGCGAAGAAATGGACACTCATCAACAACTACGGCGACAAGACGCTGATGCGCAATCAGTTAGCGTTCGAACTCAGCCGCCGATTCGGGATGCCTTATACGCCTTTCTGCCAGTACGTGGATGTGGTGCTGAACGGCGATTACAAAGGTACATACCAGCTTTGCGACCAGATAGAGGTGCGCAAGAAACGTGTGGATATAACGGAAATGACGCCGCAGGATAACAGCGGCGAAGCACTCACGGGAGGTTATCTGTTTGAGGTGGATGCGTACGCGGGAGACGAACCGAACCAGAACGGCGTGTTCTATTCGACCAACGGGACACCTGTCTCCATCAAATCGCCGGATGAGGACAGTATCACCACCCAGCAGAAGAACTATATCCGCAGCCAATACGACCAGATGGAAACCGGTAACGGATGGAAACAGAAACTCGACCTGAAGACCTTCCTGCGGCATTTCCTCGTTGGCGAAGTGTCCGGCAATACGGATACCTACTGGAGCGTGTATATGTATAAACACCGCTCGAACGATACGATGTATGTGGGTCCGTGCTGGGATTTTGATCTGGCGTTCGACAACGACCAGCGTACGTACCCCGTGAATAACAAGACGGATTATATCTACCGATCCGGCGGCAGTTGTGCCGGACAGATGCGGAATTTTGTAGATAAGATCGTGGTGCACGACGCCGATGCCAAGCAACAATTGAAAGATCTCTGGGCGCAAATCCGCCAATCGGGCTTTACCGAAGAGTCCATGCTGGATTATATCGACGAGCAGGCACAGCTGCTGAACGCATCGCAGCGGCTGAACTTCACCCGATGGAAGATTCTCTCCCAACGCGTACACCAAAACCCGAGCGCCAGAGGAAGCTATCAGGCGGAAGTGGATGTCGTACGGAGTTACATGCAGAACCGCATTGAATGGATGGATAACAAATTAGGATTTGATGCCACGGCACTCGATATAGAAGCCGTCAAGGAACAATCGAAAGCCGAGAAGATACTCATCAACGGACAGATACAGATCCGCCGCAACGGAGCCGTTTACTCTCCGGAAGGACAACTAATCAAGAGATAAGATGAAAAAATACCTTCTTCTGTGTTGCTGTCTGTTAGCGCTGAGCACCCGTATGAGCGCTATGTCCACGCTGGACTCGTTATTAACCATCTATGATAACGAAGTATCCCGCGCCGATTACTACCGCGAGGCCCATACCAAACGGATCGACTCGCTTTGCAGAATCCGTCCGATGAGCAAGGAGATACAGGTTCGTATCGCGCGCGAGTATCAGTATTTTCAGAGTGACAGCGCGCGCGTGTGGTTTCTGAAACTGATTAATGCGCCGGAACCCTATCGCACGCAGGCTTATACGGGGCTGGTGCAGCTGTCCTCCTCTATCGGCAAATACGGAGAGGGGTTCGCTATCATCCCGGATGTCAGCGCGATGCCGGACTCGCTCAAAGTAGATTGGCTGGAGGCAGTCTGGAGGCTGTATTCCGAAGCCTACGCGGCTTGCCGTATTCCTTCTTACGCCGATTATCTACACTCACAAGCGCAGATCTACTACGACTCGCTGTTGAACGAGATGGATCGTCAGGCACCGTACGACCGACATATCCGTCTTCGCCGCGATTTTCTAAGAGCCAGTGAAGCAGATGACTTAGAAGCAGCATTGGCCATCAATGACTCCATCATATCGCTCTTTCCGCTATGGTCCCATCGGTACGCAATAGAGGCATACAGCCGCTCGACGCTATACGAGCGTATGGGACAGCAACGCGAACAATATACATGGCTGACTCGCTCCGCCATCGCGGATGTACGGTGCGGCATCACGGATAACGGTTCGTCCTGGATGGTAGCCAAAGAGTGCTACGAAGCCGGCGATCTGGAGCGCGCGTACCACTACAGCGATTACTCGCTGACGAACGCGTCGCTATTCAATGCGCCGACACGATTCATACAGACCTACGCCTTAGGACATGACATCTCCAACAGCTATGAAGAGCGGCTTCGCAAGTCCTCCAATACGCTGATTGTCGTATTGTCGATTCTGGCGGTGATCCTTGCTATTTTAGTTATCGCCGTGTTGTACTCGCTGAATCAGAACAGGCGTCTTCACACGCTCAATAGCGAGATCAAGGTGATGAACGAACAACTGCGGACGATCAACGGTCAACTCAAAGCAGCCAACCATATCAAGGAGCAGTATATATGCCGGTATCTGGAGGTGTATAGCGATTATATCCGCCGGCTGACGACCATGGCACGCAAGGCCGGAGAGAAAGACCCTGCAGGATTCATGGACCGCGAGATGGAGAATTTCTACCGCTCGTTCGATGATACCTTCCTTTCGCTGTACGGCAGTTTCGTGCAGGATTTCAATGCGCTGCTCAAACCCGAAGCACGGATCACTCCCAAACCGGGTGAGCGGATGACGGTAGAGATGCGAATCTTCGCGCTGATATTATTAGGTATCACCAGCTCAGCCAAGATTGCAGAGCTGCTATGTTACAGCCCGAACACAATCAGTAACTACCGCGTGAAAGTGAAGAACAGCGCGATCGGCGACCGCGATACCTTCGAGCAAAGGGTACAAGAGATCGGAAAATAAGGTTAAAAAGCATTTTTTTGAAAAAAAAGTGCCAAAAAATTTGGTCATGTCAAAAAAAAGCAGTACCTTTGCACCCGCTTTTGAAAAAGACGAGTCTTTGAGACTCAGTTCGTGAAACACGATCTGTCTCCCTAGCTCAGTTGGTAGAGCAACTGACTCTTAATCAGTGGGTCGAGGGTTCGAGTCCCTCGGGGGACACAAAAAAGACACTTTGAGGTGTCTTTTTTTTTAGTCATAGGCTTTCTGCAAAGCGTTCAGCCTCTTGAATCTGGTCAATTTTACCCACATCCATCATTTTATAGTCCTTCGGAACATAGGCCTGTAAGGGTGTATGGTGTATGGCGGACGGCGTAGAGTTTTGTTCGCAGAGATGCAGATAGAAATCAATCAGCGAGAATTTCTCCGCATCCATCTCGTCCAGGCGCGTTAAGACCTCCGGTGCCAGGATCTGCATGCCGGAGAAAGCCAACCTTCGGAATGATGGATTGATGGATTGATGGATTGATGAGGGCTTCAATTCACCGGTAGCAATATTGGTCCAGCCGCGGAGAAGATTCTGCTCGTCAAAGAGCAGATAGCGCTGGGTCTGGCGTTCGGAGACCACCAGTTGGGAAACACCCGTTTGCTCATACTGCGCGATCAATGCCCGGATATCAATATTCGAGAGGATATCTACGTTGCAAGCGAGAATGGGCGCATTTAGGATTTCAGATTTGACTTTCTTGAGTCCTCCTCCGGTATCAAGAAGCAGGTCCCGTTCGTCGGAGATGGAGATAGTACATCCCCAACCGTTATTGCGACGGATGGTATCAATGATCATATCCGGGAAATGATGCACATTGACGGTGATATCCGTGATTCCGGCATCACGCAGTTTCTCTACCTGCCATTGCAGGAGAGGTTTGCCGGCTAAGGGCACAAGGGCTTTCGGCATCGTATCGGTTAGCGGTTTGAGGCGTGTGCCCAAGCCTGCTGAAAAAATCAAGGCATTCATAATGTTTTGTCTATACCGCGTTCGCGGTGGATGAGATGAATGCGGATGTTGTATTTCTCTTTGAGGTGTGCCGCCAGATGTTCAGCGCAATAGACTGAGCGGTGCTGGCCTCCGGTACAACCGAAAGCGACCTGCAGATGATCGAATCCGCGCTCGATAAAACGCTCCGCATGGTGATCCACCAGCGCGTACACCGAATTCAGGAACGTCAGTATCTCGCCGTCCTTCTCTAAGAAATCTATCACCGGCTGATCGAGACCCGTGAGAGCCTTGTATTCGTCGTATTTACCGGGGTTGTGAGTACTGCGGCAATCGAAGACATAACCGCCTCCGTTTCCGGACTCATCCGCAGGGATTCCGCGCTTGAAGGAGAAAGAATAAATGGTAACTACAAGGGCTGGACATTGGCTTTGACCGTCGGTTGACCGTCGGTTGACCGTCGTTCGAGGAAGGTATTTGGAGAGTAAGAAGAGTGTCGGATATTCTTGCTGCAATTCCGGGTTTTGGGTAAAAATCTCTTCCAGGTTGATCAGGGCGTTGGGAATGGACTCCAGGAAATGGGGTTTGCGCTCAAAATATCCTCTATAGCCGTACGCGCCAAGGACCTGCAGCGTGCGCAGGAGGACGAAATGCGGGAGTGCGGCACGCCACTCCGATTCAGCCATGCATGGCTGAAGCTTCTTGAGTTCGTCCAGATAGGCGTCTATCAGTTCTTCGCGGAGAGAGGCAGGGATATTCGCTTTTGCCTGCCAGAGGAAGGACGCTACGTCATACTGCGTCGGACCTTTGCGGCCACCCTGAAAATCAATGAAGTAGGGTTTGCCGTCCTTGATCATCACATTGCGGCTCTGGAAATCGCGGTAGAGGAAAGTGGAAAGACCGCTGGCGCTGACAGAACACAGACCGCCTGCGGCTGACAGAGCACAGACTAATTTATCGAAATCATCCTCTAACTTCGGCTCGGAGAACTCGATTTTGGTGCCTTTGAGGAAGCAGTACTTGAAATAATTGAGGTCCCAGCGGATGGCACGTTCGTCCATTTCGGGCACCGGAAAACAGATACTCCAGTCGAAATCTTTTGCGCCCTCCACCTGTATATGCGCGAGCGCGCGTAACGTGCGTTCTAATAAGGTGCGCTCCGTCTCATTGAAATTGCCTGTCTCACGACCATGCTTGATCGCGTCGAAAAGGAGCGTATCGCCCAGATCCTCCTGGGTATAAGTCATCTCATCGTCGCTGACGGTGTAGAGTTCGGGTACAGGCAGACCCAGTTTGTGAAAATGCCGCGCCATATAGATGAAGGCGCGGTTCTCATCGCGGTTCGTGCCTTCCACACGAATGAGGGAGCGGCCTTGCTCATCCGTCACACGTGAATACACCCGGTTGCTGCCTTGTTGCTGAATCATGATCGGAACTGAATGGCGTTATGGATACAAGTCACTTTGCAGGGACCGATGATATTCTCCAGAATACCGTCCGCCTCAAAGAGGATATGTTTGCGATAGGCGATTTCGATCTCTCTTCCGCAGATGGGATAGACGAAAGGCAACTCCGTCAGACGGCCGTTGTAGAGCTTCGGAAGCGCCTCGATGATCTGGCGGAAAGTGGGTTTCTTGATAAACATCGTATGGAAGACTCCATCGGTGGGATCGGCTTCGGGATTCTGCTTGATGCCGCCGCCGGAGAAAGGTCCGTTACCGACATTCATGGTGAAGAGCAAATCATCCACCGCCTGTTGACCGTCGACCGTCAGAACCATGTGCTGCGCCTTATGCTGGATGATCGCAGCGATGAGGCCGAAGAGATAATTAACGTGGTGGGAGCCCAGGTAGTACTTCAGCGTCTCGGCTTTCTTGCAGCAGAGAGGATCAACGCCAAAACCGACAGAATTGATGAAATAGCGGTGGTGAGCAATGCCGTTTCGCCAATAGGTGACGCACCCTATATCTATCGGATGTCCCTCGCCCTCGAAGAATCGTCTGAGAGACTCCTTGTAGTTCTTGGTCAGGGACCAATACCGCGCCCAGTCGTTACCGGTTCCGCGGGGCATGAGTCCCAACTGAATCGTAGCCCGTTGCTCCGCGCTTATCTCCGCACGCATGATACCGTTCACCGCCTCGCTGAGCGTCCCATCGCCGCCGAGAACGAGGATCTCATCATAGCCTTTCTCCACCAACTCCCGCGCCAATTCAATAGCATGACCCGCGTATTTCGTCAAGCGATAGGCAAAAGGCTGATGGCGCTTGCGCAACAGTTTCCATAGATATATACGCTGCGCGCGAAACGCTTTCTTTCCTGATTTCGGATTAATAATGATGCCTAACATGATATCATTTATTGTTTGCGAGTGCAAAGTTACACAAAAAAAATGACATACGCAAATTGTATGTCATTTTTTCCGGAAAATTACTTCATTTCTTACTTGAAGAACTCGTTCACTTTCTCGTTTACGACGATCTCCTCTTGGAAGATGTAAGCCCCTGTTTTCGGCGACTTAACCATCTTGATGCACTTAGAGTGCGCGCGTCCGGAGTTACCGGTTTGAAGGGTTGCGACCGCTTTCTTTGCCATAGTTCTAAGCCTTTCTAATTAGGGGTTAATTACTTGATTTCCTTGTGAAGCGTGTATTTTTTCAAATACGGGTTGTACTTCATCAACTCCAAGCGATCCGGGGTGTTTTTGCGGTTCTTGGTCGTGATATAACGGCTCATACCGGGAACACCACTCGCTTTCTGCTCTGTGCACTCGAGGATAACTTGAACGCGTGCTTCTTTTGTTTTCTTTGCCATTGTTCAGTTCCTTTCGTTAATTGAGATAGCCCTTCTCCGCAGCCTGTTTCAGCGCGTTGTCGAGACCGATCTTGTTAATAGTTCTCAGACCGGCTGCACTCACGTTCAGCTCGATCCATACATCTTGTTCTACCCAGTAGAACTTGCGGCGGAAGAGGTTCACATCGAAACTCCGTTTTGTACGGCGTTTGGAATGCGAGACATTGCAGCCGACCATGGCTTTCTTGCCTGTAATTTGACAAATCTTTGACATTGTTTTATATATTTTATTATTATTTTCTATTCGGGTATTCTTCGCATATTTACACGAAAAATCGCGCAAAGGTACTGCTTTTTTTTCAAATGACCAAATTTTTTTGCAAAAAAAAGAAAAAATTCTGCATTTTCGCTTGATTTCCACAAAAAAAATAAGGAAAATATGCGCTCGCTCTTGCGCGTATAAAAAAAAAGCTGTACCTTTGTGATGATTTTTATAAATAGAACAAAAAATGTTGTTTTTAATTCAACCAAATAACATGAAACGGATAGGTATGATTACCTTGACGGTAATGATTTTATTGAGCATTTGCGCCCCGGTGATGTGCGAAGACACTGTCTATTACCGACTGGAGGATTGCCGCCAACAGGCACTGTCCTATAATGCCTCTGCACGGAGTCAGCAAGAACTCCAACAAGCCGCTAAATATAATCGTCAGGCGGCATTGGCGGCTATGTTTCCGCGGGTGAGCGCCAATGGTGGCTATATGTGGACATCGAGTAATATGCACCTGGTGGGAAATGAGTTAGCGTTCTCATTCGGTCAGTCCACCATCCTGCCGGACGGGACTACTTCTTTTGCGTGGAAAAGCGGCGCAGAGGGCATCCTACCGGACGCTGCGGGACAGGTCATTTCCGATGTTCACAAGTATCTGTACGACGCTACGACGATCGATCTGACGCATGTGTTAGTGGCGCAAGTGGGTGTGACGCAACCGATCTATGTCGGCGGCCGGTTGACCCAACTGTACAAGATTGCCAAATCGAACGAACGCATCGCCATGCTGAAATCCGAAGCGGATCACGACGAGACGATTTACAAAGCCGACGAGGCCTATTGGCGCGTCGTGACGGTGGGTAAGAAGAAAGAGCTGGCAGATCAATATCACAAGCTTCTTTGTCAGTTGGAGAGCGACGTCAAAGAGGCGGTAGCAGAAGGCTTAGCGACGCAATCCGACCTGCTGAAAGTGACTACCAAACGTGGCGAAGCGGATGTAAAGAAACTGCAAGCGGAGAACGGTTTGACGCTGTCGAACATGGCGTTGGCGCAAGTATGCGGACTGCCGCTGTCCACGCGGTTCAAGTTAGACGAACATGAGTTGGAAGAGACCTCCCTGCCCTCCGATGCGCCGAATACCGAAGCTGCTGTCTCCAACCGCAGCGAGATGCAGTTAATGCAAGAGGCGGAGAAGATTGCCAAATCGACGGCTATGATCGCAGCTGCAGGATTGCAACCCAATATCGTAGCCCAAGCCAACTACCTCTACACCAACCCGAATATGGAGAACGGTATCAAAAGTGACTGGAAAGGCAAAGGATGGTTCTCCGCCGGCGTTGTGGTGAATGTACCGATCGTTCATGCCGATGATATCCTGCGTTACAAAGCTGCCAAGCATGCAGCCAAAGCCGTTGCGCTGAAGACTGAAGAGACGCGTGAGTTGCTGACTTTGCAGACCACGCAGGCGAACCAGAAGATGATGGAGGCACAACAGAAAATCGCCTTGGCGCGACTGACAGAGAACAACGCCGCCGAAGTACTGCGAATGGCGCAAGAGTCTTACGACGCCGGCATGATCACTTCCAGCGAACTGATGCAGGCGCAAACCGCTTGGTTAGCCGCAGCAACAGATCTGATCGACGCGCAAGCGGAAGCCAAAACGACGGAGACACAACTCCGCAAATACTTCGGCAGTCTAAAATGACAAAAATGTTTAATGTGTTGATATGAAAAAAGAGAAAGAAGGAAGTCTGTTATTAGGACTGATTGCCCTATTAGCAGTCGTCGTAATTGTGGCATTAGTGGGACTCTTAGCCTTGCGACCGGAGAAGACGCTGATTCAAGGCGAGGCAGAAGCCGCCGAGTATCGTGTTTCCGGAAAAGTGCCCGGACGTGTGGAGATGTATCTCTTTGACGAGGGGGAGCAGGTGAAGAAAGGTGATACCTTGGTCATCATTTACTCGCCGGAGGTAGAAGCGAAGAAAGCACAGGCGTTAGCTGCCCGCGAGATGGCAGAGGCTGTGAACGAGAAAGCACACAACGGTGCGCAACGGGAGCAGATCGCCGGTGCTTATGAACTGTACCAGAAAGCCAAAGCCGGTGAAGAGATCTACCGCAAGAGTTATGAACGCGTGCAAAGGCTGTTTGACAAAGGTGTCGTCAGCGCGCAGAAACGCGATGAGGTAGAGGCGCAATACAAGGCCTCCGTCGCAACCGTTCGCGCCGCTAAGAGCCAGTATGACATGGCCCTTGCAGGAGCTCGCAAGGAGGATAAAGCCGCTGCGGAAGCACAAGTGGCACGCGTGGATGGCATCCTCAAAGAAGTGGCTGCAGCCGAAGCCGAACGATACCTCCTCTCCCCGTGCGACGGAGAAGTGAGTGAGAAATTTCCGAAAGTCGGAGAGCTGGTCGGTCAAGGCAGTCCGGTGATGTCCATCGTGGATCTGACGGACGTGTGGTTCACCTTTTCCGTGCGCGAAGATATGCTGAGCAAATTCTCCATGGGCAGCACCGTTACGGTAAAGATTCCGGCTTTAGGAGACGATAAATATCCGGTTGTAGTAACCCATTTGAAAGCCATGGGCACCTATGCTACTTGGCGCTCCACCCAACAAAACGGCGGATACGACGTACGTACCTTTGACGTCAAATGTCGCCCGATGGCTGACATACCGGGTTTGAGACCGGGAATGACTGCGTTGGTTGTAGAGTGAAAGAGATTTTCCGAAATATTTGGGCGGTAATAAAACGCGAACTGAAACAGATGTTCGCGCGCCCGTTATATATGTTCGCGTCCGTGGGCGTGATGGTTCTTTCTACCTTTTTCTTCCTGACCCTGATGCGCAGCGGGTCAGCGGAGAACATGCCGGTAGCGGTAGTGGATAAAGACCAGAGCTCCATCTCGCGGCGGTTGATCCATGAGATGCAGGCTACTCCGTCCATCGATATCCAACTCGTCACGAACTCCTACCCGGAGGCGCGAGAGGCGATGCAGCAAGGTAAGATCTACGGCATCTTCGTCATCCGCGAAGGCTTCTACCGCGACTTAGTGGCCTTCAAACGCCCGCAGCTGGACTTTTACATCACCAACGCCTATACCGTCGGTGGCAACACGGCTTACAAGCAGATGCTGACGATGGTCAACCTGACTTCGGGCGCCTTCCAACGGGAGGTACTGAGAAAAAAAGGTCTGCCGGACGACGTGATCATGCATCGTATCCAGCCGCTGACCATCGAAGGACACATGATCGCCAACCCCTGGGGAAACTACTCCGTTTATCTGGTCAGTACCATTCTGCCGGGAATATTGGGATTGATATGCATGATGGTGACGATCTTCGCCATCGGTTTTGAGCTGAAGATGAAGACCTCGCACGCGTGGCTGCATACCGCCGGAGACAATTTCGCCGTAGCCCTTTTAGGCAAACTCACACCATATAGCGTGATCTACGGCGTCTTGGGTATAGGATGTTATATCATTCTCTACCGCTTCGCGGGCTTTCCGATATACGGCAACCCGGCCCGTCTGATGTTCGGTCTGCTGCTCTTCTCGTTCTCCATGGAAGCCCTTGGCGTATTGATGATCAGCTTGCTGCCAACGCTCCGCGACGCCCTTTCAATAGGCGCTTTATACGCGATGTTAGGCTTCTCGCTCTCGGGTTTCACGTACCCGCAGATGAGCATGCTGGCGCCAGTAAAAGCATTGAGTTACTTAGAGCCGCTACGGCATTATTACCTGATTTATGTGAATGAAGCGCTGATGGGTGCTCCGGCGATCAACAGCCTGCCTAACGCACTGGCTCTGACGGGATTCATGGTCGCAGCTTTCCTCGTCACGCCGAGACTGCATAATGCGTTGATTTATCAGAATTATCCATTGAAATAAATATGTCCACCTTCGTTTTTCCACATGAGCTGAAGCGTATCTTTACCGACCCGGGCGTGGTAGTAATTTTCATCGTCGCTACCTTAGTGTATCCGCTTCTGTACAAGGCCATCTACTGGAACGAACAGATCACCGATGTGCCGGTAGCGGTTGTGGACCTGAGTCAGTCGGCGGAGAGCCGCACTTTCCTGCATCACTGGAACGCTTCTCCGGACATCCGGCTTACCCATACCTGCAACTCCATCGCCGAAGCGGAACAGTTGCTGCGCGAACAGAAAGTGCACGGGATTGTCTATTTCCCGCGGGATTTTGCGTCGCAACTGGCAGACCCGCTCGGACAAGCACATATATCGCTGTACTGCGACATGTCGTCCTTCCTGTACATGAAGGCGATCTATCTCAGCTGCAACCAGGTGATGCTGGAGTCAATGCGGAATATCCAGATTGACCGTTACGAGAGTATGGGTTACGGCCGTGAGTTCTCCTGGGCGTTAGTGCAAGATGCGCCATATACCGAGACCGCGCTCTATAACCCCACCGGAGGATACGGCTCTTTCCTTATTCCTGCGGTACTCGTGCTGATTCTGCATCAGACCCTGCTTTTCGGTATCTGTATGTTAGCCGGAACGGCACGGGACGACGACAAAGTGCTCTATCGCGTGTTAGGCAAAGGACGTGTTGCAGGTGTACTGCGACTTATACTTGGACGTGCAGCCGCATATTTTACCATTTACTACGCGTTGGCGGCTATTCTTTTAGGACTACTGCCACGCCTCTTTGACATCCCTCATATCGGCGACATCGGAGATATACTGCGGTTTATCGTGCCGTATATCTTGGCATGCATCTTCTTCTCCATGACCGTGAGCGTCTTTATTCGCAATAGGGAATCGGGACTCGTCCTGCTGATCTCCACCTCGTTGATCTTCCTGTTTATGGCGGGTATCTCCTGGCCTAAAGAGATGATGCCGGCGGCATGGCGGTATCTGTCGTATTTCATTCCTTATACATGGGGTGCGCACGGATTTATCCATATCAACTCCATGGGTGCCACATTGTGGTCCACTCGCAACGAATACATCTCTCTGTGGATTCTCTCCGGAGGGTATTTCTTGGCGACTTGCGTGATCACCTATTTTGCCGGTATTCGCAAGGAAAAAGAGCAAACGGAGGCTGTTTTGGCACAATAATCTTGGCAAAAAAGCAGAAAATGCATTTTTTTTGAAAAAAAGTGCAAAAAAATTTGGTCATATCAAAAAAAAGCAGTACCTTTGCACCCGCTTTTGAAAAGAAGACTACTGGTGCGGTAGTTCAGTTGGTTAGAATACCGGCCTGTCACGCCGTAGGTCGCGAGTTCGAGTCTCGTCCGCACCGCAAAGAGGCGCAAGCCTCTCTTCTTTTCAAGAGAAAGGGGTCCATTAGCTCAACTGAATAGAGTACCACACTACGGATGTGGGGGTTGCAGGTTTGAATCCTGCATGGATCACAAAGAAGTCGCTTTATGAGCGGCTTTTTTTGTTATTCTTGCCTGACGGCAGGTCATTTGGGGATTCTTATAGCGGTTACGCCGTACATCTTTCCCCGTCAGTATCTCGTACCACACGCAGGCAGCCGTATATCTGCCATAGATGTAATTCAGGTGATAGCCGTCGCGGCAGAGGGTGTCACCGAGTTTCGTTTGCCGCGCCAGCTGAATGGCGGTGCCGCAAGGAATAAGGAGAAGGTTGTTAGGCGTGCAAGCCTGAATACTATCCCACATCTCCTGTTGGTCATTATGGTAACGCGGATAAGCCGGATGCTTGGCATCGCGGCTGTAAGCCCATGTCTGCATCCAGCATATTTGCGCCTCGGGCTGATAAGCTCGGACGGTATCGATGAGCATCGACAGCCAGGGCTCGTAGGAAGCACGAATGCCGGAGTCATGGCTCGCCTGCTGAAGAGAGATGTAATCGTATTTGCCATCCCGGAGCGCTTGGCGGAGGGTGATAGTGTCTTTGATAATACGCGGGTAGGCGTTAGAACAAACGCGATGGGAATAGGCAGCGGTGTCACGCATCAGAAAATCTGCGTGCTGCGCCAAGGAACAACCGCCATAATAGAGATTGTGGATCTCCACTTCGATGCCTTTAGCATCACATAGCGGCACTAACTCTTGTTCTACGGCGTCCCAGGAAAAGGAGTTTCCGATGCAAAGGACGCGAATGAGTAAAAGGACAGACAGGAATCGCATAGGGCTATAACGTACGTAATGGTCGCGATGTGGTCGCGATGTGGTCGCGATGTGGTCGCGGGATTGGACTTATTTTGGGGTTACTTTAGGGGTGTTTAGTGTGCTACGAGCCAGTTCTCACCGACTCCGCATTCCGCAATCAGGGGAATGGACAGATGGACAGCATTCTGCATCTCGGAAACGACGATCTCACGCACACGATCCACTTCGGCGATAGGAACATTGAAGTTGAGTTCGTCGTGAACCTGCATGATCATCTGAGTTTGGAGATTTTCTTCCTTCAGCCGGCGGTGGATAGAGACCATCGCCATCTTGATAATATCTGCGGCGGTTCCCTGAATCGGAGCGTTCACGGCGTTGCGTTCTGCGAAGGAGCGAACGGTAGCATTGTGGGAATGGATATCCGGCAAGTAGCGTTTGCGACCGAAGAGCGTCTCTGCGTAACCTTTTTGGCGCGCGAGTTCTTTCTGGGACTCAATATACCGGATTACCTGCGGGAAAGCAGCAAAATAATCGTCGATGAGTTGTTTTGCCTCGGAGCGGCTGCAATCGAGTTGCTGGGCCAAGCCGAAAGCCGAGATACCATAGATGATGCCGAAGTTCGCTGTTTTGGCTTTGCGGCGCTGGTCTTTGGTCACTTGGTCAATCGGCAGGCCGTAAATCTTCGCTGCCGTTGCCGCGTGGATATCCTGGCCGGAACGGAAGGCAGCCAACATGTGCTCGTCCTGGCTGAAATGCGCCATGAGCCGGAGTTCAATCTGGCTATAGTCGGCAGAAAGGAAGAGACACCCTTCATCGGGAATGACCGCTTCGCGGATAAACCGCCCGCGCTCGGAACGAATCGGCAGGTTCTGGAGATTCGGGTTCGAAGAAGAGAGACGGCCAGTAGCTGTGACCGTTTGGTTATAGGTTGTGTGGATTTTTCCGTCCGCAGCGATGTAACCCGGCAGAGTGGATATATACGTCGAGATCAGCTTTTTGAGCTCACGATAGTCTAGGATTAGTCCGACAATCTCGTGCTTTTCCTTCAATGCGACCAGTACTTCTTCGGAAGTGGAGTACTGACCGTTTTTGGATTTTTTTGCTTTGGAGTCGAGTTGGAGTTTATCGAAGAGCAGTTCGCCCACCTGTCGGGGGCTGTTGATATTGAAGGGTTCTCCCGCGAGGGTGTAGATACGTTGTTCGAGCGCGTTGAGCTCTTCTGTCAGGGCCGTTTCCGCCTGTTTTAGTTTGGGCACATCAATCCGCACACCGGCAGCCTCCATTTCCCTAAGGACGGGCACTAAAGGCAGTTCGACCTCGTTATAGAGGTTCCAGAGGTCGGCATCGGCTTTGAGGGCATCCCAATCGGGTTCTTTATTAGGATTGAACGCCACCTCGGGGTTGAGGAGGTATTGGCAGAGGCGGTTTTCGATGGTGTCGAATACCCCCACCCCTTCCCTCCCCTCAAGGGAGGGAGATTGTTCATCTTCGGCAGTAGCAAAGAGATCGAGCTGATTTTGGTCTGCTGGTTTGGCTTTCTTGGGAGCGGGTTTATCCGCCAAACTTGGCGGATTCAGGGGAGAAGCAGCAGGAGAGAGTTTGCGGAGCAGGGTATTGAATTCTAAATCCTGATAGAGTTTGGTGAGGGCATCGATGTTGGGCTCTTTTTTTGCCAGGAGCGCTTCGTCCAGAGCGATAGGCACATCCGTGCGGATGGTAGCCAGGAACTTGGAAAACTTGATTTCTTCAACCTGAGACTCCACCTTGGTACGCAAGGCACCTTTGATCTCGTCCGTATGGGCAAGCATGTTTTCGATAGAGCCGAACTGCCGGAGTAACGCCACCGCCGTCTTCTCGCCGACGCCTTTGCAGCCGGGTATATTATCGCTGGCATCGCCCATAAGGCCTAAGAGATCGATGACCTGCTCTTTGTACTGCAGACCGTATTTGTCGCATACCTCCTTGGGACCCATGAGTTCGAAACCGCCCGTATGGCGGGGACGATACATGAATACATGGCCGGAGACAAGTTGACCGTAATCCTTATCGGGCGTTGCCATATAGACTTCGTAGCCGGCTTCTTCGCCCTTACGGGAAAGCGTGCCTATGACGTCATCCGCCTCGAAGCCGGGGACTTCGAGAATGGGTATATTCATTGCCTCAAGAAGCTGCTTGATGACAGGAACCGCCTTGCGGATATCCTCGGGCGTCTCGGGCCGTTGGGCTTTGTATTGCTCATACGCCTCATGGCGGAAGGTACCACCGGCAGGGTCAAAAGCCACGCCTAAATGGGTGGGATTGATCTTCTTGATGAGGTCATCGAGCGTGATGCAAAAGCCAAAGATAGCGGAGGTATTCTCGCCTTTGCTATTCATGCGCGGGGCGCGGATAAACGCATAGTACGCGCGGAAAATCATCGCGTAAGCGTCAATAAGAAGCAGTTTTTTCATGGTTTACCAATCTATCGGTTCAAGGCCGTTTTTAATGAGATAGTTATTTGCAGCAGAGAAATGTCCACATCCGTCAAAACCGCGATAGACGGAAAGTGGCGAAGGGTGCGAGGTCTGTAGAACCAGATGTTTGCGTCGGTCAATATATTGCCCTTTGCGTTGCGCGTAGGAGCCCCAAAGCATGAAAACCAGATGGCTGCGCTCTTTGTTAAGGGCAGCAATAGCTGCATCGGTCAGTTCTTCCCATCCCTTCCCTTGATGACTGCCGGCTTTATGCGCCTCAACCGTCAGAGTGGCATTGAGCAGGAGAACTCCCTGTTTTGCCCAGCGACGGAGGTCTCCGCTTTGCGGGATGGGTTTGCCTAAATCGCGGTGGATCTCCTTGTAGATATTCATCAGCGACGGCGGAATCTGCACACCTTCGGGCACAGAGAAGGATAGTCCCATCGCCTGTCCCTCCTCATGATAAGGGTCCTGCCCGATGATGACAACACGGACGGAGTCGAAAGGACAGGAGTCAAAAGCATTAAAAATCAGACCAGCCGGAGGAAAACACCGACGGGTCTGATATTGTGAGCGCACATAAGAGGTCAGGAGTTCGAAATAAGGTTTGTCAAACTCCGTCTGCAACACGCGCTGCCAAGATGGGTCTATACGTACAGTCATCAATCAACAATTAACATTGCGTCCCCGTAGTCGCCGAAGTGATAGCCTTCTTTAACGGCTTCTTCATAAGCATGCATGGTTTCTTCATATCCTGCGAAAGCAGCTACCATCAGTAACTGGCTGGAGCACGGCATGTAGAAATTGACAAAGAAACTATTCGCCACGGAGAAGTGATAAGGCGGGAAGATGAATTTATTCGTCCATCCATCGTAGGCCTTGAGTTGACCGTTCGTTCCGGCCACATGCTCCATAGCGCGCATGACTTCCGTACCTACCGCACAAACTCGATGTTGCGCCTCATGCGCATTGTTCACCGCCTGTGCCATAGCGTCAGGCAGGATGATCTGCTCCGACTCCATCTTATTCTTCGTCAAATCTTCCACATCGATATCCTTGAATATACCCAGGGATATATGGCTTGTTAAGAAAGTGGATTCAATGCCATGGATCTCCATACGCTTTAGCAGTTGTTTGGAGAAATGCAATCCGGCAGCAGGTGCAGCTACAGCGCCTACATTAGAGGCAAAAATCGTCTGATAACGCTCTGTATCCATCTCGCGCACTGGCTGATCATGGAAAACCTCCTGGTATTTCTCCAGCGTCTGCGGATCCATAGGACGACGGATATATTTGGGAAGAGGAGCACTACCTAAAGCATAAAGGCGCGATACAAACTCCTCGTTGTCATAATCCGTCAGGAAGCGGAAAGTACGTCCGCGGCTGGTCGTATTATCTATCACTTCCGCAACGATAGAAGGATCATCCTCAAAGGTAATCTTATTACCGATACGAATCTTACGCGCCGGTTCTACCAGCACGTCCCAATAACGTGTGCGATGGTTTAACTCGCGAAGCAGGAAGACCTCAATCAAAGCATTCGTTTTCTCCTTATAGCCCCATAAGCGAGCAGGGAAAACCTTTGTATCATTGAAGACAAAGAGGTCTCCTTCATCGAAATAATTCACCAACTCGGGTAACAATTTATGCTCCACCTCACCGGTCTTGCGATGCAGGATCATCAGCCGAGCCTCATCGCGGTACACCGCAGGGTATTGAGCGATTAATTCTTCTGGCAGTTTAAATTTAAACTGGCACAGTCTCATATCATTGGATTTGTACATACTCGTAGTTATTAAGTTCTTCCAAAAATTGTTCAATTGTATAGCAATCTTTCACACGTTTATCCCCCACACGCGTTCGTCTCAAGGCGGTAAGGTACGCTCCTGAATTCAAACGTTCGCCTATGTCCCGTGCCAACGCGCGAATATATGTTCCTTTTGAGCAAACGACCCGGATGGTAAGGAGCATTTTCTGCTCATCAAACCCAAGCACCTCTATCTCGTCAATCACCAAGAGTCTCGGTTTCAATTCCACCTCTTCACCCTTGCGGGCCAACTCATAAGCACGCTTTCCGTTGATTTGGATAGCAGAGAAAGCCGGAGGTGTTTGCCATTGTTCTCCACGAAAAAGCGGGATTATCTGATCTATCAGCTCGCGCGTGATATGCTCTGTCGGGTAGGTCTGATCGACCTCTTTCTCCATGTCATAGGAAGGCGTCGTTGCACCTAACTGGAGCGTGGCAATATACTCCTTTACGTCGTATTGCAGCTGGTCTATCAGTTTGGTTTTTTTACCCGTACAAATGATTACAACTCCTGTTGCCAGTGGATCTAAGGTACCGGTATGCCCCACTTTCAGTTTCTTAGTACCCAGTTTTTTGCACAGGTTATACCGTACCTTCGCCACCAGATCAAACGATGTCCAGTGGAGCGGCTTGTCAAAAGCCAATACCTCACCTTGTGCAAAATCCCACATATTAGCAAATAGTAACTATGATAGTGGTCGCACCGACAATAGCGCAATAGATGGCGAACCATATCAGACGTTGACGACGAACTATCTCAATCATAAACCGGCACGCGAAACAACCGGTAACAAAAGCGGCGACAAAGCCTACGACAGCAGGTACCAGTGCTAAATCCGAAGTAATCTCCCCTTGCAGCATGTCCAGCAGATCCAGAAATGCTTCTCCCAGAATCGGAATCAACACCATCAGGAACGAGAACTGCGCCACACTATCTTTTTTCACGCCGCATAACAGACCGGTAGCAATCGTAGAACCGGAGCGGCTCAATCCCGGCAGCACAGCACAAGCCTGCGCGATACCGATAATAAACGCATCGCGATAGGTTACTTCGTGACCGGCGGCATTTCGGTGCTTCTGGAGCCACTCACTCAAGGCGAGCAATAAAGCAGTAACCAACAGGCAGATACCTACGAGCAACAAGCCGTTACCGAAGAAGGCCTCCACCTCCTCTTTGAAGAACATACCGATTATGAAGACCGGTATCATCGACACCAAGATCTTCGCCACGTAATCTTTCTCTGCATTCCATTTCCATGTAGAGAACGTACCCGCAAAGAGCCTTGTCACTTCATGCCAGAGGACGCAAAGTGTAGAAAGGACGGTGGCCGTATGAACGATAATGGCAAAAGTCAAGTTCTCCTCTCCCGAAGTACCCAGCAAGGCCTGGCCTATCTCCAAATGGCCTGAAGAAGAAACCGGCAGGAACTCTGTGAGCCCCTGAACAATGCCCAATATCAGCGCTTCCAACCAACTCATTTTTTCTTACCGCGAAATAAAATAGCAAAAAGCATGCATACAAATCCGAATAACGAGATCATCGGACCTACCGTTATACGACGGAACGAGAAAATATCCGGATTATATACCTCACCGGAAGGTTCTCCGGTCATCAGGGCAAAGCCCACAATGATAATAACAAAGGAGACCGCTATTAAGATGAGATTAAGTGTAGGTAAATGTTTCATATCAAAAAAATTAGATTTCGTACAACGAATTATTATCCATGCGGATATATTTACCGGTTGCGATCAAAGAAGCCATAAGCGTAATCAAGACACCTGAGCACAACACGATAACAGAGACAAACGCGATATTCTGCCATGTCATCGGGAAGAGAATCATTCCCAAAGTACGCTCAACGTAATACACCACCCCGGCCAAGAATCCCAGCGCTACAATCCCCGCACAGAAGCCCATCAGCATGTTTCTCAAAACAAAGGGTTTGCGTGTCACCCAAGAGGTAGCACCGACAAGCGTCATTGTATTGATAATAAATCGCTGCGAGTATATCTGCAGACGGATCGTATTGACGATCAACACCAGCGACACCAACAGAAGTGCAAGAGCAACTCCCATCAAGATGAAAGAGAAATCATGCACGTTGCTACTCATCAGATCCGCTAAGTCGCGGGGATATAGCACCTCCGTCACATAGGGCAGGGTCTCTAACTGCGCCGTCATCAATGCCAAACTATCCGGATTGCTATAAGCATCGGTAGGGTGGATCTCATAACTGGCAGAGAGAGGATTGTAACCCAAGAAAGTACTGGGATCTTCTCCTAACGAGCGAACGTGTTCCTCAAGAGCCTGCTGAGCAGAGATATAGGAATAACTACTGCAGCGGTTTCCCACAGAGAGAATCTTCTCCAAGCGTGCGCATTGCGCGCTATCCGCATCAGCCGAGAGCACCGCCGTGATGGTGATGTTCTCGCGCATGCGTGTAACAAGTGCCCCTGCAGAAAGCAGGAGCACACATTCCAAGCCAATAAGGCATAACACCAGCGAAACGCTGATTGCGGAAATCAGATATGAATTACGAAATCTATGTTTTCGCATTAATATTCCCAGAGATCTTGCTCAAAGGTAAGCAACTCGCTTGCAATACGTGCTTGCTCCTTCTTTACTTCCGACTCTTCCTTCGCATAATCCGGAATCCAACGGTTGTACATATTTCCTTCACCTACGATGTAGGACGTGAAGAGACGTTTTTGGAAAAACTCATCAAACGTCACGCGTTTTACTTCGTTACGGTTAGGGATAGCATACTGCATAGCCATGTATGGGCGCAGAGCATCAAACGGAATCCAGAACATAATCGACTCGCGGAGCGAACTCATTACGTTAGAACTGTCACGAGTAGTGATCAGGTCAGACTGCAACGGGGCAATCGCCATAATCTTCTGATGCAGACGCGAGGTATGCTTATCGAAGAATACGACTTCCTGAATCAAGTACTTCAATTGGTTCTTAACAATCGGCTCAAAGCGATAGAAATGACCGGATAGCTCGTCTGTCACACTGTCATAGTGGATCAACATAGCGTCCGAAGCAGTGATATCGAAATGGGTCGGATCGTCCGAATAGTCAGCCGTAGGATCATCTGCCATGAACATCATCGGGATCATGTCCTTGCTCAGCGGCTCTTGTTTAAAATCCGGTTTGATTGTCTCCATATTCTTCTCGTATATAGGCAGACCGTCTACTACCGCGTCAGCTATCACTTTAAATAGGTTACGATAGTCAGCATCGTCCGACTTCGTCGGAAAATAGAGCTGATAGTTCTGCTTATAACGCATATCGATAATACGATATACGTAACGAGCCCAAATCACATCATCAATACGGTGATCAACCATCACTATTGTATCATGAGCCTGAGAGAACTCCTCAGTCTGGATGCGAGCACTACCCATCTCGTCGAAAAACGAGGTTACTTTGTGTTGCGCTTGAGCTGCAAGCACGCCGCACAGCAGACATGCGATAAAACAAACTTTCTTCATCATAACGCTTATGCAATTAATTCAGGGTTAAAGGAATCGGCGAAAGTCGAATCTCTTTTCCGTCCGGACCTTTCGCACGGATATCCGTGATAATGACCGAGTTGCCCGGTTTCAGTTTTCCCAGACGATCCAACTGCTCACGGGTAAACTTATTGCCACGAGACTCCAAATATACGCCATTGATGTTCGCACGGAAACCGGAAATCTGGAACGGAAGATCCAACAAACCGTCAGGACCATAGGAAGCAATTACTGTAGCGCTTGCGTTCAACAAAGCACTACGCGGAATAGCTTTCTCTCCGTTGTACTCGTTCTCCCCGGATTTGAAATACGCACCCGGTTTCGGCAACGCTTTAACGCGATACTCTTTACTACCCATCGGCTGCATGCGACCGTCCAACTCTGCCGAGACAGAAATAGTAACGCTCTTGGCAGCATCGCCCGGTTTGATAATCCATATACCGCCTTGCTGACGAACTGCAGCACCGCTCACATTGACTTTTACCTTATCATTTGCTACACCCGGTACAGAAATCGAAAATTTGTTATCATAACCACGATACATAATGTTCAGATCGTTGTTAGATATAGTTACAGCCGGTTCACCGACGCTATATTCGCTCTGGAACGGAAGATTCTCCATTTCGCCGGTAGAAGGGTTCTGGTAGGCAATCCAACCAGCGTATTTCTTCAATCCTACACCCGCTGCAGCCACCTCGTAGATACCTTGGTCGTTGATGCGTTGTCCCTCCACGTAATACTCAGGACGTTGCGTCGAATCCACGGCAGCCAAGATAATCTGCGCTGTGTACTTACCACCACGAATCACATAGTTAGAATTCGGAATCACGTACGCGTTCAGTTTATTCACGCGCAGGTCACCCGCGTCCGTACGATCCATGAGGTATTGAATCAATTCACTCTCCGTAGAGCGAACATCATTCTGCATCTTTGTCAGGATAGTAATGGACGCACCTACCGGCATACCGTCAAAAATAGCCACTTCCCAGTCGCAGGAGTCTTTCTCGTGCGAGTTATAGCCACGCTCGGTAGCCAGAGTCTGCTGAATAGAATTGCGCAATTCAGCATCGTTCTCTGCCAATCCGGCTGCGTAGTCGCGATAGTAAGCCACAATCTGCTTAAGGATCAAACCATTACCTTGCACGATTGCGTATTGACCGGTTACGTCCAAGTTGGAGTTACCCTCAATATGCATTGTCGGGTCAATACCTTGCGCTTTGAGTTCATCTACTTTCTTCTGACCATCAGCCAAAATGGCGATGTGCTCCTTGAAATCCTGAATATAATTATAGAGCGAATCCGCACGTTTTTGTACTTCTATAGCTTTATCGAACCACTCTTGTGTCTTCTCAGGGTTGTCGGCATTTGCCGCCTGAAAATCACGATAGAGCTTTGCGTTACGCGTATCCGATGCAGCGATAGAGGAGTGCAGACTATTGTCCACCAATGTAAAACCATTGAGGATATCCGTACTTACGTTCAACGCCAACATGGCGGTGAGCACCAAGTACATCATACCAATCATCTTT
>OCVV011348497.1_pt1 | contig 30758 bp, 20 predicted proteins | sample 1539721 | NCBI WGS metagenome assembly OCVV01 (sample SAMN02144230, study PRJEB22623) | gut metagenome | biome: sheep rumen | host: Ovis aries | place: New Zealand | reverse complement strand
GATTACTTCATGTCGCTTGGGTTCATTACCCGCCGCTACATTGAGCGCCGTTTTGAAGTCGATATTCTCGATGCGACTGTCGCGGAACTCAAGAAGCGCATGGCACATGTCGCAGGGCTCCCGCAGGCATACAAGGAATCCGTGGTGACGCTCGCCGTCGAAACGGAACCGGTGAAGTTTGCGAAGATGAAGCTCGAAGGCGAACGCTGCAAGTTCTGGGACGAATGGGCTGACCGCCTGCTCGAAGATACAAAACCGATGCCTGAGGAAGAGAAGGCGAAGAAGGGAAAGTCCTAAAAATACTCGGTGATGATGTAGATGAGCAGTTGCTTTAGTTGTTTAGCGTAATAAAGTAGCATAGGGCCATTAATCGTCGCGGTGATTTTTCTTGTAGATTTGGTCGATGGCGGCACCTATGGGACTGTGTTGCAACTTGTCGATAGCATTCATGGTCGACTCTTCTGCACCATCTAGAAAATTCATGACTTTGTTGTAAATGCGGTCGCAGCCTGCTTCCCATGAAGGGCCGATTTCTTCCATGTAGTTGGCTGCACGTTCTAGTGCATCGCCGACATTTTTGTGAAACTTTTCAACGGCATCTGGAAACAGGTCATGTGCCAAGTCGTAGATGTCGTCAAGAATGCTTGAAGATTCTTCGAGTTTTTCGTCTGCGACGTTTTCAACGACTTCCGGTTCGATTGTTTTGAGTTGTGATTTTGTAATAGCCATATCGGCCTCCGTTTTTAATGTTGTTGTGCGATTAATTTAACTGATTTTTACACGTGCTCAAATAGGCAATATTTTTGCGTTCTGAAAGTTGGAACTTTTGAAAAACGTAATATTGCGGAAATTGGTTGAAAATACGCAAAATTCTTGGCATAGGTCGAGAAAAATGGAACTTTTAAATTTTGAACGTGAACGTACAAAAGTAACGCTATTAAAATTATCTTTAAGGTATGATTAGCGTTTCTCAAAAAATTAAGGTGGCTTCGTCGCATTTATTGCGTAGCCAGATGGAGCTCGATGTCGAAGATTATGGGCTCAAGGGAATTGGTGACCTGTGTAACCGCATTCTTGCGCGCTATGCGGAATTCCCCGTGCCGGATGCCACCCAGCTAGCGATAGATGATATTTTGTACAAAAATATTCCGCCGCTCCAGTTTTCGCTTTCCAAGACTGGCGAAAGTTTTGCAAATTATGCGAATAATTTGGGGACTGCCCGTAACGTCAAGGTGGCGGCTCTTTGCCGATACTATTTTGAAAGTTACGTCAATCTCCCGCGTGGGAAACGCGAGTGCTTTATCTTCCACGATGATTTGAATAAACTATTAAACGCCATTGACAAGCGCGTCAATGTGACGCTGAATTATCGCGGGAAAGTGAAAAACGTTTCGCCTTGCTTTTTGGCATTTTCACCATCGCAAGTCCGTGCGTATGTTGTTGTGTGCGGTGGTGATGCTAGTAAGCCTATACCAAACCGTTTCTATTCGCTTCGCCTTTGCCATATCAGGGGAGTCGCTGCCGACTTGGAAAGCAGTGCGTACCATTGCGAAAATTTTGACCTCTCGCATCAGGCAGACCTTTACCGCGAACACTTTGATCCGTTCCTCTGTTACGGACAAAATGTCAAAGTGCGTTTTACGGAGAAAGGTGCCGAACGCTACAACAAGCTCGTCACAAATCGCCCTAAAGTCATTGCGATGGATAATGCCTGCGGCAAGACACCCGCGAAAATGGATTGTGCAGAAGTCCGTGGTGCCGGTGATTACACTTTCGAATGCTCCGAGCAACTCGCAAAAATCTACTTCCCGCAGTTCCTTGCCGAAGCAGAAATCCTTGAACCGCGAGAACTGCGTCTCTGGTTCAAGGAAGAGTTTGAGCGGGCCGCAAAAGTTTATAGCGGGCGATAAATCGTTGAATCTTAATCCTCGTTTTTAATCAATCGGACGGATGCGTAACAGGGGACTTCTTCGTCATCGATTTCGTCAACGCCATCTTCGAAAGATACGCTACTGTAACGCCTTTCGTTTTCAACACACCAGAAGTGAGCCGAAAAGTCAAGCAAGTCAAAGTCGTCGCTGCAATCGCGCATTCCGCCCGCGACCATGGAGAAGCCGTACTTGTCGGAACTTGACTTGATCCATTCATCCGATGCGATAACGCTCAGGACATCCTTGCAGCGGGAATCCTTCTTTGCAAAGCGAACCATCGTTTCCCATTCCTTTCTTGTCGGTAAGTGCCAACCCTGGGGAATCGCTTCTTCCAAGCCATTCTCGCTATACAGATAACCATATTTGTCGAAGTACTGGTAGTCGTCATCGTAGGCAACGCAGTCATCGGAATCCAATTCGAATTTCAGATTTTCGGCGAGCCATACTTGTTTGCCGATTTTGCAAGTTTTGTATTCGGTACCGTCGCGCGTGTCGACAAAAGTCCCCATTTCTGCAGCGGCTTTTTTGGGTGTTTCATTGGTGTTTACTTGCGGTTGGGCGGCTTTCTTAGGCATAACTATTACGGACATAAGCTTTCCTTTTTTGATAATTAATTTGCTTTTGATCTATCGCAAATTTAAGAACAAAAAGAGTGCAATCGAAGTGATTTTTTAGCAAGCCATTTTTATTGCAACTTTTGATTTGGAATAAAAGTTCCATTTGCTGGCGCGCAAGAAATGACTGTATGGAAATATTTGTGATTTAATGAAGATTATGAGAGCGTGCGCAATTTTCGAAGTTCCAGTTTGGGGAACTCGGATATTTTAAACATTTAAGACTTTATATGTGTTGCTTATATTTTCACAAAATTTAATAGGAGAGACAAATGCCTAGAATTAAAAAAGCTATAGTGAGATGCGAAAAATGCATTTCAGAATTTGCGGTTTCAGAATCGTTTGCAAAAAGCATGAGATATTGCCCTGCATGCAGTAGTGCTTTGACGCCGCCCATTGAGGAAGTTCAAAAGGACCTCAAATTTTTAGTTGCTTCGTATATTGACAAATACGGCATGGACTTTGTGCTCGATGCCATCAAGAGTATCAAAATAAAAGAAGGAGTCACTGCTTTGCAAGCGCTTGCGGATGAGTACTATTTGTTGAGATAAAAAAAACTCCTCCGTGGGGGAGGAGAGATGAAAGTGGTTATAATTTTTTTAATTCACTTTATTGAATTTTTCTACAATGGATGCATTGAGTTCAATGTTGTAGCGGCTGCAAAGTGTTTTTACCATTTCAATGTAGATATCAAGTGCATCTTTAAATTTGCGTTCTCTTTGAAGCTCACAACATTGTTTTAAATACCTGTTCCATAGATCGGCGTATATAGAGTTTGAATTAGGGTGTTTGTCTATTTGGCTCACAATCATCGGTCCTACGCGATAATATTCGAGGACAAGCATTTCTCCATCTGCTGACGAAGAGACGAATGAATCACGTAAGCTACGCATCATTTGCAATTCTTCACAATCGTCTCCTTTTTTCAGGGATTTGCAGACGGCAGTTGTCACAAAGCATAGGCTATCGCTAGAAGAACTGGATCTTCTGGATGATGAATAGCTCTGCTTTTGATCATAGTTGTTTGAAGACGATTGTTCTGATGCTTCGCGGGCTTTCATGTTTTGTATCTGATAAACTTTTTTGGGTGCATCTGCAAAATTACTAGCTTTTTGATATTCTTCCAATGCTTTATCTAGATCTTTATACGTCCCGTTGCCGTATTGCCACATACGGGCTCTGCAATAATGAGAAGCGTTGGATTGGCAACCGCTCAAAGTGCTCATTGCTTCATCGTAACGTGATAAGCAATACAGGGCTATGCCTTTATATTCTTGATAATGCCTTGGCTTAGTACTGCTATGGATGAGATAATTGCAAATTTGCAATAACAGTGTAGCAGCTTTATAGCGAATATCTCCTTCTCTAGCCTCGCCAACGTATGAGGCAAAGTAAACTTGATAAATAAACTCTGCAATACGTTCTACGCCTGGAATGTAATTTTGCGCTGAAGCGAATTTATAAAACCGTAAACAAGGACTGTTTAAGTTTGGTTGCCCGTTGTCATCGTTCCAAAGTTTGTCACCATAGGCAACGCATGCTCCTGGCACCAAATCAAAAGCTAGTTTCTTGATATATTTATTGTCATTATTGATGTTGGATTCCCATATTTTATTTGCCGCAGGTTCGTATCCGGCATAAAAACTTCTCTTGTAAAATTTATGTCGTTTGTCTGCGTCACGTTCAAATAATCCCATTGCGTAAAATTCTTTGGCAGAATAAAGCATTCCTTGATTTTGTTGCAGTAACGCTACGCATTTCCCGATAATGGCAGGGATGTATGTTTCTAGGTCGCAAGCATAAATTAAAGTACGCGCTATGGTAAAATCAAGGTTGGAATCATTAAATTTGTATTCGATAAAATCTTGAATTTTTGATTTTTGTATCACGCAATCAAAAATTTGCGAAAGGTATTCATAATTTATATAGCCTGCTTTTTTTAGCAAGGATAACTGCTGTGTGCATATATTGTACTCTGAAATTTCCAACGCTTTGTAAAAACTTGCTTGGAACATTTGCGAGCCTTGTATGCTATAGGATTCTATTTTTGCATACTTTGAATCAAATTCGTTTAGCTTTTCGGCGAGATTATTGTATTCCTTTTGCAGATTTGCGAGTTCGCTTTCTAATTGGGTCTTGAGATTTTTTAACTGGTTACGAATATTTTTAATTTTTTTAGTTCCTTTTTCTAATTGAATAATGTCATTTGTGATGGCGTTAATGCTTTTATCTGCATCATTAATTTGTTTTTTTAAGTCAATGTAAATATCAAGCCATTCGTATTCAAAAGATTTCGATACCGCAAAGGATTCGTTTTGCACTTTGTCGTTTAGCAGTTTTTTTAGAGAACCCGTTTGATTGTCTATCAGCGAGCATGCTTTGTTGTTCTTTGAAGGCAGGTAGAATAGAAAAACTTTTACAACTTGAGATAAATTGAAAGAATCCTGATTAGAGTAATCTAATAGAATTTCATATTCATCTGCTGATATCTCTTCTCGGATGTTGAATGAGTTTAGAACTTCGATTTTGAATTTTGGGGCGGGCAAAACGACAATGGGGTAAGTGTTCTTTTGAAAGCGAATGTTAGCAGGCACTTTGTTGATTTCAAATATGTCTTGAATGGCCTGAAATCCTTCATTGGTATTGTTGTATTGCAAGTATGTTTTGTGTTTGTCAATAATGTAATCTAGCGAAACAATGTTCTCCATGTAATCCAATAATTTGTACATCTTTTTGACCACGTTATGGGCTCGTGGATATGAAGAACTATTGAGTGCATTCAAAAAGTCCGTGTGGACGGTTTTGTAGATTTTATTGTATAAATCAAACTTTGAAGAATCCTTTAAATCTTCGACGTTGAGCAATTTTGCAAATGCATTTAAAAAATCTTGTTTACTTTTCATGACTATGCTCACATTACCATTTTTTGAATTTTTTTATTTAAAGATTCAACACGTTCTTTGAACCTTTGTTTACCAATAAACAATCGATTGTCGTTTTCTTTTTCTTTTCTTAAAAGGTTTGCGATAGCCTTTAAATCAGTTACGCTGTTTGAACGCTGCAAAATATTCAGCAGAGAATTCTGAGTGTCTTTATGTTTTGTTTCGAAATTATCAATTTCCTTTGTCATCTGATCTTCGATGGAATTGATTTGTGCCAAGATGTTATTATTGTTCAGTTCAATGCTTACAGCGTCATTTAAGAATTGTTGAATGATATCTGTTCCTTTAAACTCTTTGCCGTTTAATGAAGAATAGGCAACCACATCAAATACTTCGAATGTGGCTGATTCGTCTAATGATTTTTTTGTTTGATTTATATAGTCATGGATTTTTTTTGGATCGCCTTCGTGCCTGTCGATTTTGTTCAAAACGACTAAAACGGGCCTACGTACATTTAAGCTATTGATAAATTTAATATCGTTGCTGTCCATCAAGTTATCGACATCTACTAGCCAGATTAAAGCATCGACTTTACTTAGCTGTTCGATAGCCATGTCTTTGTCGGATATGATATTTTTTGATGTTTCGACATTGACATCTGGTTTGGAGTAGCCAGGTGTATCGAGAAAGGCAAGCTTTTCATTGGGGCGAAATGATTCTTTTGCAATGAATATGCTATCAATGAAAGAAGAAAAACCTATGCCGTATTTCCTTTTGAATCCATGCGAAAGTGCATGCATTTGGGATAGTGTCAAATTGTATGATGCACCGGAGATGTACGCTTTGTAAGAGTCTCTTTTTCCTTTGATGATGTATGTCGGTATGGATGTAGAAGGGTCTTGGTCTTCTGGCAATATTTCTTCTTCGACGCTTCCTGTAATGGAGTTCAGGAATTTAGATTTGCCGGCACTAAAACGGCCTCCGACACCGATGACAACTTTGTCATGAATTTTCTTGATGGTATTCTGTTCGACAAACTTATCGGCTAATAAGTTCATGTCGTTATAGAACGCGAGTTCGTTTTGGAACGTATTTCTTGGAAAAACGTCAAAGATTTCTTTGATTAGGAACTTTATTTTAGCGACTTCTTTTAAGGATTTTCCGTGTGTCACTGAAAATATTTTCTTCACCAAAGCGTACGCTTCATCTAAGGAAAGTTCATCAGTTTGAATATCCAATGAATCTAGGTTTCCGAAGGGTTCTTCAAAATCTTCATCAACTTGAAATGGCATATTTACATTCCTTTGAACGTAGCAATATGTGTTTTTAACAAATTTAGGAACTTGTCGTAAAGGGCGATGTTTTCTTCCCGTTTTTTTATTTGAGACTCAATTCGTTCCTGATGGGCAATCATTTTGCCTCCAAGGTTATCAGAAAAATTTTCGGACTGATTTATCAGTATTTGTCTAATTTTTCCGACTTCGCTATCAATAATTTGACGAATATCACCTTGAATTTGGGAAATCAAATCCGATTGCAAGCTGTTGAGTGAATGAGTATCTTCGTTATGGGCGACTCCATTAGGGAACGCAGACTTAACTTTATCTATATATTTTTCTGGTGTGATAGGGCAAGGCGGAATTTTAATTTCAGAAAGGATTTCGTTTAGGGGACATAGTACATCATCTTCATCAAAGGGACATTCTCCTTGATTGAATGCTTTCTTCATCGTTTCTTTTACATTGGTTTTCAATAATTCGCTATCAATGACAATCTTTAGCCTTTTGTTTAAAAGTGAATCAACTTCTGAAATGTAAAGTGTTAAGTTGTTTATGACCTGTGCTGTATTTGCAGAATAAGTGATATTTATTACATCAACTTGTTTTTTAATTAGTCCAAAAAGACCAGAACTACGGTCTTCCTTATCATGAGAAACTTTTTTATCGACGCTAAAGTTTGTGTGATTTTTTGATGCTGAAACAAGAATATTTATGAGATCTTTTAATTGAGCACTGCATTCATTTGCAGCCACTGTAAAAATAGAGGAAATTTTACGCCGCGACGAATCTATAGCATATTTGATGTGTTCGATTTTCTTTTTTAAGCTATTTATATCTGCAGATTCCAAATCGCGTTTACTTCTTGCGGTATCTTCAATTATTGAATTCAATGTGATGATAACATCGTGTTTTCGTTGGGATACGATAGTTTCGTTTCTTGAAGAAATAATCTTTTCCTTATTTTCGTAAATCTTATTGATTAAGACATGAATTTTATCTATTCCAGATAATTTATTTAGAAGTTTTGCATCTGGATTAAAGTTAAATCGATTTGCGAGGTTTATTTTTAGAGTTTTTTCTTCAGTGTTGAGGGGGACATTTTTATTCTGCTTGTCCGACCAAGTCTTAAAAATCGATGATAGCAATGCCGGTTCTTTTTTTGACAATTTTTCTAATGCATCGTTAGTGGGCATTTTATTTTGCAATTGACGGACAATTTCTTTGTATCTTTCTATTTTCTTGGAAACAGTTACTTTATATGCTTCTTCAAAGGGACATTTAGATTTCTTGTAATCCTGTATTGCAGCATCCAATTTGCTTCCGACGACAAGGTATTCTTCAATATTTGCGGAAGGGAGGCTATTGAGCATTAGCGATACGGTTTGATCGTCCATAAATTGGGAACAGGGGGTTAGCAAAAGAACGGCATCGCATTCCGAGAGGAATTTCTTAGTCGCTTCGCCTCGTGATGAGATGGGGTCGTTTAGGCCCGGCGTATCGATGATTTCAATACCGATTTCCCGTAAAATTGGGGCATCGCTGAATATTTCAATATAGTTCACAATGGGGGTAAATTCCCCATTGGCACCGACATATTCATTCAATGTCGCTTGATTGCATCCATTAATTTCGTCTGTTTTACCTAATTTATTTAAAAGTGAAGGATTTTTTCTCTTTTCAACTTCTTCGATGAGCTGGACATAGGCGCGAAGGCTGTCATCTAATTCCGAAAGTTTTTCCTTTCTAAATTCCTCTTGCGAGAATTTTTGAGGTGCATTTCCTCCCAAATGAAATTCTCTATTTAGGCTAAATCCTTCGTGTTTCTTTTTCCAGTTTTCAAGATATGCTTGATATTCTGCTTGAATTTGTTCCTCGAGATTCCTAGCCTTTTTTTCGATTTTAGCCCAATCTTCTTGTTCATAAAAATGAACGACTGATTTCGGCTTTGCTGCATATGAAATCTTTGTGAGTGCAGCAGTCATGGGAATGCACGATTTGGGCAGGAGATCTTCTCCGTTAAAAATAAAAGTGTTGAGAAAAGTAGATTTTCCCGCTTTCATTGCCCCGATAACGCCGAGTTTTAGAGTCCTATTTTGGTTTTCTGCATCTTTGATATTTTTTTGAAAACCATTAAGTATTAATTCAATTTTTTCGCTAGCTTCTGGCCCTACCAGCTTTTTGTATGCAGAAAGCAGTTCGCAGGTTGATTGGAGTTGCTTTTCAAACAGTTTTGCATTTTTCATATCGAGCATAATTAAGCCTCCAGTCCCTTTTCTAAATCAGTTAGCAATTTGCGATCGTTTGATATGCTTTGCAGCAAGTTTTTAAATTCATTTTTGCGTGAATCTTTTTGTTTACGAATGTCCTTGAGTTGTGTTTCTATAGAAGCTATTTGTTCATCAACATTTTTCTGGAGCAAAGCCACAAGTTTTTCGCTTTGTTCGCTGACTACGAGCGATAAATGTTCATGCAGTTTGCATTGTATTTGCGGATAAATGACTGCCTTGATGTAATCTTGAATCTTTTCTTCTTCGGATGGACCTAAGGCTTCTTTCAGTAATGAAAGAATATCCGGTAAAAATACGATAATAGCTTCCAAGACAGGGTTGATAAAATCGGTCAGAATTGCAACGAGGGATGCAACGTTCTTGAAAGTAGAACCTTTTTTTTGAGTTTTTTTTAGAGCGTCTATGCTTGAACCAATTTTTTGCAAATAACCTTGTTCAATATAGGTTCGTGCATTCTTTGCAACATTGGTGATTAGTCCTGTCATTTCTGTTGCGGCAGGGCGGTTCAAAACACCATCAAAGCTGATGTTTCGCATCATGTCGTTTATTTGCCGAGCGGTAATATCTTTTAATGCGTTGCTTAGTGCAGGGCGGATCGCTTCAATAAGAATTGCTTGAGCGGCAACGTCGCTATTGTACATCAGTGCTCTAGCAACAGCATATTCTTGCGAAACCATGGCTGAATGGACTTCTTCAAGTATGGCTTCAACAGCTTTTTCGCCCATTGCGTCTGCGAGAGATTTTTTCTGTGATTCGAAGTAGCTATGAAGGTATGTCTTTGCGGCTTCAAATTCATAAATTTTTGAATCTAGGTCATGTGTGTTGAGGCCGGATGAATTTTCCATAATGGATATTTCAGCCAAAAAATTCCCTGCTGTTACTAACAGGCGTTTTTTCAAGATTTCATCAAAAATTTCTTGGACATCAAAACCAGAAATAGCATTGGGAATAATATCGGCGGCATTTTCAGCCCACTTGGACCCTTTAAAAATAGGCACATCCAATCCCTTCTTTTCAAGCAATTCCCTGCAATGGTTCATTACCGTATCGATGTTTGGATTTCGGTCAGCCCTAGTTGCAATCACGCTAATGTATTTGCTGTATTGAGATATTTCACGAAGGAATCGAAAGTCTTGATTGTCGAGCGGCTTTTCGGGGTCGAACACCAAAATATAGGCGGACCCGTTGTTGATGTAGCTCTTCAAGACATTGTTGTGGGCTTCTATTCCAGAACCATAGCCCGGAGTATCGACAAAGGTGAAGTCTGCGTATTTCTTTAGATTTTCAGAATTGACGAAGAATTTTGCTTTTTTGAACCCTTTAAGAGTGTCTTTGGCTTCAGGATCGATATCGACTTCGGAGTCATCGTCTCGTACGCCAACGAAATGACTTTCTTCGTTGGTGGGGTAGAGTTCTGTAACGAGGGCTGTTGTTGGGTTGTCATCCTCTAGGAGTAAGTCGTCCACGCCGATAAACTTGTTTAGTAGGGAGGATTTTCCGGCATTGAAGGGGCCAACTACAAGAACATTGATGTTGAAGTTTGATATAAAATCTTCAAGATCCTGAAGTTGGTTTTGCAAAGCCTCGCTTCCATAATGGTTCGCGATATTTTTGAGTTTGCTTATTGTAGAATCAAATTTGTTTTTGTTAATCTTTTTCATGCTACCAATATAACTCTAATTTTGTAAGAAAAGAGAAATATTTTTACGGATTTTGCACATATTGCGTACGTGATAGGAATGAGTTGAAACTTTCACATTACTGCAAAAGTTCCACTTTGTGGAACTTTGAAATGCTTGAAAATATAGCCCTTACAAAATATGTGAGCTAATCTTATGTTTTTAATGAATAATTGGCTTGGTTGTATCAGAATAATCACATTTTTGGGGGGGACAACAGTGATTTTACATAATTTTTTATCGAACGATATTGTTTTTCTTGTGATAATTCTTGTCTTATTTTTTTTGCATTTAGGGACATTTCTTTTAGTATCAGTTTGTTTTTTAGTACAATGGCGAGTTCAGATGCCATATCTCGAAAATCGTCGCATTTTTTTAATCCGGTATTATTTAGGGCAAATTCGTCAACCACTTCAAGTGTATTAAGGCAAAATGTAGGTAAACCGAAACTCATTGCTTCAAAAATGCTTCTTCCAAAAGTTTCGTGTAAAGATGTTGATATCGCTAAATCCATACATTCATAAAGTGAATGTAATTTATTTGTTGTCATCGCTTGTGTAAAATGTACGAAGTTGCTTAGATTATGTGATTCAACATAATTAACGCATTGATCATAGATTTTTTTATCAAAAACAGATCCAACTAAAAAAAGGTTTACCGAAAAGCCCTGTTGCACTAATAGCTCTATACATTTAATCGAATCTAAATTGTTTTTTTGATTCTTAAAAGATGCTACATAGCAAATTTTTATTACATTACTTTCCTTTTTTTTTACGTAAAGCTTTTTAAAACTGTCAACGGATCTAGGAATCTCAACTATTTTCGATTCTTTTACATGATAAAAGTCGGTCAATTGTTTTTTTTCAACATTTGATGGTGTTATGATATGGCGAATATTTTCTAATGCAATATATTCTTCATTTGTATATGATTTAGGAACGCAATCGCCTGATTTTAAGTATGACGGAGTCAAGAACATTGGCAATAGTACTATTTTATCAAATTCATTCTTCTCTAAATAATCTTTTAATCCCATGGCTAAGCTACAATGAAATATTATGACTATGTTGTAAAAATTTATGCGTTTCTTGATTTCTTGTGCATAAATTCTCGAGTTTTCAATTCTTCGTTCAAATTTTTCAGAGCTATTTTTGTTATTGAAAAAAATATAATTTAGCTCATTAGCCTCAATCATTTCGATTTTTGACACCCCTTTTGGGGGTAATGGGTTACAAATGGATGAATCCCCAATATTTAAATGCAACAAATCGACAATGTAATCATTAGATAAAGACTCGATATATTGCAGCACGGTCTTTGCTCCGCCATCCAATACATTGACGGACATGGGATTTTTTGCAGTAACAAGTAAAATCTTATCCATTGGGAGTCTCTTCTGGAGTTAACTGTCGTAAATATTGCAAAACATGGTCAGGAACATAATCAATGCATGCATCAACATCGCTCGCCCTTAGCCGTTCTCTAATAAATGTTGCAGAAATCGTCTTGCCTAAAACTTTTAGACGTGGAATGACAACGCACTTTTTCCCTATAGTGGGCATGTATTGCTCATAGGCTTGGTTTAATTTTGAAGTAACTAAAGAATTCTCTTCTGATCCAAAAAAACGTACTCCTATATCCAACGAAGGAATTATTATTTCAGCAAAATTTTTGACATCCTCTGTCATGTCAGCATTCATCTCGTAATTCTTGTTAAAATAGGCGCTCATAGTATATTTAGAACAGGTAAATACAGAACTAGAGAGAACCTTCACATTGGAATATTTTTCACAGTATTCCTTGACCATGCAGAGACGGTCATAAAAGGGGAAGGCGTTTGGATTATCTTCTACAATAAATACATATAAATAATCACAATGATTTCTAGCATAGTCTATTAAATATGCATGACCCTTTGTAAACGGGCTGCAATTCATTCCAATATATCCTTTCAGTCCTTTTTTATTAAAACTATTCTTTCTTAAGTAATTTTTAAAGGCGTTGACATCATTTTCTTTCAAGTAGAATAAGTCATCCAACGTTTGTCGGCGCAAGTATGATAAATCGGCATTATGAGAAATATGCTTGAAATGACATTTTTGAAATAAAGTCTGTGCAATAATCCTATTACCTTTGGGTGTTGTATGCATATTCTCATTAAAGAACCAATAGTGTTCTTTCGCCATACAGTTTTCTAAATAATCATACTTAATTCCCAACATTTTAAAAAATCGAAGAACAAAAGGATCGAATCTATTAATAAAAATGCAGTATGAATCAGATGCCTTATTTTTATATAGCATCATAATCAAATCATTTAAAAAATTACCACCATCGGGAACCCCATAATTAACCAAGTCGATATCGATTCCGTTTTTGTTGAGAATTTGTTGTAAAAATTCTGGAATCGTTGAATACTTGCTGGTAAAGAGGGAATAAGCTATGCATGGTCCGAAAAATAACGCTTTTCTTCTATTTCCTCTTGATGATGGAATAAGTCTTGAATTGCAAAAATCTCCCAAAATCTTGGATTCCTTGACATAGCGAAATACGCCATTGTATCTAAGTACTACAGGATGATATACGTCAGTTCCAAGATGTTGCAAATATTTTAAATCCTCAGGAAATCCCTCATAAGCCTTCTCTTTATATATTTCATCTTTTAATGCTTCTTCAATATCGTTTACAAGTTCAATCTGATACCTTTCATCTTCATACAAATCGTCATAATCCACATTCATCTCATTTACGAAAAAGAATGATTTCATAAGATTTGCATGGTTATTCAATTCCAAAAGCAATGCGCAGGACAGCACCTGATCTAATGGGATAACATTTTTCAAATTGTAAATATCGTATAGCTCTGGAAATAATAACGAATCAAGAACAATATCAAATTGAGAAACGTTTTTTAAAGAACAGCGGTAAATACCGTCACATAAAAAAATTTGATCGGCATCATCCAAAAGAATTCCAATTTTTTTATAGCCACAGAAAGCAAAGAAATTTTTTAGTAAGTCCTGATATGCTTGGATCTTACTCAAGGCATTTTGTTTTTTTTGAGTATTAAATGAAGTATTATAACGATTAAAGAGTGAAAAAACACCTATGGGCGTACCTGAATTAATAACTAACGCAGAACGAACATTTGTTTGTTTGAAAAATGATGCGATTTTGTAATGATCAAGTTTATAGTCGAAAAAGTCAACAATAACATCTTTTTTTAGAGATTCTAGCTTAAATTGACAATCAGTATTTAAAAATGCAGATAATGAAAGCCATCCGACAAAAGAATCTTCTTCAAAGAAAAATGCAATTCCATATTTATTTTTTGAAAAAAAATAAATTAGCTCTTCGGAAGAAGTCTCAATCGAAAATTTTGGATAATGTTCGCTAAACTTGTAATTCATGGCAATTCATTATTATCTTTTTTAGTGTATTTTCCATTCGATACTCAAAGACGCAATTCCGCTGTTTGTTCAATAATTGGACGAAATTCTGGTCTGCATAATGAATTAATTCGTCCAATGCTCCTAAATTAGATTGTTTAATGCGGAGCGGAAAATTAATGTCCGTTAATAATGCGTTTTCATCGGTAACGACAACTGCGCCATTTGCAATCGCATGCGTTACGCGTTCATGCAGACTCATATAATAATTGGGGTTACTGTTTAAAACGTATCTGTACTGACGTTGCAAATCAAGTGTTGTTAAGAAATCACCTGTTGGCAAATAGGATACATTATCCCCGATAATTTCCTTGCAATGTTCATCGGTAACAATAACCACAGGATAGTCATGTATGGCATTCACCATTCGTATTCTCTTGTCGGCACGAATATAATCATTTGTCAGCCTGAAAAAGAGTACACGATCTTTAATGGATTTACATTCATTTAAATATTGATTAAAGAAGGATATATACGATGAATCGTAGTCATAATTATGGATGAAATCGAGGATTTCGTTTGGGAAAGGCGATTCTTCGATCTTTATGGTCAAATCGGATAAGCTTTTGATTCGCCATGGAACCAGGACGGCGTTTTTACGTTTGACCTCATTGTACTCAAAATGCGGTCCTCCCAAAGGAAGAACCATATAGTCGCTCCTATAGAATCCATCAATACTGAGAAATTCACTATCAATCATAATAAGTCTATTGTATATAGACTTTGTGTCAGCATTGTATTTTAAGGGATTGTCTATAATCCATTCATAATTAACGATCTTGAATACGTCGTAAAGAGGTATGTCATTCAAAAAGAAAAAGTATTTCCCGATATTTAAGGAAAAGTCAATAGATTCGGTTTCATAAAATTTCATGGCTTCCGTTACAGAGTCTGCAACAAAAACATTCACGCCTAGTTTTTCAAATCCATCGAGAATTTCATCATAAAAAGTCTTGAACGCGTGGTATCCACCCGTAAAATTATTTCGTAAACAAAGAACGTTCATTTATACATCCATCCTATTTTCTATAAAATCCTCAATCTGGAGGTCCATGACATCCTTGGACAATGTTGGGTTTTCCAGCCAGGCCTTTGTCCATTGCACAATGTTTTCAATCGCGGTCTCAATGGAATACGCAGATTTCCATTGATATTTTTCTTTAAATTTTTCATTCGAAACAACTAAAAAGTCTGCTTCGTGCATGTTCTCATGATTAGAGTGGGTGACCCATCGCAAATTGTTACCCCATTTATGGCAAAAAAGGGAAACCAGATCGGCGGTATTCACGGCGTCGTCTGGAGTAATATTAAAGCAGCCTTGCATGGACTTGTTATCATACTGTTTTTCGCATATTTCAAGATAGGCAAAAAGAGGATCTAAAATAAATTGGTATGGACGACATGATTGGGGATTGCGCACTATAATATCTTTATGTGCAATAGCGGCTCTCACGCAATCAGGAATAATCCGATCCGTGGCGAAATCGCCACCTCCAAGGACATTTGACGTTCTTGCTGTTGAAATCGAGCAATCCCGATTGCCAAAAAAACAGCGCCTATATGTCTCTGTAATAAGTTCACTGCAGGATTTTGAATTGCTATATGGATCAAAACCATTTAGTGGAAACGATTCGTCAATGCGAACTTTAGCATCTTCCTTGTTTTCATAAACTTTCTCTGTTGTTACATTTAAAAAGGACTTTACCTCTGGAAAATGGCGGATACACTCCAAAATATGTAGAGTTCCTAAAATGTTTGTTTCGTATGTCATTTTAGGATTTCGGTACGACTCTCGAACAAGTGGTTGCGCGGCTAAGTGAATTACAATTTCAGGATGAAATTGGGTGAAAACTTTTTCAACATTGTCATAAATTCTTATATCAGAATATTCGGCATGTTCAACGCAATGAGAAATGTCTGCCAAGAAAAACAAGCTAGAATCCGATTCCGGCATCAAGGATAGTCCACAGACTCTAGCACCCAATTTTTTCAAAATACGACACAACCAGGAACCCTTGAATCCAGAATGCCCTGTAACAAGAACGCGACGGTTTTTATAAAAATCAATATTTATCATCTATCTACACCACTCCTCTATTTTCTTTTGAGAAATTTTCCAAGGTAATCGATTCTTTTCCCTATTTTTTACGTCACAGTATTTGCAAAAAACATGTGGACGTCTTAAAAATTCAACAATTTCATCTTTTGTTGATGTTTCTATCAAAATATATTCATGGGAATTATCAAAAGATTTTCCAAAAAAATTATTAAAATAATTTATATATGCGGGAACAGAGCAATAAAATAATTTTCCTCGATCCAATGTAATACATGTGTTGGATAAATTACAGGATAAGAAATTACGCTTATAGTTCTGTAAAGCGCCATTCTGAAGGTTCATCTTTTTCATGCCCGATTCACCGCCTCGGTTCCCAAAAAGCCTCACGTGGCACCCTTTTGACTTGACAAAGCTTTCTAAAAAATCGTAGTCGAATGCGATAGGGTAGCGGGTTATTGCAATTTCAATATTCAAATCCTTGCACATTTTGAAAAAAAGATCTGATGATTTAGGGAGAAGTATGCCATTTGTAATCAATGATATTTTAGAAAAGGGGAAATGACGGCGAGCTACCGCAAGATAATCCTCCACGTTATTGCATAGTAAAGGTTCCCCACCCATTAGATGAATCCAATCAACATCATTTTCAAATAAAACGCGCATTCTTTTAAAATCCCTTTCGAATTCACCCAAATCATACGTGCTGCCTTTTGTAGCCAGGGGGGAAAAATGAAAACACCCTTGGCAATTGAGATTGCAATAATCTGTAATATGGACTTCAAATGTAAATGGACTACGGCGTTTCTTTTTTCCAACAAGAAACGAAATAAATTTATTTATCTTTTTTGAAAAGAATTTTGGTTTCATTTTTGCAATCCACTGATTTTTAATTTTTCTCCGAGTATTGAATTCCATTTTTGTGGATTGGGCAATCTTTTTCCACTACTTGATGTAAATGTCATTTCTCCAAAATAGATTGTTTTGTTTATCAAATAAAAATCCACACGGACCAAATCGAAATCCTTTGCCAAAATTTCGGAAAGATTTCTCATTTCTTTACATTTTTCAATATCTAATTCCAAATCTATATCTTCATAGCCCAATTGGAATGGGGCTTTTTCAAAGTTATTTAGAAATACAGTTCTTTTATGGTGATTATATCTATTTTGGTCAACCCACATATATTCTACTTCCCCGTTAAAACACATGAATTTATAATCACAAAGTAAATCGGTATCTAAACATTCTGTTATAAAAATCCTTGGGACAATGTTCCTGTAATTGAATTCGAATCCATGAGTGTATGCGTAATTTATTTTCATTTCTTGGTTAATTCTATATAATAACCATTTTTTTCTAAAATAAGTTAATTTACTCTTGTTTGTGATTACATGTGTCATGTGTGCACCATGATTACATTGTATCACAAATTTTGGCGGAAGTTTTTCAAAGTCAATTTGTTCCACATTTTCAAATGAATTGTAGTTGGAAACAGTAATTATAGGAATTAAATACTGTTCCCCAATTTTTTCTTTTACATAACTACGGACTTTGTATTTATCGGAACAAGAAGTAATCAATTCGTTTATTCCGTGTAATTTTATCCATTGCTGCTTTTCTGTAAGCGTTGTTGGATTTTCTATGTTTAATGGAATTCCTGTTTCTTTTAAATACCATTGTTTAAGGTAGCAATCAATTTTCCCTTCATCTTCAGCCTTGCGTTCTTTCTTTATTTCAATATTCCAAAGTATTAGATAAAAAATATTATCATTTAATTTTTTGATTAGATGCTTTATTGTTTTTATGTACTTCCAGCTTGACAACATATGTTATTCCGCGCAAATAAAGAATAGTATTAGAATTTTTCACATTCCGATTGGCCAACCATTAATCATAATTTTATCATTCGATACAAAACATTCTACCCGGCGTTTCCCACGTTGCCTTTCAATTCCGGGAGAATAGCGGTCTGTCAAGAATATTATGTTTTGATTAGTAGAACCAATCCAGTCACGTTCATAATCGGGTTGTGATTCCAGATAAGGTCCATCTACTAAAAGGTCGATGTTCGCCAATAATGTATCAACAAATGTATTGTGCATATTTAATAATTCTTGGTACAAAAAACCTGTAAAGACAAGAACGCTTAAGTCATTTTTATGACACCACTTGGCTACATCGGCAAATCCTTCGGCTTGTAACATTGGTTCGCCGCCGATAAATGATACACCTTCGATGTTGTTTTCTGTTTTTGATTTTTGAATCATTTCTTTTACATCATCGGTGTCCAAGATGTTCTGTTTTATAAAGGGTTGCATGTTGGGATTGCAACATCCTTTACATTTTCGCGGACAGCCCTGGCTCCAAATGGCAAATCTTTTGCCGGGGCCTTCCGCTTCGGTGCATTCTCGTATGGCGGCTAAGTTTAATAGTGGCATTATGCAAAATCGATTGAAAATCTCGCCACGTTGGGATTCTTTCTAGAAACGATAACTTCTCGGCCTTGCAATTCTTCGATATGTTCGAATACGAAATCTGCGAGTTTGTTGACAATTTGTGATTCGATAATATTTAGCAAGCCGCGTCCACCGTTCTTTTTGTCACAGCTGTTGGCAATTGTTTTGAAAATGTCATCTTCGTTTTCGAACTTAAGCGTGGCCTGATAGCGCTCCTTCATGAAATCTATCATTGGGCGTACCTTGGCTTTTGCAATTTCAACAAAAATGTCGCCATTGTCGATAAAATTGAAAGGAACGATATTGTCGCCAATGCGGTTTAGGAGTTCTGGACGCTTTAGTTCATTTACAAAATGATTGCGAACTTCTCCGATGAATTTTTCACGGACATCTTTGTGACTCATTTCTGGACTGATCTCGCCACTAGACGCGCCTATATTTGAAGTGAAAATAATGATTGTTTCGGAGAAATAGACCGTTTGTCCTTTACTGTCTGTTAGACGGCCGTCTTCGAGGATTTGCAAAAATTTATCGAGAATTCTGCCATGTGCTTTTTCAATTTCGTCAAATAACAGCACGCAGAATGGTCTTGCCATCACTGCATTTGTGAGTTGTCCGCCGGCTTCGTAGCCTACATATCCCGGAGGCGCGCCAATTAATCGCTGGTCGCTATGTTCTTGGCTGAATTCGGACATGTCGAATCGAATGCAGGCATTTTCATCGCCAAATATAAATTCGGCAATAGATTTTGCGAGTTCTGTTTTTCCCACACCGGTTGGGCCGACGAAGAATAGGGTGCCTTTGGGTTTTCTTTGTTTTGCGGAGTGTTGTAAGCCTGAAAAGCCTGTAAATGCACGAAGAATGACGGATCTAACTTTTTCAATAGCTTCGTCCTGTCCTTTCACGCGTTTTTTAAGAACATCTTCGATGTTTTCTAGCTTTTCCTTGCTGAGTTCTTCCCATGGGCTAATCTTTTCCCCGTATTTGTAGAGATTCACTAGTTTTTCGCAACTGAGAGGCTCTTGAATCTGGTTTGACAGCTTAATCAGTTGAGCGATTTCTTTTAGGTTAAACCCATCCAATGAGTCTATAAAATTTTCCTTGACGATTTTATTTTCTTTATTGTTTAGGTCTTTGGATACTTTTAAGATTGGCAGTTGGTGTTCTACAAAATCAGCTCTTTCGGAGCGTCCAGGATAGGGTATGTTGATTGTACTTACTTGTGGGTTGTCTAGGTAATAAATAGGAGGGAAGGATGATTGATTTTTTGCTATAATGACAACTAAATTTCCTTTGTTTAAATTGTCAAAATAGTTCCCGTTCAAATTGAATTGTTGTGCTTGCAGTGTCTTGCAAAGCTTTTCTAGATATACACGTTCTGGGGCGCTCAGCGAATTGGAATTGCCGAAGAGATAGTCTGAGTAGTTTAATATGAAGGCTGTTGATTTTGGACCACCACTCAAAGTGTTTAACATCACTGAAAAGAAGTTGTCGACATCAACAGGACCGCTACTACTGCTGTTCGTTGGTTGGCTAGTCAATGCGTCGTCGTCGTCATCTAAATAGCTGTTTGTGGCTGCAGATTTGGTCGGTTGCGTATTGGAGGAAATGGGATCTCCTAATTCGGTGTTTTCTCCTTCGACGCTGTCCCATACATGGATAGTTCTGAAGCCCTTTTCTTTTACAATGTCAACGATGTTTCTTAGGAAAGAATCGTAATTGTTTCCATTTTGCGGATTTTTGCAGATATCAAAAACATTTCCGTAAAGAATCACGGAATCCTTTATGCCGATGTCTCTTGTAAATCGGTCTTTCCACGCGTTCAATACTTTTTCAGCCATTAGCGATTCCTCCAATTAGAATTTGAATTCGGCAAATCATCAGCGTCTTTGCCGATTCTGTCAGGATTTTCCCACAGTACTCTTTCGTCAGAAAGTTTTATAGAATAAATTTTGTCTAGATCCGCAGTCAGGGCGTTGACATCCTTCATGCAAGACATGCCCTCATATTTTTCAAAACGGCGAACCATTTTACCTTGGTCGGTCACATCGACTTCAGCGTGTTTTCCGTTGGCTTTATTGCCCACGATACGAACAACGCTATGACCGTCTTTTTTTACAAGTGTCACGTCTGCAGCTGATATTTCGAATCCGTAGCTTCTCAGGGATTTAACAATTGCTTTTACTGCGATTTTTCGAGATTCTTCGGAAACGATTTCTTCTTCGACATTTTTGTCAATTTCTTTGATGCTGTTCTGTATGTCGATTGCTGAAGATGTTTCGATATTTGTGCGTCCTAGCAAATCATCCAAAGAAGCTAAAGCCTTTTGTTTTGCAGCAGAATCCATTGACTGTGCGCTGATTTGTTCTTTCATTTCGGCAATCTGACCGCTAAGTCCTTTTTTCTGGGCCGTTTCTGCGGTTTGCGATTTCCATTGGTTCGCTTTGATTTCTGCATTTTCTTTAGCTTTGCTTATTCTAGCTTCAATTTCGTTTTCGGATACTAGCCGACCTGCTTCTACATCTTTTCTAATTTCTGTAAGTTCTGCTTTGGCGAAATTCTGGACGGCAGCGCCCGAAATTTTACGTACGGCAGTGTAGTATGCGGACATAGCCGCAGTCTTTTTAGCTTGACGTTCTTCTTCTTCTTGTCGTTGTCTTTCTCTATAGGCTTGCTCTTGTTGAAACTGATTTTCTCGGGCGATATGGCGGAGCCCATGAATATAGCTTTGGATGCTTTGGCTTACTTCGCGAGCCGTGAAGGGATCGTTTGCTAGCAGATGGTCCGCTTCGTTTAACTGGCTTTTTAGATGTTCAATTTCGCCGGGAATAAAATCGTCAAGACGATCTCGAAGAAAGTCGTTGAGCATACCCCTGTAACGGTTCAAAAAATTTTGTGTCGTATTGCGGACTCGTTGCATATTGGCGAGTCTTTTGGCTTCAGCTGCAATTCTATAAGCAACTTCGGATGAGTAACTCATTTTTTTGCTCCTTTCTTCGAATTTTCTTCCATGAATTGTTTTGATGATTGTTGACGGATGTATTCACCATATAGCTTGTTGCCGAAATTTACATCATTTGTCAAAATGATGGGATCATTGAGCCTGTATTTCAGGGCGACAGACAAAATTAAGTCGTCTCCTGATATACGTCCATCCGAATATTCCTGAGGTAAAAGACTGATGTCGGAATCTTCTATAAATAACCATTTTTGCCCCATTTTTTTCAGGTCTCGGCATTCGGCTATTTTTTTTGCTGCGGCTTGGGCTTTTTGGTTTTTGTCGTCATCTGTTTTTAATTTGTTCTTGTCAAGTTCTTCAAGAACTTGTTTAGGGATTATCAATGCCGATTTATTCGTTTTAAATGAATCTATAAGTTCTGGATTTTCCATAATAGCACAAGTATCCGCAATGTAGATGCGATCGTAATTTCCGTTAAGGATACCTAAATATGGGGATATTGTGGTAATTGCGTCATGAACTATTTGTAGTTGTTGAAAATACGGCATGTATTCAGGCTTTTGGAAATAGTCGTCATTTTCAATATTTGTTTTAATTGCCGATGCGCGTTTTTTTAATGTGTCGTTAAATAATGCCCTTGCTTTTTTGAATGCGTTGACTTTTACATTCAATGTTGGGAGTGCATCTTTATTCTTCAAAATGATTGATTTCTTTTCTGCTGCGGTTTGATCGATATTGTACTTGATGCGCTTGAGTTCTAAATTCAAGTCAATAAATGCTTTTTGCAAAGTAAGTAACCGATTTTGGGTTTCAGTCAACGTTAGTTGTTGCGGTAACTCTCCGTAGCATGCTATTAACAACTCTATGTTTGCATCGGAATCCAGTTTTTGGGCAATTGTTACATTGCGGAATACATCTTTGACAAGTGGAGTCGTTGTTGAAAATTCTATAAAATTCTTAAATTCTTCAAATGATTTTACGGGGGAGGCGTGGTCCATCATTTGGGAAATTGCATATTGCAATGCCCAAGATCTGTTTTTGAAATATGTTGATTCTAACAAGGAATTGATTTGTTCTTGAATGCTTGGAAGAGTGGTGTTTTGAGGCTCCCAATTGTGAAACAGCAATATCTTCTCTTGATCTGTAGAGAGTATGTTTTTGCCGAAATATCGTTGCCCAATTTCTAGGATTTTGGCTAGGGCTTCGCCTTTCTTTAACAAATTTATTTCAGGGTCGTCAAAGAGATTTGCAAGTTGGTTGAAGAATAAATCGGTCTTTCCAACACCTTGTAGCAAGAACAGTATATTTTTGTTTTCACTTGCGTATTTTTGTACAAGGTTTACACAATAAGCTGTAAAATCAAATGTTTGCTCTTTTGTTTGTAAAATAACTGTTAAAGGGATAGCGGAATGATTTGTGTAAACGCCTGCTGAATGAATTCTGTAATTTTTTACAGCAGATGCAAATAAAATGGAATCTAATTCGTTATCGGATGGAACTTTGATAATGAGCGACTTTAATGCGGAATCTTGGCGGCATTCAAATTTATCTGCTCCGGCAATAATCACAATGCGCCCTGATTTTCCCTGCAATTGGGATAAATCGATGTTCGCAATGGAATTGTTGATGACACAGACTGTTGACATTGCAATTTCATTGCTAAGCAAGTTGTTGACTGTCTTTGCTAGAACTATATTGGAACATTCTTGATCAACATCCTTGAATTCAATTTTCTTTATAGCGTTGGTGTTGGTTTTTAAATTTTCAATCGAATTGTCTTGTTCTGCAAGATATGCTAAGACCTTGTCTTCAATAAATGTCGAATCGTTATTTTCAATAGAAATTTTTCCATTTCCGGAAATAATGACATTTTTAGGACGAATAATCCATTTTACTTTTTCATCTTTTTCGGTAGAATCACTGATATTTCTTATTTCAGTATTAGTGTTCATCCAGTGATATTGGGATGGATTTTTTAGCAAATATTGTCGAACTGCTTGTGTTGGCATATCGACATTTTCCAAGTCGTCATCTGTATCGACAATTTCGACACCTTGAGGATCGTTGAACAATTTTTGCGTTTTGGCGTTAAAAATTTCCTTATTGAAAAGATTGTAACTGAATCGTATCTCATTTTCTGAAGTTTCTCCGGGTAGTAATCCCCTTTGTTGCATTTCTTTGCCTTCATCAGTCAATTTGAGAACGCCCATTCTTACATTTCCCAAATCAACACTATCGAAAATATCGTCAGAACGTTCCAATGCTCCTATATCCATCAAATTGATAATGCATGGTTTTACAAGCAAGTTTGGATCTGCAATTTGTAATATATCTGCAAAAAAACGTTCAATGGAAACATCTTGAAAACCTGTCTTTCCTGCGATTGTATTGACGGATTCCAAAATAGCCCATTCTATAGCTGTAGAATTTCGAGGAGTAAAGTGCTCTACTGTAGCAGAAAAATTTTTAATAGGAAAAGAAAGATTCAATACGGTTAATTTCATATCAGTTAGCTCCTTGCTCTCTTTTCGTTTTTGTTGAATTTGCCATTGTTGCGTTTTTTATTTTTATTGAACTCATCAAGCGTCTTTTGTGCCAAATTGTCATCAATAACGCAACTGGAATCCACAAGGCATCCTTTACGATGTAAATCTTGCATAATGTTTTTGTAGACGGGAATTGTGCGTGTTTCTTGCTTGTCCATCATGGGCAATGTAACTTCAAGGTCTTCAAAGGATTTTTTTGCTCCAACGATAAATAACAAGTTTTGTGCTCTGGAAAAAGCAACGTTGATTCGTTCAAATGCCAAAACGTGTTTACTGAGAAGGACTTTCCCATTAGGTCCTTTGGGTTCTTTACTACGAACAAGACTTGCTATGATAATGTTCTTTTCTTGCCCTTGGAATCTATCAACGGTGTTTGTTGATATGTCAAGTGCGCTAAAGCCGCCACGACTGCGAGCTTGTTTTATTTTACGTCGCATATTATTCACTGCAGCTTGGTAGAAACTGATAACTCCCACGGTTATTTTTTTGTCTTTTCCATAGCCCAATTTGACATAGGCATCGTTAATCTTTCGCAATAATGCGATGACGATATTTTCTTCTAAGAAGTTGCAGGCTGATGAAGAGGAACCGATAAAGCTTTCGTATATGGGCGTATCGTTGGGTAAGGTTGATGAATCAATCCAGAATGCATGCTTTTCTGGTGTTACAAAAGGCTTGTTTTTGCAGTTATTTATCGTGAGATGATGCGCCTTTCTTGATTCCATATTTGCTTCGGGAATGCCACATATAAGTTTTCCATCATAGAATCGGTTTATGATGTTCATGATGTCTTTGTGCATTCGGTATTGCGTTAATAGTGAAGATTTGATTTCTTCTGGAGCACGTTCAAAGTAATCTTTGAAAAGCGAGGAAGTCACCATCATTTTGTATCGCTTGAAGTTGTCCATTGATAAGGCTTCTTTTTCTTCAGCGGTATAATCGTCGCTTTCTTCAATATCGGATATAATTTCTTCGTAAGAACGTTCGTTGGTTTTGAACATGGGGGGCAATTGTCGGTGATCGCCAACAAGGATAACTTTTTGGGCTTTCATCAAAGGCAATAAAAGTTCAGGTGGTGTCGCTTTACTGACTTCATCGATAATGACCACATCAAAATTGTGAATATCCTTTTCGGTAAGAATTCTGGGATCCGCTGTACAAGAGAACCCTACAACATTACATGAGTTTATGTAAGTACTCAGATAATGTTCATTATCGTTTTCCAAAAGTCTCTTATTTGAAATGTGCTCCTTTAATGTGTGTCGAAAACCTTCCAATAACGAACCGAAGTTTTCTCGCATTACAGAATCTCTTTTTAAGTCTTGCTCTAGTTCTTTAGAACGTTTTTCAATTATTTTAACAAGAGCATCAATATCATTTGTCGATTCATTGCTGTATTTTTTAGTAATTTCATTTATATTCTCTTGTTCACTACGAATGCGATCAGTTAATGTTTTAATAGCGTCGTTAGCGACGTTAATTTTTCCGTTTGTAACTTTAATCTTGTCTTTAATAGGATTTTCATCTTGAATTTGCAAGCCTGCTTGATAACGCTCTAGTGCTTCCGTCATATTTGAAAGAAGGGCCTCAAGATTTTGATTTTTCGCAGTCAAACTATCTATGAATTTTTTCTTGTCAGATGTCAACAATTTTTGCAATTGCTGACTTATGATTTGTTTTTGAGTTTCGCTTAGGTTGCACTCAATACCTTGAGATTTTTTTCTGAGAGCTCGAATTTCTCGATTTAGTGCATTCAAATTTTTTTCAATACGGTCATATTCCTCATCATTTTGAGCTGCATCCAATTGTTCTTGTAGATTATCTACTTGTGTTTTCAGTTGCTTTAATTCCAAATCGTCATCGACGATTGCCGTATTGATGGAATCTGCAATTTTTTTATTCAGTTTCTTTAGTTGTACAACATTGTTGATAAAAAGTTTTAGGTATTGATTTTTTTGAGTTGTTGTCAATGTTGCAGACGGAATATTCCAAAGATTATAATCGGAATCGTTGGCGCTGGGACCAAATTTGAAAATATTGTCTAGCTGCTTTTCGGACAAGGCAAAATCAGTCTCTTCTTCCGCTATCGCTTTTTTGAACTCGTTCAAGTTGTTTTTTTCAATATTTGCTGCTTCATTCGCCTTTTTGGCCGCCTCAAGTTTTAGTTGATTTTCATTTAATTCTGAACGAAGATTTTGCAACTCGGTCTGCTTTTTTTCACATTCCTGAGAAGCAGAAGTTATTGTTGTGCCAATTGCTTTCACGTTGCGTAAATCGGCTTGACAATCGTTCTTTTTCTTTTGGAGATTATCCCACTTGTCTAAAGTTTGCCTAGATATCTTATCCGATAAGGACTCGTAATAAAAACGCAGTGCAGTGTTTTCGGAGAGATTGTTGACGGATTCTTCATCATCTTTCAAAAAACGACGATTTTTTGAATTCATCAGTCGGATGGCTCGAATTTCGGGAGTTTTGACAAGTCGTTCCAAAGCATTGTCGACAGCATCATTTGATTGAGATGAAAGGAGGACTCGTTCCCCTCGAATGGCAAATTGGAATATGGCTTCTGCAATGACTGTTGTCTTGCCTGTTCCTGGAGGACCTTGCAGCAGGAATAAATCTTTAGTTCGTAGCATTTTTTCTATAGCTTCGCGTTGATTTTCATTGGAAGCTACATTTTCGTCTAGCCAACGGTTGATGGAAACATTGAAATATTTATCTGGTTTGCGTGCTTGAGAAATATCAAAAAGCCATTCTTCTAAATGGGGATTGTAGCTTTCGCCGTTTCGGATTTGGTCAATTGCACGTCTAAAGCGGTTGATTAGGGCTAAGTCGCCAACGGCCGACAGAGCAAGGAATCCGTCTTTAGGGTATTGACCTAAAATTTCATTTTCTATCAAATCATCGAATGAATGGTCGTTCAAGTCGGAGATATCTCCGTCCATGGAGTCTATCTTTTCAAGATCGTCATCATTTAGACCGAAACCCCAGCTCACAAAGAATGGTTTTGTAAATTTGTCGTGAATCGAAGAAAGTGTGAGTGTTTTTTCGTCATTGTCTTTTTCGCTGATGGGGATGTCCAGTTTTCTTGAAGCGATATCGATGCCATAAGAATTGCCAACAATTCCCATAGAGTTACCGATGTTTGTCCCTTTGACCCATTGGAAACGTTTTCCATCTCCTGTATTGTATTTGAATGCAAGACGATCAGTGGAAATTTTATTTGGAAATACAGAAATTTCTTGTCTTTTCAGAATTCTTTGCATTCTTTTGTATTCGTCTTCGTTGCTAAAGAGCAATTCAAATACAAGTTGCTTTTGGTTGCGGTCGAAAGATACTCCTACATATTTTACACCCTGTATTTGCAACTTGGCGACTTTTTCGCACCAGTTCAAATAATCGCTCCAAAGAGTTAATTTTTTCGAAGTGTACTTGGTAAAAGATGCCATCTGGTTCAAAATATCATACATGAAGTCGCTACGATTTCTTCCTGTAGATTGGATGATTTCTAAGCTGACTTCGTATGCCAACGCTTCTTCGCTATTGCCTACAACTAGGATTCTATCGATGATGAATTCTCGACCGTGGTCATTAAGTCGCCCTTCAAAAAGAAATGTTTGGCTCATGGGCAAGCCTAAATTGGCATGCCAGTAATCTCCTTCTTGTCTAGCTAACCGCAAGCCTAGACGCAAGATGTCTCTTTCTTTGTTTTCGTATGTCAGATTGCGTAAGAATACATGTGTTGGCATGCCTTCGCTAAAGGAGTTTTCGATTATGTCTTCTGCCCAATCAAGATGATTTGGTTTGTCTGAATAATAGCTGTCGATAATCTGGCTATCGCTTGCCATGACTTTTATGCTATTTGCAAGAATAGTTCTTGAAATTTTTGTTTTTTCCTCATTAGGGTCGGGGAGAGTTATCGTTATTTCTTTATCGCCTTCGCCAACAACAACCTTTGAATTGTCTATAGGTTCATTATAATCCGTGGTATCTTTGGGTCGTGCCTTGCGTTCTCCAAAATCATATTCTAGAGTCGAAAGAGTTATTCGTTGTTTAACCTTGTCTATTTGTTGAATGCGGAATTCTTGACGTTGTCTTTGAGGAATTGCTATTGTGGGTTGTTCACCTTTTTTCGAAATAAAGCGACTTGGGATTAATCCTGAAAAATTTCCTGCATTGTCTAAGGCTACGAAAACACCGAAGTCCACAAAATTGTAGGGTATGCCATAAACCGTATCACCTGGTTTAGCATTTGCCGCGAAACTGTTAAAATCAAAAAAATCTTTTCCGTATTCTTTTAAAGCCATTTCATTACCTTGCTTTTTATTCTAATCACTCTCAATATAGCTCTATTTTTGTAAGAAAAAGGAAATATTTTACGGATTTTGCGCATATTATGTACGTGATAGGAATGAGTTGAAACTTTCACATTACTGCAAAAGTTCTAGTTTTTAGAACTTCGAAATTCATTGTAAACTCGCTCAAAATTCCTCCGCAACGTGGCCCCTTGCGCCACAGTTTGGATAGTGGTATATTATTCCCTGTAGATTGCATTAATCCTGCCGACACCGAGAAATTGACGCCGTTGGCGTCCGTATCATAGTCTCGGTCATAGTTTCCAAGCTTGAAACTGCGACTCTCGACTCAGTACTATTCAGGGCAGGAAGTTCCACTATCTGCTTGACGCCGACCTCCCTTTGTTCCGCTCGACAGGCGTGAAAATTCGAGGCAGCATACACCCTATGGGGAAACTGGCCCCCTGGCGATCAACGTAGAGCACCGTCTGTCGTTAATGGCGGACGTTAAACGCATGTCATTGAAAAATTTGCAAGCGGATTGCCCGACGGCGATCGTGGTTTATGGCTGTTGTTTTTGCGGCTTTCGCATGCGGGCTTTAACAAACTTATACGGAGATTCAAATGAATCGTGCTCAACATTATTCCTTGCTCAGGGCAATGGAAATCGACAAGAAAAACCTTCTCAAGTACCAGGAAATCTACAACTACGCCTACATCCTCAGCGACGGCATTTTCAAGATCGTCTTCGCCGAAGAAAAGGACCACACGCTCCTCATTTCGCTTGTGAACGCGATGCTCGATTTGCATGGCGGCGAGGCTATCAAGGAAATCACGCTTGAAATGCAGGAGTTCCCCGGCGCGTTCACCAAGAAGGACTGCATCGTGGATATTATCGGAACGACCAATGCGGGCGAGCGTGTGCTAGTTGAGGTGGTCAACAATCTCATTCCTGTTTCCAAAACAAGTTTTGGACAGGAATGGATTCAGACATCCTTCGGCTATCAAGCGGCGAAGCCGCTTTCCCGCAATAAAATTGCGGAGCCTCAAGGACAGCAGCAGGGTGACGAATTTTATCGCGACCGTGTGGAATATTACATGTCCCGCGTCATCGAGAATCAGGTGCATACAAGCGAAAAATACGAACTGCCCCGCATTTACTTCCTCGGGCTCTTGGACTTTACGCTTTTCCCGGAAGAACCGCAGAAGTACATCCATCACGTCGACGAGATGTGCAACGGGAGGAAGTTCTTCCCAAAAATTCAGAAGATTTTCGTGGAAATTGAAAAGTTTTTTAGGCTCGAAGAAAAGGGGATTACCACGAACGACAGCTCCGAAGCCGCGCAGTGGCTCCGCGCCATCAAGGTGACTATCAATGAGGAACCTGTTCCCGAAAAGATTATGCAGAACGAAACGTTCAGGAGGTTGCTTGATTCTGTGAAATTGATTAATTTCGTTGACAACTTTATGGCAGAATACGAAGCGGGCTTCGCCGAGGGCCGTGATGCAGGGCTCGCCGAAGGCGAACTGAAGAAGGCTTGCGAAATGGCTGCCAAGATGCTTGTTAGGAATAAGCCTATAGAAGAGATTATGGAATTCACGGAGCTTTCTGAATCTGAGATTCTTGCTATCAAGTCAAGGGTTGCGCCCTAGCAGAGTGCGTTTGTGCATAGGCGAGATGTTGTACTCGTTTGTAGTCCATGGATATCTTCCGTGGGCTGTCTTTTTCTCCTTGTTTTTATGTATATTATTTCCACAAGAAGAAAGGAGATTATATGACCGTAGTTATCGTAGTCGCAGTCATTTTCATCGTCATCGCCGTGTTCATTTCCATGTACAATGGGCTTGTAAAGCTCCGCAACAATCGCGAGAATGCGTTTGCGAATATCGATGTGCAGCTCAAGCAGCGTTATGACCTTGTTCCGCAGCTTGTTTCGACGGTGAAGGGCTATGCCACGCACGAAAAGGACGTGCTCGAGAAGGTAACTGCCGCACGTTCTGCCGCTATGAGTGCAACGACTATCGATGAAAAGGTCGCTGCTGACAAGGCTTTGTCCGGTGCGCTCGCCGGGCTTCGCGTTTCGCTGGAAGCTTATCCGGAACTCAAGGCGAACCAGAACTTCTTGCAGTTGCAGACTGAACTTGCGGACATTGAAAACAAGCTTGCCGCTGCTCGCCGTTTCTTCAACTCCTCGACGCGCGAATACAACAACGCTTGCGAAGTCTTCCCGAGCAACATCATTGCTGGCATGTTCCACTTTACCCGTGCTGCCATGTACGAGGCGGTCGAGAATAGGGCTACGCTCGAAAAGGCCCCTGA
>OCVV012823909.1_pt1 | contig 30769 bp, 33 predicted proteins | sample 1539721 | NCBI WGS metagenome assembly OCVV01 (sample SAMN02144230, study PRJEB22623) | gut metagenome | biome: sheep rumen | host: Ovis aries | place: New Zealand | reverse complement strand
TACTAGTATAAATAGTTTTGATTTCTTAAATAATCTTAATAATTTAAAAAGAATAAGTATAGATTCAAAACAATATAAAAATAATAAAGAATTATTTGATAATTTAAACAAAAAAGGTATATTGGTATTAAATGAAAATATGGATGAATTTAGGGGGTATTAATTATGAAATATGATTATACTTTCAAAATTACATTCTATAAAGATGATCCATTTGATGAAAATTATATTAATTTAATGTGTCAAACACATCCTAATGATAGATTCTTAATTGAAGTTCAAAATACTAAAGGTATTACATCAGATATGATTAGAAAATTAAACCCTAATGTTGCTATTAGGATTGCTGGTGGATATGATGAAGATAGAGTTAATAAAAAAGGTAAATGGAAATTTACCAATGGTGAAACAGGAGCTTTTTATACAGAGGCTGTTATTTATACTAGAAATGAAACAATTAAAATACTAGAAGAAATAGAAAAAATAGAATCAGGTATTAATAGTAATTGGTCTGATATTCAAAAATTAATTTATATTTATGATAGATTAAAATCAGGTATAATGTATGATCCAAAATTTGAACAAAAACTATCAAGTGAAGTAAGAAGTTTAAGAGGATTAATAACTAAACAAACTGTATGTGCTGGTTATGCAATGATTCTAAAAGAATTTATGGATAGATGGGGCATAGAATGTGAGTTTGTTGAAGGATATACACACAATGATGGAAAAACAGGAGCTCATGCTTGGAATATTATTACTATTAATGGTAAAAAATATCCAATTGATTTAACATGGGATAATCAAAAATTTAGATCAGGTAAATCACAAACTTTTGATTATTTAGGACAAAGCGTAGAAGCTTTTTGTAAAAACCATTTTCCAGGTAAAATTGAAAAGACACAAGATTATATTCATACACTAAATTCAATAGACCCAAAATATATTAAACAATTATTTGATTTAATGGGTGGTTCAAGAGCACAAAACTTTAATTCAACAACATATCATGGCAAAAGAAATGATGGCTCTTCATTTGTAATCGCACAAGTAGGAAGTGGAGTAATAAATGGAGTAACATATTATAGATATTATTATTCTAATGTTACAAAAGATGGTAAAAAAGAATTACCATTAATATTATATAGTGAAGTAAATTTAACACTTTTTATGGATTATAAAAAATTTAATAAAGCTGTACCACAAGGTTTTGAAGATTGTGTCTCTAATATATTATTTGCGCAAGATAATATTTCAGATTCATTAAAAAAAGGAACTTTCTACATAGGAAGTACTAATAAAGCAAAACCTGGTGAAAAATATGTACCAGTTGCTTCATGGAAAGAAATAAAAAAACCAGATGAAAGAAGAAATCTATTTACAATGCAAACTAAGAGATTTAAAAGAAGTGATGGAACAATATTTATAGCTCAAAGAAGAAATAATAAAAAAACAAATGTAAATAATATAGAAGTATATTGCTATGATATATTTGAAATGGTTTATGAAAATGGAGAAAGTGTATTAAAAAGAAATATAGTATATACAGAAAGAGATTTCTTTAAAGATAAAAGACAAGATATGGTAGATAATTTCTTGAGTAGATCAAGACTTGATAGAAAAGTTAAAGAAGCTGGAGGGTATATTGGATATTATGACGCTAATGGAATTAGAACATATGATCCTGATTTAGTAGAATTCTTCGCAACAAGTAAAAAGGTTGATTTAGAAGATTTAGAAAATAAAGAAAAACCAGAATTAAATAAACCATTATTTACTTTACCAACATTTGATGAACTAGGTAAGTTAGCTGCTAAATACGAAATGTTTATTGATTCAGAAAATCCATTAGATACAGATACATCAAAAATAAAAATAAGAGATATTCAAACTAAACAAATTGTTTTAGATAAAGATATAACTAAAAAAGCTATGCTTGCTAATATATGGTTAGTAGCAGCAGGAATTAAATGGTTACCAAATGAAATAAGAGCTGGATATGAATATGCATTTAATGAATCAGCTGAAGTATTTTATAATGAGTTTTGTAATATAATGCAAAAAGATTGTAAAGCAAAAGGTGTAATTGACACTAGTGCATTATTAAGACAAGCTGATAGAATTAGTAAATACAAATATAATGATATGATAGCAATTAATTTGTTTAGAACTCCATTTCAAACAGAATTTATTAATAAAATATTTTTAGAGTCAGTAGGGGTATCAAAACCAATAAAAATGCCAGATCCATTATATACATCTAGTTATGCATATGATATGGCATATAAAACTGAAGAACAAAAAAGAAGAATTTAAAAAGGATTAAATAATTAATCCTTTTTTATTTGTTAGTATAATCTATTGATTTTATGTAAAATAATATAGTGATTACTAGTAATGTAATTATTATTATTGTACAATTTAATTGTATTATAAATGGAGGAAGTATGAAGAAAAAGAATAAAAAGGATAAAAAAACTTTATTAATAATAATACCTATTATAATTATTTGTATCATAATTATTATAATTTTTGCAAATAAAAATAATAATTTTACTAAATCAGATGCAAAATATTTTTCTGGTAATGCAGATGGAACTATAAAACTATCTGAATTGGATTGGAATAATGAAGTAGATGAAAGTGTATTTCTAAAGAAAGAAAGTGGAAGATATTATATTTGCAATACTAAAATAGATTTTTCGTTAGATGAAAAAATATTTTGTGTAGAATATAAAGGAGGCTCTAGTTCCTATGATTTTAGTAGGAAAGAGTTTAAAGAAAACTGCGAAAAAGCTAATGGAGTATTTTCTGATGATATAGAGGCAGTTTGTTCTAGCGATAGATCTGATGACTATAATTGTAAGCTATATGATACTGGAATTGTTAGCTGTGAATATGGCTTTGATTCAAGAACGTGTAGTATTCTTACTGATGGTAGTGTGTGGTGTGGTTAAATGAAAAAATATGTTTTATTAAGTATAATAGTTATGTTTAGTTTTTTTGTAATAACTGGATGTAATAATTCTAGTACATCAGGTTATAGTTATGAATCAACAGATGATTTGAAAAAACCATCTCATTTTAAGTGGGTATCCGATTATAATGATTTAACATATGAAGGTTCTATAAAAGCAAAAGTATTTTTAAAAAAGGAAAATGATAAATATTATATATGTAGTTTGAAACTAGGTAATGGATTACTATGCATAACTGCTTTTAGAGATGAAGACGAATATGATGAAGCTGAAAATGAATTGAGACATGCTTGCGAGGAAGTTGGCGGACATTTTGACAATAAGGTAAATGCGGTATGTAGAGATGGAAATGACTACTGTACTATACAACATGATGGTAGTTCTGGCGGTATTGCTGGAATTAGATGTATTGATGATGCTATGAATATAATCTGTGAAACTTATGGAAATAAATTTGGATGTGATTAAGAGAATGTAATAATTCTCTTTTTTAATTCTATAAAAAAAATCAATCCTGGGATTGATTTATATATATCAAACTTGATTGCTCAAGTAGATATCATATGGAGTGATTAGCAGGCAGCTTACGAACCATAACGCTCTCTTTCTAAAAACATTATATATGAAAATCTAAAAATATATAGTATAATTTATATAGTAAAATATGATTGAAAATTTGAAAGATGATTTAAGTTTGGAGGTAATTTAAATGTTAAATAAGATAGTTATTTTAATAAATCCAGACAATAAAGACTTGGGTGAAATGTCTAAAGAAGAAATTTTGGAAATGTTAATAAAATTGAATAAATGTTTAAGAGGCTTAGATGAATCCGAAAATGTAATTGAAGAAAATATGTCAGCTGGGGATTTAGTTTCACCTACAAGAGAAGTTAAAATGAAAATTTTAGAATATTTAACAGAAAGTTTAAGTAAAGTTTACGATAAAAAAGCAAGAGCAACAATGGTTTATTACACATTATTAAATTTACATTTGTTTAGTGACGGAAATGGAAGAACATCAAGATTTATGTACGATTTAATTTGTGGAGATTTAAGTGAAGAAAATATCTCATATTATTTTCATAAAGATTCAAATAATACAAACGAACAAAAAAACAATTTAGAAGAATCAAAAGGAATACTGGATATTTCTATCGTTAATCAAATACCAGATAGATTAATAGGAAAACAGTTAGGTTTTATTCCACAAGATATATTATCAAATTATTATTGGATAACAGTTGGCTACACTAATTCTAGCCCATCAACAGATAGTATAATACCTAAATCTGTACTAGCACAATTAAGTGAAAAAGAATTAAAGGATTTAGATAACATTTTACATGACGGATATGGTATGCAGTTATGTCCAAGTGGATTAGCAATGTTATATGTATCAAATAAAAAGGGACAATTAAGCGATTGGATTAATATAAATAATAATAAACTTTCACAAGGAATAGGAATACCAGGACGACTTAATTTTTCTATATACAAAAATCCTGATATGATAGCAGATTGGAATGTTGATAATTTTAGAGAAATTATAAGTGTGGGCAATGCAGTTAAATATGCAAGATTAAAATGCCTGATAGATGTTTTTGTAGAACCAGAAAAATATATAAATGTTGATTCTGGAAAGCCATATATTGATGATATCATTGACGTTTCAAAAGAAAAAGAAGATAGTGAAGGAATCACAAGATAGAAAAAGAGGATTAAATTATTTTGATAATTTTTTCCTCTTTTTTTGAGATTATTTATACAAAAACATATTCATTTAAGACAATTTCCTAGCCATATTAAAGTCTTTAATAAGTTCTTCTATTGTTTTAAATTCAAGCATAAAAAATGTCCTCCTTCCTAGAAAGAGAACATTATAGTTTTATATAAATAAAAACTTACGAACTTTAATTAGTCCGTAAGTTGTCTTCATATGGAGCGGTAGCCGAATGTTCTTTCAACTACTACAAGATTAGATTGATAAATCAATCTCCTAATATAACAATATTACTATTTATTCTCTATTTCTTTCATATTTTTATATTCATAATTTAAATAATTATCTTTCGATATAACTGATTCATTTAATTCTGATTCAAGTTGATTTCTAGCCACTTTGGAAACATTGCCTCCTTTTCTTGCTATTTTTATATTCTCTGCTAATCCTTTTGGATTTTTTTTCTTTGTAAGTTCTCTTGTAGCTATTTCTCCTAAATCGGCTAATGCAACTTCGATATCAGTCATATTATCTCTTAGTGATTCTTTTCTTAATCCCTTATAATTCTTGTATTCTTTAGCAGTAAAACCTGACCATTCTTTATAAATTTCATTTGTAAGTATTGCATATTCTTTTTCCGTTGAAACTCCATGTTCATTCCAAGTATCAGTTAACTTCTTTCTATCTTGAATACCTTTTATTCTTTTAATAATCCATTCTTCTGGATAACCTTTTGCTCTATAAGTATCTATAGCTCTTTGAACTGTTATTGAAGGATCAAAAGTTTCGTCAATTCTTTCACTTCCTAGTTTAGCTAACCATTGTTTTATAGGCTCAGCATTCTTACTAGGAATTGATTCTATTATCCTAAACATACCTTCAATATCAACTACATCAGTCATACGATATTTACCATCTTGGGCTTTTAGTTTCAAAGCGTTACAATTTGTAACGGTTTCATTTCCCTCATCTTTTAATCTTTTTTTCATGACTCTCCAATATACTTGTGGATTATCACTATCAGTTAAAATTCTAACAATATCAACAACACTTATAAAGTATTTTTCTTGCTCATTATCCCAAACTGTTCTAATTGTTTCATTATTAAATAATTTGTTTACTAAATGCATCTTATCTTGATTCACTATTATCCTCCTTTTCAATTTTTTTAATACCGATTGTATAACCAAATGGTTTAAGTAACTTAATAAGGGTAGTTATTTGTGGAGTTTTCTTTCTAGTTTCTAATATTGCAATAAGTTCTCTAATAACTCCTGCTTCATCTGCCATTTGCTGTTGAGTAAGCCCCAATTCATGTCTTAGCTTGATAAAATCACAAATTAATTCATATTCTAAATCCATTGTTTCTTTGTCTTGTTCTAATATTTCTTTCTTTAACATTGTTATCACCTGTATACAATATATCATTTTTTACAATTGTAGTCAATAGTATACTTTAAAAAACAAATAAAAAATTACGATACATTGTACCGTAACTTATTTTCAAATGGAGCAGATGATGGGAATCGAACCCACGTTAGCAGCTTGGAAGGCTGAAGTTCTACCATTAAACTACATCTGCGTTTTGCACATATAATATTACTTCAATTATTTAATTTTGTCAACAAAAACTTGAAAACTTAGGCCTTTTTCGCTTAAAGGGTTTATCTAAAAAGCCAAATGTAGTATAATGGATATACAATAAGAAGTTGTTTTTAGTTGTAAAATTTTATTTAAATTAGTATAATAATTAGAGCCAAAGGAAGGTGTGTCTATGGCAGCTAAAATAGTTGTTAAGAAACAAAGTAAATTAAAAAAGAAAATATTAGAAAAAGATAGTAAACCTGTTAAAGAAGAAAAAATAGAGAAAGAAGTAGAAGAAGTTAAAGAAGATACTATTGATGTATCTGATGAAGTACAAGAAGAGGTTATTGTGAAAAAGAGAAGAAGAAATAAAAGTAATAGATCAGAAAATATAGTTTTAGCTATATTAATTCTTATATTATTAGGTAGTTTTGCAGGAATAGGATTTTTATTTTATAAATATTTCTATGCTGGTGCTAGTTCAAATAAATATGGTGATAGATTAGATGGAATTGAAAATTATCCATTACCAAGTACACTCAATAGTGATGTTGAAGCTTTATATAAAGATGAAAAGTCTATAAATAAAGTTATAACTAATGTACAAGGAAAGATTATTTATATTGATATTGATTTCAAAGAAGCAGTTAAAGTTGAAACTGCTGAAACTTTAGCAACAAAAGCATTAGAAGTAGTAGGAGAGAATAATTTAACATTCTATGATATTCAATATATTCTTACATATTCTGGAGAAGAAGAAAATAAAAACTTCCCAATATTTGGTGCTAAGAAAACTACTAGTCCAAAAGTAGTTTGGAGTAAGGTGAAATAATATGAAAAAGAGAACTAAGAGGAATACTATAATAGCATTTGCTATTATATTGATTCTTATTATAGGTTTTTTTGGAACCTTATATTATGTAACTAATACAGTTAATAATTTCTCATATGGTGAGAAAAAATGGATTAATGATAATTCTAAAAATACAATAGATGTTTATGTACAAAACTCTTTACCAGTATTTGCATATAATGGAGTAGGAGTTTATTATGATTATATTAATGCATTAAAAGATAATACTGGATTAAATTTAAATGTTGTTACTACTGATTCACCTTCAGTAAAACTTGTTAATAAAAATGTTATTAATCAAGATGATGTATTAATATTTAAAGATCATTTTGTTATATTAGGTGATAAAGATGAAATTAATAAATTAGATGATCTTAATTATAAAAATGTTGGTGTAATAAAATCTGATTCAGAAACAATTAAATATTATTTAACTGAACATGAAAATATTTCTATTAAAGAATTTGATGACTTTACTGCATTAAAAGCAGCTAAAGATGGTAAAACTATTAATTATATGATAGTTCCATTATATAAATATATTAATGAAATAATTACTAATGATATTGAAATAATTTATCATTTAGATGGATTATATTCATATTATTGTTTATGCTTTGATGAAGCAAATAATAATTTAAAGAATATATTTACTAAATTCTATTATAGATATGAAAAGCAAATTAATAGTAAGATTAATTCTTATTTCTTAGATATATATTATGAAGCTAAAAATTATACAGAAATTGAAAAAGAATCAATTACAAATGAAGATTTTATAGTTGGTTATATTAATAATATTCCATTTGAAGGAATGATTAGTAATAAATTTACTGGTCTTACAAATACATATTTATCTAAATTTGCTGATATGACTGGTGTTACTTATAAATATTTAGAATATAAAGATACTAAAGAATTATCACAAGCATTATCTGATAATAAAGTAGATATTATATTTAATTATTATTCTTTAAGTAGTGATAATTATGAAAGTACTAGAACACTTGGCAATACAGAATATTTAGTATTAGCACATAGAGATAATAATATAGCAGTTAATTCATTATATTCATTAAAACATACTACTGTTGATATGCTTACAAATACTAATTTAAAGTATAATATGGCAAGTAAGAGTTTATTTGAAATAAATGATTATGCAAGTATTAAGTCATTACTTAAAAACATAAATAAAGATTCAATAATTATTATTGAAAAAGAAGTATATGATTATTATAGTGATTCAAGTTTAAAAGATTATACTATTAGATATATAGATAGTATTAAATTAAATAATTCATTCTTATTAAATAAGAGTAATGAAGCATTTAATAACTTATTTGATTTCTATTTAAGTACATTAAGTACAAGTGAAATTAAGAATGAAAGTGTTAATGGTGTAATTGAAACTTTAAAGAATAATAGAGTATTTAATTTCATTATTACTAATTTAGTTTATATAGTTATTGGTGCTTTAGTAGTTGCATTTATAATATATGGAATTCTTAAGAAAGTTAGTTCAGTTAAGAAAAATAATAGAGAAAATAGATTATATTATTTTGATGCAATGACTAATTTAAAGAATAGAAATTTCTTAAATGATAATATGGAATTTTGGAATTCTGCTAAAGTTTATCCACAAACTATTATAGTAATTGATATAAATAGATTAAAAGCTTTAAATGATAGAGATGGACATGAAGCAGGGGATAATCAAATTAAAGCTGTTGCTAGTGTACTTATTAAAACTCAAAGAGATAATTCTGAAATTATGAGAACAGATGGTGATGAGTTTATGGTATATCTAGTAGGATATGATGAAAAGAAGATAGGAACATATATTCATAAATTAAATAGAGAATTATCTGATGAACTTCCTAATAAAGATTATGGAGTTTCTATAGGTTATGCTATGATTCTTAGTGAACAAACAACTATAGAGGATGCTATTAATGATTCTCTTGCAATGATTCGTAAATCAAAAGGTAAATAAAATGAAAAGAAAAATCAAGCGTATATATAATTATATGTTTACACAAGAACTTAGAGTATTGCCAGCAGATTTGGCATACTCTTTTACTCTTGCTATAATTCCTATATTATCGCTTGTTATTTACTTTTTATCTTCATTTAAAATACCTTATACATTAGTAGAAAATTTTATAAATAATTATGCTCCAAGTAATTTGGCTGAATTATTAGAACCAATATTAACAGCATCATTAACGCCAAGTTCATTAATTACAATTGTTGTTGGTATTATAGTAGCAGCTAATGGATGTAATGCTATTATTATTGCTAGTAATACAATTTATAATATGGAAAATTCAAATATTATTAGAAGATATACTAAATCATTAATTCTTATGATTATAATAATTGTATTATTTGCATTTATTTTAGTAGTTCCTTTATTTGGTAGAACTATAGCTAACTTATTGATTAAATATATACCTATATTTAGTCAAAATGAGGATTCTGTTAGGGCAATATATACAGTACTTCAATTACCAGTTTCATTATTTATAATGTTTTATATAATTAAAATGATTTATGTAATAGCACCTGATGAAAGAATAAGAAGTAAATATTGTAATCAAGGTTCATTATTTACAACAATAGGGTGGTTAATAGTAACAGTTATTTTATCTTATTACATAAATAATATAGCAAGATTTGACCTTGTATATGGAAATCTTGCTAACTTAGTTATCTTGTTATTCTGGTTTTATGTACTTGCATATATATTTGTTATCGGTCTTTGTATAAATAAAGATACAGTTGAGCAGAATATTGAAAAAACAAATAAAATAAAATTAGAAGAAATAAGAAAAAGAATTAAAGAAGATAAAAAATAGATGTCTTAGACATCTATTTTAATTTGTTAAACTAAATATCATTGCTCCTATGAATATACCTACAAATGCTACTATCATAACTATATATATTAATATTGATTTATTAGCAAAAGCAGCCATTCTTTTTGAAGCACCATTATATTTTAATGATGGACCAGATTCTTCCATTAATTCTGGAGTAGATCTCATTAAAGCATCTAATTCTTCAGGGGTAAGCTGTTCATTGTTAGCATATCTCATACATAATTCATTGTATTCTTCTTCACTAAGAACTCTATTACTGATATCAATGTTATTTTGATCAGCATCAGTTGAATAACTTTGACCATTTTGAACTATATTTGCTTCCATATGACCAACTGAATTATCAGTATATATTACATTATCTGTTCCATTAATAGCATGTATTTTTCCATCATTACTATGTGTAACAGTATTTTTTTCTTGAATATTTTCAACAGTTTCTTTACCAAGTTTTTCACTAGTATCAACAAACTTAATCATATTGCTTTCATTGAAGTTTAATTCTTTAAAGTTAATATCATCACTTTCAGTCATTGTTTCTTCATCAGCAATTTCACATAATTCTTTGAAGAATTGTTCTGGATCTAATTGTTCATCTGGTTTAAGATTTTCAATCTTTTGCCTATAATATTCAGATACTTTTTCTGAATTATGAGCTTCAACAAGATGAATTTTACCAGCCATATCTATATATTTAATATATTTCTTTTCGTCTAAATAAATGATTTGAATACTACCACTTCTAGAAGTAATGCCATTAAATAATTTATTTTCTTTTTCTTTATCATTAGATGCATCAGCAACTTGTTTATTTTTTTCTAAATATTTTTGTACAGCTAATTGATCACAAGTATTAGCTAATTCTTTTAATGTTTCAACTTTTACAATCTTTTGTGCATTAACATTCCAGTCATTTGAATCTAATTCAGCATTATCTTCATAATAACCAATTAGTTTAATTAATTCATCAACACTTAATAATTTAGAAGCATTTTCAGTAAATACTTTTTCATCTAAACTATCACCATAAACATCTTTTAACTTAGTTGCAAGAGCAACATTATCTTTTAATTCTTCTTTTTGATTTATATTTAATTTAAATAATTTAGCTAATTCTTGAGTATATAGCTCAATAATACCATCTTCAAGTTCTCTTCCATAGACTAGTGTACTAGTAACAGCACTATTAGATCCATCTAAAGATATTTCTTTAAGGCATGTAATATCAATTACAGAATCAAGCATATGCCTTAAAATATTTCCTTGAAATTGGAATTTATCCATGCCATCTGTAAATTCATTGCCAATAATATATTCAGTATTATTAAGTAAGGAGATCTTATCTTCAGGAAGAAAAGCCCCAAATCTTTTAAGAAGGCATTGTTTTAATATTTTTTCAAATTCTTTAAGTTTGTCTAAGTTTTCTCCTAACATAAGTCCTCCATTATTAATATAAGTATATAATAAAAATAGTAAATTTTCAATTAAATATATAATTAATAAGAGAAAATATGCTATAATAAATATACATTATTTAGGAGGTGTTTGATTATGAAAGTAATATTCTTAAAGGATGTAAAAAAACAAGCTAAGAAAGATGAAATTAAAGAAGTAAAAGATGGTTATGCAAAATTTTTAATTAGTGAAAAATTAGCAGTACCATATACTGAAAAAAGTCTTGGTGTTTTAAATGCAGAAATTAAAGAAAGAAATGATAAAGAAGAAGCTTTAATTGAAGAATGTAATAAAATAAAGAATGCTATTAAAGATAAAGTAATTACTTTTAAAGTTAAAACTGGAAATAATGATAAAGTTTTTGGAAATATCACATCTAAACAAATTAGTGAAGAAATTTCTAAATTAGGATATGATATTGATAAAAAGAAAATTAATACTATGGGAGATATTAATACACTAGGTTATCATGATGTAGAAATTACATTACATAAGAAAGTTGTATTTAAGATGAGTGTTAATTTAGTTAAGTAGGAGGGTTTATGGCAAGAAAGGAACCTCAAAATATTGATGCAGAGATATCTGTTTTAGGTTGTGGTTTTTTAGAAAAACAGGCTTTAGACAAAATGATGGATGAAGTTAGTGACGATATGTTTTATAGTGAAGCTAACAGATTAATCTATAAAGCTATGAAAGAATTACATACTAATAATATTCCAGTTGATATTGGAACTGTTTGTAATGAATTAGATAAAAGTAAGAATCTATCAAAAGTAGGTGGAGTAGAATATATAACTGAAATTATTGATTCTGTTCCTAATACTGCTAATTTAAGTTATTATATAAATATTATTTATGAAAAAGCTGTACTTAGAAATTTAATTGATAAAGCCAATAAAATACAAGAAGATTGTTATGATGAAACAGATAGTGTAGTAAATATTGTTGAAAATGCTGAAAGAAATATTTTAAGTGTATATAATGATAGATTAGGTAAAGATATTAAAAAAATCCAAGATATTCTTCCAGATATGCAAAAATATATGGAAACATTATCTGAAAATAAAGGCGAATTAACTGGTGTTAGAACTGGTTATTATGACTTTGATAAGATGACTAATGGATTACAACCAAAACAAGTTATTATTATAGCTGGTCGTCCAGGTTGTGGTAAAAGTGCCTTTGCATTAAATATTGGACTTAATGCAGCAATACATGATCATAAATCTATAGCATTCTTTTCACTAGAAATGGGTGCTGAAGAAATTATCAAGAGAATGTTTGGATGCGTTGGTAAAATTGATGGTGATGTTCTTAAAAATGGTATTGTAAAAAATACTGATTGGAAAAAATGGAATGAAGCTATGAGTGAACTATCAGATATTAAATTCTATTTAGATGATTCTGGTGGTTTAACTGTTAGTGAAATTAGAAGAAAATGTAGAAAATTAAAAAATAGTGAAGATGGACTTGATTTGATAATAATTGACTACTTACAATTATTAACTAGTTCAAGTAAATATTCTGGACAAAGAGTTCAAGAAGTTAGTGAAATAAGCCGTGATATAAAAAAACTTGCTATGGAATTAAATGTTCCAGTAATAGCACTTGCTCAATTATCACGTAGTGTTGAACAAAGAAAAGATGATAAACAACCAAAATTATCAGACTTAAGAGAATCTGGTTCTATAGAACAAGATGCCGATATGGTTTTATTCTTACATAGTGATGAATATAACAAATATACAGGTAATGTAAATAGACCAATTCAATTATTAGTAGCTAAACATAGAGCAGGTTCAACAGGAAGTGTTAACTTAATATTTAAAATGAATACAGGTTCATTTGATAATTATATTAATAAGGAAGAGGAAAATGAATAAAAATCAAAAATCATATGGATTAATAATTTTTAGTATATTTCTATGTGCTTTTGTTATTTATGTTTGTATGACATTTAAACCAGTTGAAAAGAAAATACATAATTATTATCAAGTATATTTGGGTGGAGAAAAGATTGGTCTTATAGATTCAGTAGATAAACTATATGATAAGATTAATGATGAACAACAAGATATCAAAAAAGAATATAATGTTGATAAAGTTTATTCACCACAAAGCTTAGAAGTAAGAAAAGTATCTACTTTTAAAACTGATTTAAAAAGTGTAGATGAAGTATATGAAGAAATTAAAGATTTAGATCCATTTACAATTGAAGGGTATGAAGTTACTATCAAAAATACAGAGGATAAAACTAAAACAAAGCTTTATATATTAAATAAAGAAGATTTAGATGAAGCTGTTAGAAATACTGTTTTAGCCTTTGTTGATGAAGAAAAATATGAAAAGTATTTAAGTGGTACTCAAGAAGAAATAAAAGATGAAGGTGTAGAAATAACATCTATATATTTTTATGATGAAGTTTCTATTAAAAAGGCATATATTTCAACAGAAGAAAAAATATTTACTAATGCTACAGATTTAAGTCAATATTTCTTATTTGGTACTAATGAATTAGAAGAAAAATATAAAGTTAAAGCAAATGATACATTAGAAAAAATAGCTGATAAGAATCAATTGGGTGTAGAAGACTTACTAGTAGCTAATCCACAATTAGGTGGTGAAAATGCTTTACTAGCAGTAGGTCAAGAAATAAATATATCACCTGTAAGTCCTTTATCAGGTATTGTAGTTGAGTCAATGGAAACAGAATATCAAGATGTTAAATTCGATACTAAAATTGAATTTGATAAATCTATTGGTAGTTCAGAGATGTATGTTAAACAACAAGGTACTAATGGAGTCAGCCAAGTTACATTCGCATCTAGAAGTGTTAATGGTCAAATTTTAAGTACTGCTCAAGTATCATCAACAACTATTAAAGAACCAAAAGATAGAATAGTTGTATATGGTTCTCAACATGTTACTTATTATGGTAATACAACATATTGGGCATGGCCAACTGTTAAACCATTTAAAATATCTTCACACTTTGGTTATAGAATTCACCCAATTAGACATACAAGACACTTACATACAGGTGTAGATATTTCAGGTGTTGCATCTAAGAATATATTTGCTATTCAAGGTGGAACAGTTATATCAGCACAACCAAGTGGTTATAATGGTGGTTCAGGAAAGAATATAAAAATAGATCATGGTAATGGATATGTTTCATGGTACATGCATCTAGCAAAAGTAGGAGTTAAAAAAGGAGATCACGTGGAGAAAGGACAAGTTATAGGTATTATGGGTAGAACTGGTTCAGCAACTGGTGTACACCTTCACTTAACTGTTTATAAACATGGAGAACTTATGAATCCACTATTACTATATAAATAATGATAAAGATATTATGTATAGGTAAAATAAAAGAACAATATTTAAATGATTTAATAAATGATTATAAAACTAGAATTAGTAAATATCATAAAATAGAAATAATTGAATTAAAAGATTCAAATATTAAAGAAGAAATGAGTGAGTTATTAAAACATATTAATCCAAAAGATTATAATATTTGTATGGATATAGATGGCAAAGAATATTCATCAGTAGAATTAGCTAAATTAGTAAATGATACATTTTCAAATGGTTATGGAAATATAACATTTATAATAGGTGGTTCTGATGGATTAGATAAATCTATAAAAGATATGTGTAATAAAAGATTATCTTTTTCTAGATTAACATTTCCTCATGGATTATTTAGAGGAATACTTTTAGAACAAATATATAGATCATTTAAAATAATTAATAATGAAAGCTATCATAAATGATAGCTTTTTTATGTTATAATTTATTTAGGAGACAAATATGATAGGTAATGATTGGGATGAAAAACTAGATGTAGTATGGAAAAGTGAAGGATTCAAAAAATTCATGAGTGTTATTAAACATGAATATGAAACAAAGACTTGTTATCCAGAATATAAAAATATTTTTAATGCTTTAAGATATACACCATATTCAAATGTAAAAGTAGTTATAATAGGTCAAGATCCATATCATGGAGAAGGTGAAGCTCATGGCCTTTCATTTAGTGTACAAGAAGGAGTACCATTACCACCGAGTTTACAAAACATATACAAAGAACTTTACAATGACTTAGGTATTAAAAATACAAAAGGTGATTTAACACCTTGGGCTAAAGAAGGAGTTCTTTTATTAAATAGTATTTTAAGTGTTGAAAAAGATAAACCACTTTCACATTCTAAACTAGGATGGCAATTATTAACAGATCATATTATTAAATTATTAAATCAAAAAGAAGAACCAATAGTATTTATATTATGGGGTAGTTATGCAAGAAGTAAAAAAGAGTTTATTACAAATAAAAAACATTTAGTAATAGAAAGTGTTCATCCAAGTCCACTTAGTGCATCAAGAGGTTTCTTTGGAAGTAAACCTTTCTCAAAAGCAAATGAATTTTTAAAGAAAAATAATATAAAAGAAGTTAATTTCAAAAATTAACTTCTTTTAATATTTCTTAGCATAAATAAGTTTCTTTGGTTTCTTCCAAGATAGAGCAGTATCATAAGAAGAATTAGATTCAAGTATCTTATTGTTTAGCTCTTTACCATCATATAGATATCTATTAACATCTTCAATAGCTTCAATATATAAAGCAACTGCATTATTCCATAATTCTCTTAAAGATTCTTTATGTTCTTCACCACTAAATGGTTGTAACCATGTCTTTCTATCTCTATTTAAGAACCATTCAATCACTTTCTTTTTCTTTTCATATGTTATGTCACCAACAAAATTAGCTATTTTAGGGTGTTTTTCACTAAATCTATTTGATTCAAATGATTTAAGAGCATTAATACCTATATCATACTTATTACTTGCAAATAGACATCTAAATACACTTAAATAAACATAATCAATTATTCTTCTAGTTTTAGGATCATCAATTCTTGATTTAGAAAAGAAATCTTTATCATATATACCATATTTATCCATAATATAATTATCTAACCATAATTCTAATTGCATATGAGGATCAATTATTTGATTAATTTTCATATTACCAGTTAAATAATATACATATGGATGAAAAGAGTAGTCTAATATATAATGAGATATTTGCCCATACAAAAAACTAATTAATTCAGGATTTTCTAAACCATTTTCATTTTTAATAATACTCATTAAAAACATAAAAAAGTATTTAGAATCTCTATTATGTTGTGCATTAAATACAACTGGATCAGTAAATACTAAAGAATCTGGTCCAAAAGAAAAAACTTTTAAATCCTCAGGATTTAATTCAATTCTTTTATCTATATAATCATTACATTTAGTAATATGAATAGCATGTGTTTTATATGTAGGCATATTTTTCCTCCAGCAAAATATAATTTTAATCATTTAAAAATATTTAGTCAATAAAAAAAGAAGTCTTCTAGACTTCTAAATCATTATTAAAATCAACTTCTAATTCTTTTCCTTCAATAAGATTAATAACTTTATATCTTTTAAATTTAGCTATTAAATTATATGGAAATTTACTTATTAACTTGTTATAAACAACTGTATAAGAATTATGATATGTTCTTAAAGATATTAAAGATAATTCATTTTCTTCATATTCATTTATTAATTCTCTAAAAACTTTTATTTCTCTAGTTTTTTGCTTATCTTCTTTTATTTGTAATAACTCTTTATAGCATTTATTTAATAATTTTTCTGTTTTTAATGAAGTATCTAATTCTTCAATATTTTTAACATTATCAAAAACTTTGCTTTCAGTTTTATATTTGTTAACAATTTCATCAATAAATTTATTAACAATATTATATTTATTATTAAACTTACTATTATATTCTTCTTCTGTATCATTTAGTTTTTTAAATAAAACTAATATTTTTTCATGATAATATTTATAGAATAAGATAACAAAAGCAAGTATAACTGCTAATATGATTAAAATAAGTGTAATTATATATACTGTTTTCATATTTGTCACATCCTAATGACAATTATAGCATATTTTTTATAATTTTTTAAATAAATATATTATAATTATATTGGGTGAAGTTATATGAATATAAAAGTAGCAGTATCAAATCATCATGTACATTTAACAAGAGAAGCTCTTGATAAATTATTTGGTGAAGGATATGAATTGCATAATAAAAGAAGTTTAACACAAAAAGGACAATTTGCAGCAGAAGAAACTCTTACTGTTGAAATAAATGGTAAACAATTAGAACATATTAGAATAGTAGGTCCTTGTAGACCATATACACAAGTAGAATTATTAGAAAGAGATAATGAATACTTTGGTATACAAGCTCCAGTTAGAGATAGTGGAGATTTAGCAGGTAGTGAAAATGCTTTATTAATAGGTCCTAATGGAAATTATCAAGCAAATGAATCAACAATAGTTGCTGATAGACATATACATATGAGTGCTGAAGATTTAATAACATTTAATCAAAAAGCTAAAAATATTGTTACAGTTAAATGTAGTAATGGAGTAGTAATGGATAATGTACATATTAAATCTGATGAAACATGTGTACTTGAATATCATATGAATAAAGATGAAGCAGAAGATCTAGGAATAGAAACTGGTATGGATATTGAAATTATATAAAGCAAAAATTGACTTTTTGCTTTTTTTGTGGTATAATGTATAAGCTTTTTATGAGGGGGAGTAAACAAAATGAAAAAAGAATTTAGAGTAAAAAAAATACCACAATGTTTAAAACAAACAAAAATAGGTGAAGGAGCAAATGCTGCTTGTTATGTTACAACTAGTGGTAGACTATACAAAGAATTACATGGTGAAGGTGAAGATGATTATATAACTAAACAATTATTAGATTATAAATATCCAGGATTAGCTTTCCCAGAACAAATTATTTATTTAAATGATAAAGTAAAAGGTTTTTTAAGAGATGTTGTTGAAGGAACTAAAGTAAGTGATTTAGATTTAACTAAAACTGATATATCAGATTTCTTATTAGCAATGATAGTTTTTGAAAATCAATTAAGAGATTTTTCTTATGATACAGGTTTATCATTATATGAAATTAATAATAATAATTTAATTTATACAAAAGATAAAAGATTAGTTAATATAGATACTGACAATACACAACCATTTGATTATTTAGGATATAAAGTAGGAAACCCTTTCTTTGAAAATATGAAAGAGTTTGCTAACTCAATAGCACCTATATTATTAACTGGAAATTTTAAATCTCAAAGATTAAATCAATTACAAAAAGAATGTTTATTAGGTGGTTATATGAGACCATCAACATTTGTAAGTGAAGCATTAGATAAAATGGATCACTTTATAGATGTAAGAACAATATCTGATTATCAAAAAGGATTAACTCTATTAAGAAAATAGAATTAATTCTTTTTTTATGCTATACTATTACAGGAAGGTAAATAAATATGGCAACAATAGGAATAGATATAGATGATACAATTACCAATAGTAATAAAGTAGTTAGATATTATATTAATAAATACTCTAATGATAAAGAATTAAAAAATAATGTAGAAGGTATTATAAGAGGAAACTATGTTTCAGATGGCACTAAAAAGTTTTATAAAAAACATAGTGAACTTATAGGAAATAAAATTAGAGTTAAAAAGCATGCTAAAGAAGCTATTCAAAAATTACATGACGAAGGACACAAAATAATAATAGTGACAGCAAGAAATAATGACTATTATAATGATGCTTATAAATTTAGCTTTGAATATTTAAAAAGAAATGGAATAGTGTTTGATAAACTAATAACTAATCAAGCTTATAAGACACAAACTTGCTTAGATGAGAAAGTAGATTTTATGATAGATGATGCTGTTGATACAGTTGATTCAACACAAAGTGCTGGTATAAAATCTATATTATTTGATTCATCAATTAATAAAAATAAAAAAACAAAAGCAAAGCGTCTTAATAACTGGAAAACAGTATATACATATATTCAAAAAAACGCAAAAAGTTTGTAAAAAATTTTAATAATTAATTGACAAAAATTATGAAATATTATACTATTAAATTGACATAGAAATATGTCATGAACATTTATACGATTCATTGTGTAAGTGTTCGACCAAAACCCCCTGAGAGGCCTTCGGGCCTCATTTTTTTATGTCAAAAATTTATGGTATAATGTTTATAGGAGTTATTATGATAGATAAAATTATTTCAAAAAACAAACAATTATTGAAAGATATTACAAGTATTAATAAAGTTAATGTTGGTTTTACAAACACAATATATATTTTAAATAATAAATATGTTATTAAAATATGTACTGATATAAAAAATGAACCAAAGTTTAAAAAAGAAATAGATTTCTATAATAAGAATCAAAATAATAATCTTATTCCAAAACTATATTTATCAGATATATCTAAAAAAGATATACCATATATGTATGAAATAATAGAAAAAGTTGAAGGAAAAACACTATTTAATGTATGGCATACATTAAATGAAAAAGAAAGAGAAGACATTATTAAACAATTATGTTTAGTTATGAAAGAATTTCATAGCCATACAACAAATAAATATGATTGGTCGCAAAAAACAAAAGATATATTTAATCCAGTTTATAATAAAGCAAAAGAACTAAATTTATTTAATAAAGATGAAATAAGTCTTATAGATAAAGCATATTCATTATTTGATAAATATTTAGAATCAAATGAATTTGTTCTAGTGCATAATGATTTACACTTTGATAATATTTTCTATAACAATAAAAAGATTAAATTAATTGATTTTGAAAGATCATTATATGCACCAAAAGATTTTGAATTAGATATTATTTATAGAATGGTTAGAAAACCATATAAATTTGCAAGTGAAGAAACAGAAAAATATACTAAAGAATCAGATTATAAAAATATAATGAAATATATAGAAAAATATTATCCAGAACTAATTAAAACAAAAGATTTATATAAAAGATTATATATTTATGATATTGTTTATTATATGAAACAATATATAGAATATACACATCTAAATGAATTAAAAGAAAACATATTATATGCAGCAAAACAAGTAGTGGAGGATAAATGAAAAAAGAAGATTCTTTATTAGATTTATTATTTTCAAAAAAAGAAGATAAAAAAGATATGGATTCATTAGAAAAAGAAGCTATAGAAAAAGAAGACTATGAAGAATATAATTTTGAAGAAGAAGAACTAGAAGAAGACGATTATTATTTTGAAGATGATAAAGAGTAAAAAAGGCATTTTAATGCCTTTTTAATTGACTTTTTGGGCAAAAAAAGGTATAATATGCAACCGATATTGGGGGTTATTATGGGAAGAAGAATACAAACGCTTTATGAATATTTTAGTGATTATTCAGAAAAAGAAATTGATGATATGATTTTTGATTTATCAATTGGAGAAAAATTATTAGTAAGAGATAGATATGGAGATGACTTACATAATCCAATAAGAAGTACTGCTTTTACAATAGAGAAAAAAGGTAAGTTTTATTCAACTTTGTTACCAAAGATGAAAAAATTATTAGTAGAAAGACATGTTGAAGAAGAAAAACCTATAGTTGAAGTAGTTAAAGATGACATAGATTTAATGGAAAAACTATTTGATTTAGTTAAAAGAAGAAAAACTAATAAAGAAATATGTGAAATTCTTGGTATAGATTCAACACATTTATATAGTTTATTATTAAATTTAAAAAATAATGGTATGTCAATCGCAAGAAAATATTATTCAGATGGTACTATTCAATATAAACCAGCTACAACATTTATAGAATTAAAGAAAATGACTATATATGAACAAGATAGAACTATTATTACAGATCCAAAAGAGAATTTTATAAAAATGGTTGCTTTTTCAGATCCACATTTTGGTAATGAATTAGAAAGAAAAGAATTAGTAGATCAAATGTTTAATTATTGTATTAAAAATGGTATACATATTATTCTATGTGGTGGAGATTTAATAGATGGTACTTTTACAAGAGGTAAACAATCAATATCTGAATTATATAAACAAATTGAACATTTTATAAGAAATTATCCATCTGATAAAAGTATATTAACTTTTAGTGTAGGAGGAGATCATGATTTAAGTGCTCTTTCTTCAGAAGGATTAAGTTTAATGGAAGCATGTAATAATTATAGACATGATATTATAATTGGTGGATATAACAATTGTGGAATTAACATTAAAAATGATCAATTATTATTAACACATTTTGTAGATGGTGGATATAAAAAAGCAACTTCAGCACCATTAGTATTACATGGACATTATCATATTTATAAAACATTTATAAAAAATAATGTATTAAATGTATCAATACCATCTTTATCAGGTATTATTCAACAAATGCCAACTATATTAGAAATAGGTATTAATTTTAATAATGGATATTTTGAAACAACTTATATAAAACAAGTACATTTAGGAGATCAAGATGTTGTATTAGGTGAGTTTGCTTATGATTTATCATCAAATAGAATAATCCCATCAGAACCACTTAAAAATACTGAACAATATATAGGTGTTAGTACAGTATCACCAGAACCTCAACAAGTAAAAAAATTACAACCAATGTCTCAAATAGAAAAATTTAATAAAAGATATGGTTTATAATATAAAGCCTAGCAAATAAAGCTAGGCTTTTATGTTATAATAAATACATAAAGGTGATAACAATGGATGAAGTGGTTAATTCGCTAATAAAAGAATTATTTTTGAAGAATATCTATTTTTGGGTATTAGGAATGATAGGATTATCAGGTTTATTGTACATATTATTAAATAAAATAATTAGATATAAATCAGGATTAAATATTGGTGAATATTACGTTGATAAACAGTTAAGAGGATTACCAGAAGATTCATACAAAGTATTAGATAATTTATTATTGGAAATCAACAATAATACTCATCAAATAGATCATGTAGTTATTTCAAAATGGGGTATATTTGTTGTAGAGACAAAATGCTATGATGGTCTGATAACGGGAAAAGAAAAAGACTTTTATTGGTACCAACATTTAGGAAAGAAAAAATATAAATTTAAAAATCCAATACATCAAAACTATGGGCATATTAAAGCCATTTGTGATGCCTTAAAGATAAGCGAGGATAGTATATTCTCAATTGTATGTTTTACGAATCAATCTACACTAAATATTGTAACAAATAGTGTTGTTATTCAAAGAAAAGATTTAGTTGATAAAATTATAGGATTAAGCAATGTCGAAAAGAATATAGACGTTGAAAACGTCTATAATCAACTATTATCATTAAATATTACTGATGAAGAAAAAAGAAATCAGCATGTAATGATTGTTAAGAGTAAAAAATTTGCAACAGATTATAAAATATACAAAGGAATATGTCCAAAATGTGGAGGACAATTAGTAAATAGAAATGGTAAATATGGAACATTTGTGGGCTGTTCAAATTATCCAAAATGCAAATTTACGCAAAAGTAAAAGGGAGTACTTATTATGAATTATGAAAAAGAATTAGAAGAATTTAAAGAGTTTAAAAAGAATTATAAATTTAAACAATTAGATATTATTGAAAAAGATGGTAAATTATATTGCGAAGATGAATTGTTAAAAGATGAAAATGGTTATGTAGGGGAAAGTGATAAATGGGTTAATGTAGGATATTCATTTAGAGGTATGTATACAAAACTATTATCTAATTTATTTCCATATGAATTTACTTTTAAAGGACAAAAATTAAATTCAATAGAATGTTTCTTTCAAGGTATTAAATTTAAAGATAAAGATTTACAAAGTAAATTATTTAAATATAGTGGAAAAGAAGCAGTAGTATTACAAAAAGCTAGTGATTATAATTGGAAAGAAACAGGTATTGTTTATTGGCAAGGAAATCCAATAAAAAGAGATTCTAAAGAATATGATGATTTAATAGATGAATTATATATAAGTGCTATACAAAATGAGTTTTATAGAAATGCTATTAAAAATTGTAATTTATCTATAATACATGCAATGGGTGAGATAGATAAAAAAGATACAGTATTTACAAGATATGAATTTGAATATATGTTAAATTGCTTACATGATTTTTTAAATAAATAATATATAAAAGTTAGGTTAAAAACCTAACTTTTTGTTTACACTTCATAAAAAATATTTTTTTTATAATATTTATGTTATAATAAAATTGATATACTATGGGTTACTATAATGGAAGGAGATGATAAAAATATGAAAAGAATAATTAAAATTATTTTTTGTATGTTTTTATGTGTCCTTTCATTTCTTATAAAAAATGATAAAGTATATGCATATTTTTCTGACTCATCTATTGCATCAAATGAGTTTATGGTTGCTCCTACATATACAGATACTTTTATAGTAAATTATGAAGATTCTGGTGGAGTAATAACTGAGCTTGGAAGAGAAACAAAAAAATATTTTGAAAATACAGTTGTTACTATAAATAATCCAAGTAATGTTAATTTAACAGGATTAGAACTTGATTCAATTACAGTAAATGGAAGTGGATCATATAATATTGGTGATACATTTACTCAATTAGCAAGTAATATGACTATAGTATATACATATAAAGATGCAAAATACTCAATTACATATGATGGAGAAACATCGAATTATACATATAGTAATACAAATTTAAATGTTAATTATAATGATAGTTATACTACAACTATAACTCCAGTAACAGGAAGAGATATTGATACTGTTACGGTAACAATGGATGGGGTAGATATAACAAGCATGTATAATACAAGTAATAGAACTCTAACAATTAATCAAGTAACAGGAAATGTGGTTATAAATGTTACTACTAAAGTTAAAACATATACAATAACTTATTCAGGAAGCAATTATACACATACTAATAATGCTACAACTATTACACATGGAAGTACTTATACTGCAACTGTTACAGCAAGTAACAATTATACAATTGATAGTATTACTGTAAATATGGGTGGAACTAATATTACATCTTCTGCTGTTAATAATAATCAAATTAATATTGCTAGTGTAACAGGAAATATAACAATTAATGTAACAACTCAATCTAGTGGTGGTGGTACTACAGATCCATGTTTAGTTGAAGGAACAAAAGTATTATTATATGATGGTTCTACTAAAAATATAGAAGATATTAGATATAATGATTTATTAAAAGTATGGAATCATGACTTAGGAAAATATGATTATGAATATGCTGGATGGATTGAAAAAGCAGCAACTACAAACAGCTATACTAAGATAACATTTGAAGATGGAACTATTTTAAAAATAGTTGGAGGACATAGCTTGTTTAGTAAGAGATTAAATAAATATGTTGATGTTACATCTGGAGAACTAGAAATAGGTGATGAAGTAGTAAAATTAAATAATGGTATTGAATATATAAGAGTTTCAAATATTGAAGTAGTTAATGAAGAAGTTAGATACTATCATGTAATATCTACAAGATACTTCAACTTAATTGCTAACAATATATTAACAACTTATGAAATATTTGATAATATTTCTAACTTCATGGATTTTGGTGAAAATCTAAAATGGCAAAATACTGAAATTGTAAGAAGTGATATGTATACATATGATGACTTTGCTTATTTACCAAAATATATTTATAAAGCATTTAGATTGGAAGAAACAAAATATTTAGTAAATAGTGGCTTAGTTTCACCAGATGAGTTTACTTATCTATTCACTCAATATTTAACTGATGATAATAAAATGTTAATGCCACCAACTAATAATAATGAAACTAGATTATGGATGGTAACAACTAGTGATGATACAGATTTATCTAATACTAGTCATCAATTAGAAGAAGGAACAATCTATACAGTACCAACTCCTAATAATGAAGAAGGATTTGTTAATTGGTATAACTCAAGTGATAATAAGTATTATAATCCTGGAGATACAATTGAAGTTTATGGCGGAATGCATTTAACTGCTATATATGAATAAAGCGTAGTAATACGCTTTATTTTTTGTTGTAATAGATAAAATCAAAATGATATAATAAAAGCATATTAGGATGTGATTATATGAAAAAAATCAAATATATAATTCTAATTGTTTTATTATCAATGATAACTGCTATTTCAGGTATATATGCTTTTCAAAGTTATGAAATTGCAATAGTTGAAAATAATATTGTTTCAGGAGCAGTTAATATTGAATTAAAAGAATATATTAAAGATTCAAATAATAATGAAATAGAAATAGATTCTTTAAATAAAAAAGTTTTACCTAGTGAAAGTATACCATTTATAGTAAAGGTTTATAATAAAGGAATTAGTTCATATTTAAGAGTAAAATATGAATATGAAAATGCATCTTTTTCTGATAGTGATATTAATATAGATGATACTAATTGGGTTAAAAAAGGGGAGTATTACTATTATAAAAATATATTAGATGAAAGTGATTATGTAGAATTATTTAATAGATATACAACACCATCTAATATATTAGGAACTTATAATTTTATAATAACAGCTGAAGCTGTTCAATCAGAATATTTTAATATAGATTTTGAATCAGATACTCCTTGGGGTGATTTTGTAGTAGAAGATTCTATAGATGATAATTATGATATATCCACAATAAGTGTTTCAAATAATACAATAGTTGATTATAAAGATAATGGAGATAAATATTTAGAAATACCACCAAATTTTTTAGTAAATATTTCTTTATTAAGACCTGGTAATAAAATAACAGATTATATAACAGTAAAGAATATTTCTGATAAAAAAATAGAATTATTTATGAAGAATATTAATCTATCACCAGAATTAAATGAAAATTATAAATATTTGACTTTGAAAGTATATGATGAAAAAAATAATATTTTATATAATGGAAAAGTTTTACAAGAAACATTAACTTCATTAGGACAATATGATCCAGGAACAACAAATAGATTAAAATTTGAAGTTGAGTTTTTAGAAGAAAATTTAAATGTAACATCTATTAAAGACTATAAAGTTGGTTGGAAATATTATTTAAGTGAAATAGAAGAAGAACCAAGTATTATAGATATTATTAATCCAAAAACAGGTGATGGAATATTTATATGGATTGCTATTTTTATAGCGTCATTATGTACGCTAATAGTAATAATAAAAAGATTATATTTATTGATGAAAAAAGTTGATTAAATTTAAATAATATAGTATTATTTAGGTATAAGATATGGAGGATGATATAATGAATAAGAAGAAAGTATTAATCGCTGCTTTTGTTTTAGCTTTAGTATTATCAATCGGAGGAGTTTTAGCTTATTTCTCAGATACAGAAACTAAAACAAACACATTTACAGTAGGAAGCGTAAGAATAGAACTTAATGAAACAGCTTGGGATGCAACAGGTCAAACAGCTGCTGGTTCAGTTTTACCAAATCAAATGATTGATAAGGATCCAACTATTAAAAATACTGGTAATAACGCAGCATATGTATTTATTAAAGTATCAATTCCAAAAGCAACAGTTACAATAGAAGCTCAAGATGGTAGTGGTAGTACAAGTACTACTCAAGAATTATTTACTTTAATTAATTCTTCAAACACAGCTGGAGTTAACTCTGGATGGGAATTAGTTAGTTCAGATACTACAGGAGCTAATGCAAACGAATATATTTATTCATATTCAAGTGGTGGAACAATGACTTCACTTGCTAAAGGAGCTACAACTACAAATCCATTATTTAGTAAAATCCAATTTGTTAATGCACAAGAAGGATGGGGAATTGAAGGACAAAATTATAATGTAGTAGTAACTGGATATGCAATTCAAACAGAAAATTTAACTGCTGGTAATGTTACTGGAAATACAGCAGTATGGAATGTATTAAATGCTAATGCAGTTCATAAACAATAATTAATTACGATTTAGAAGGAAGACAAAGACTATGAAAAAAATTATTAATATAATAGCAAAGATAATGGATATTCTATTAACATTAATAATTATAATTGGATTAGCCTTTGCCTTTTTATTTATAATTAAAATTGAACCATTTGTAGTTTTATCAGGTTCAATGGAACCAAATCTTCATGTTGGTAGTTTAAGTTTTATAAATAAAAATTATAAGTATGAAGATGTTAAAAAAGATGATATTATTGCATTTAAAACTGATACAGGAGTTTTAGTAGCTCATAGAGTTTATGATATAGAAAATAATGAGTTTATAACTAAAGGAGATGCTAATGAAAATCCAGATGCAGTAAACGTTAACAAACTAAATTATATAGGCAAAAATGTTTTTAACATACCATATGCAGGATATGCTATTAGATGGATTCAAACTCCAAAATGTAAAATAATATCAATAACTATAATTGTTTGTTTAATAGTATCAGCATTTTTCTTTGATGATGGTAGTACTAAAAAGAAAAAAATAAAACATAAAAAGAAAGAAGAAACTTCTGATGATACAAAAGAAGTAATAGAGTAAAGGAGGAAAAAATATGGGATTTTTAAGTAAATTATTTAATAGGGAAATACCAGATGCACCAATACAACAAATACCAGATACACCAAATCCTGAACAACCAATTAATACTTCAGGTGAAGCATTTCATATGACAGTAGAGGCTGTGTTTACAATAACAGGAAAAGGTACAGTTGTAACTGGAAGAGTTGACTCAGGTGAAGTAAGAGTAGGCCAAACAATTAACATTAATGGATCAAGACCTACTAAAGTTTTAGGAATTGAAATGTTTAGAAACACATTAAATTATGCTAAAGCAGGGGATAATTGTGGTATTCTTCTAGAAGGTGTAAATAGAGAAGAAATACATATGGGCGATCAGTTATCAAACTAATAAAATAGGAATCATTGATTCCTATTTTTTATTTATGATAAAATGATAATAGAGGTAGGCTATGAATAGAATATTAAGTTTATTTGATTGTCCATTAAAAGACGTCAAAAGATTATTACCAATTATTAAAAGACAAGGATTTAATACAGTACAAATATCACCTTTACAAAAAAATAAAGTTGATGATACTAATGGATGGTGGTTATTATATCAACCTCTTGGTTTTGAAATAGGTAATAAAATAGGTACAAAAGAAGAATTATATGATTTATGCAAAGAAGCACAAAAATATGGAATTAATATAGTAGTAGATGCTGTAATAAATCATGTTGCTAATAAAAGTGATAAAGAGTTCTTAGAACCACATCCAGATACTGATAAAGAATTGTTAAGTAATAAAGATTGTTTTAAAGAAAAGATTCAAATTACTAATTGGGATGATAGAAATCAAGTAATAAATTATTGTTTAGGATTACCAGGATTAAATCCAAATAATCCTATAGTACAAAAGAAAATAATAGATATGTTAAATGAATATATTGATTTAGGGGTAAATGGTTTTAGATTTGATGCTGCTAAATCAATAGCATTACCAGAAGAAGGATGCAACTTTTTTCCAAATGTAACATATTCTTTAAAAAGATGGTTACCTATAATATATGGAGAAGTATTATTTGCAGATAATGAATTAATAGAAAAATATGCTAGATATATGAGAGTACTTACTAATAGTGATGCTCATAATAAAGATAGTATTATTAAGTTTGTAGAAAATAAAGATTCATTCTTATCAAAAGATTTAGGTTATACAAAACATTGGCCAAAAAGTAGAATAACAAGAGATTATATGATTTTAGCAGCACATTATCCAAACACACTTTATTATGCTAGAAACTATACTCATGATTGGTATGAATGGCAAAGTGAACATGTAAAAGAAGCTAATCTCAAATTGGTAAAAAAATAGATTTATTCAACAAATAAATCTATTTTATTCTCTTTATATTTCTTTAAAATATTTGTCCATAAATCATCTTCTATAATTCTTGTTTTCTTAGGATGAGTTAAGAATCTTAAACTAAGTTCTATATGATTATCATTTACTTTGGTATAAATAATAGGATCTAAATGATTATAGTATATTCTATAATCTACAGTTGCACTTTTTAATTCTTTTTTCATCTTTTTAGGTATTTCTTTAACTGTTTCATTAGAAGTAATAATTTCCATTATTTCTTTTTTATTCTTTTCTATATCAGCATCTATTTTTAATCTTATATTAACTTCATCCCATACATATTTAAATGCTAGATTATAATTCTTTAATGTTTTAGAAAATATAAATGAATTTGGTACATTAATAATTAAACCACTGCTTTGTTCACCATTTGATTTATCTAAAATTTCCAATATTTTAAAAGATAAATTATTTATAAGTATTACATCTCCTGTAACACCATCTATACTAATTCTATCTTCTAATTTAAATGGTTTTTTAGCTTTTATATATAAACCTGCGAATAGATTAAGTATTATATCTCTAATAGCAATAGTGATTCCTGCGGAGATAAATGAAATAACTGTCATTACATTTTTTAAATATGGATACCATAGTAAAAAAATAATAACAACACAAAAAATATTCATTATTACATTTACACCTTGATGAAACATAAACCTAGTTTTACTTCTATTAATCCACTTAGTAGATATTAAAACAATTATATAATTTAATACTTTAAAGAAAGAATATACTAGTAGTGTCCTACCTAATGCAATTAAGTATTTACTATAATCAAAAGCTAATAAATAATTAAGTATTTTCATTTTATCTTCACCTCGCGAAACTCCATCATAGCACAAATGAAGAAAAAATACAAATAAAAATTAAAAAGCCCAAAAGGGCATTTTATTATTTTAATTTTCTTGTTAATTCTAGAGTTTTTTGTTTCTTTAAGTCTGTTCCAAGTAGGTAAGTTGATAGTGTTGTCCCTGTACCAGAACATAACATTATAAGTACATATTCAAATGTATGTGAGTTATCCCCAGTCTTAGGACCATTACCATGATAATGATAACAAGGAGGCTCTGGTGGTGTTGGTGAAAAGCTATTTTAATTAGCCTTTGCTGAAGGATAAAAGTATTTTGTAAAATTCCTTTTTTGCTCGACAAAATTCGACATATTTCGACATATGTTATAATAATTATATAGGAGATAGTTATGGAAAAAGAAAGTGAGACAAAAGTATTAAGTGTTAATGAAAAGTTAGATATGTTTAGAAATAAACTAGATGATATAGTTAATACAATAAACAAATTAGATGAATAGGTGGTACGCATAGGTGGCATTTAGGTGACAAAAGTATAAAAATGCCCATAAACACCGAGCTTGTAAAAATAAGTAAACATAAGAAAAAAGAATTTTGGAATTCCCCCCCTGAAGAGAGA
>OCVV011361458.1_pt1 | contig 30799 bp, 26 predicted proteins | sample 1539721 | NCBI WGS metagenome assembly OCVV01 (sample SAMN02144230, study PRJEB22623) | gut metagenome | biome: sheep rumen | host: Ovis aries | place: New Zealand | reverse complement strand
AAAACAACAATGAAATAGGAAGACTAATTGGAGAAAAAAGAAAAAATGATATAATAAAAGAAATCGAGAGGCTATCATGAAAAAACTTAAATTTTTAATACTAACAATACTACTATTATTACCAATTAGTATAAGCGCAAAAGAAAAAGTTAATCTATACTTATTTCATTCAGAAACTTGTATGCACTGTCAAGCAGAAATAGAATATCTTAATAAATTAAAAGAAGAATATGACAATTTAAAAATTCATTTATATGAAGTAGATAGTCATAAAGATAATGCAGAAAAAATGATAAAAGTAAAAGAAAAATTGAATATAGACTCACCTAATGTTCCATTTACAGTAATAGGAAATTACTATTATATAGGATTTAGTGATGGAATAGGTGATGGAATAAAAGAACTAGTAGAAAAATATTCAAATGAACCAGAAACAAATATGGTAAAACCAATATTAGAAGATAAAGAAATACCAAATGTAGAAATGTTAAATGGTGAAATAAAAACAATAAATGTATTTGGAAAAGATATTAATCCAGCAAAACTATCACTCCCTGTATTATCAATAGTACTAGGAACAATAGATGGATTTAATCCTTGTGCAATGTGGGTATTAATATTTCTGATAAGCATGTTATTCAATATGAAAGATAGAAAAAAAATGTGGTTATTAGGAATTGCATTCCTTGTAACATCAGCAGTAGTATATATGCTATTCATGTTTGCTTGGCTAGGTGTAACAACACAATTACTAACTAAAGTATCATGGTTTAAAATATTAATCGCTTTAGTTGCACTAACAGGAGCATTTATAAACCTAAAAAGTTTTTATAAAAGCATAAAAACAGGTAGTGGATGTGAAGTAGTAGATAATAAAAAAAGAAAAAACATAATGACAAAAATCAAAAAAATAACAACAGAAAAAAGTTTTATATTGGCACTAATTGGAGTAATGATATTAGCAGCAAGCGTAAATGTAATAGAACTTGCTTGTTCAGCAGGAATACCAGTACTATTCACAAATATTCTAGCGTTAAATGAATTATCAAAATTACAAACAACATTATATATAGATCTATACATAATATTCTTCCTAATAGACGATATAATAATATTTGTAATAGCAATGCTAACACTAAATATAAAAGCAATATCAACAAGGTATACGAAATATTCACATTTAATAGGTGGAATACTAATGCTAATAATAGGACTATTAATGCTATTTAAACCAAGTTGGTTAATGTTCAACTTTAGCTAGGAGGAAACATGAATATATTAACAATAGGAGCAGGTGCATATGGACTTGCTCTTTCAACTATATTAAGTGATAAAAATGAAGTAACAATTTATTCATCACTAGAACAAGAAATAAATAATTTAAAAAATACATATAAAAATGAAAAACTATTTCCAAATATAGAACTATCTAAAAAACTTAAATTTATAAACAAAATAGAGAAACAATATGACTTAATAGTTCTAGCACTTCCAACAAATAGAATAGAACAAGAATTAGAAAAAATAAAAGATAAAATTAAAAACACACCAATAATAATAACGGCAAAAGGAATATACAAAAACAAATTTCCATATGAAATAGTAAAAAAAGTGTTAAAAACAAAACAAATATATATATTATCAGGGCCAAGTTTCGCGATAGATACAATAAAAAAACAACCACTATCATTAACATTAGCAGGCACTAAAAATAATTTAAAAACTATTTTTAATGAAGAATATATTAAAATTGAAGAAACAACAGATATAATGGGAACAGAAATATGTGGAGCAATAAAAAATATATATGCAATTGGATCTGGAATACTAGAAGGATTAAATGTATCAGAATCAACAAAAGCAGCATACCTAACAAAAGTAATAAATGAAACTAGAAAAATAATAAAAGAACTAAATGGTAATGAAAAAACAATTCTATTATCATGCGGAATAGGAGATACAATACTAACATGTACAAGTAAGAATAGTAGAAACTTTAAACTAGGATATATGATCGGAAATAATGAACCAATAAACGAATATATACGCACTACAACAGTAGAAGGAATTAATTCATTAACAGAACTAAAACAAATCATAAAACTAAAAAAATATGCCATAATTAACACAATATATGATATTATATATAATAATGAATCTAAGGAATTAATATTGGAAGTGTGAATTTATGATAACAGAAGAAGATTTAAAAATAATAAAAGAATTTATTGATAACTATGAAAAGATAGTAAATAAATATAGTGAATATAAAACAATAAATGAATCCATAAGAAAAAATATAATATTTCAAAAGTATAATGATGAAGCAAAATCAAAAGAAATAAGCTATAAAAGAACACAATTACTAGACGAAATACAAAATCAAACAGATGAATATAGAAAAACATTTCTTTTAGAACAAATGAAAACATTAGAAGATGATATAAGCAAATTAGAAAAATATAAACAAATGAAAATAGAAGAAAAATATATAGAAATATATTCAGGAAATTTAGCAGAATATTTTGAAACAAAACCATATGAGCCAAAAGAAAAATTGAAAAATTATAATCATATAGAACAAAAAACAGTAATATATGAACCAAAAGATTCATTACCAGAAAAAGAATACTACTATAACGAAGAAACAACAATAACTCAAGTATATAGTAGAATTAAGTTTATATATGATTACTACAAGGAAACAGATAAACCAAAATGGTATTTTGATTCAGAATTAGAGAAAAATATAAAATTCTTTGAAAAATTCAAATATCCAATAATACAATACAATAAAGATAACAAAGAATATATAGAACATTTACCATCAACAGAACCAAGCAATGAAAATAGTCTAATACAAAAAACTAAATAATATTGCGTGAATATAAATGATTGTGATATAATTATCACGTCATGTTCCCGTAGCTCAGTAGGATAGAGCGATCGCCTCCTAAGCGATAGGCCGTTGGTTCGATTCCAATCGGGAACGCCATATTAAAAATAAAGTCTTTAATAAAGACTTTTTTTATATCAACATTGAAAAAAATAATCGAAATATGATATACTTAAATAGTGATTATAGAAAGGAATGAAACAATGAGTTTAAAAATAGAAAATGTTTCAAAAAAATACGGAAAAAAACTAGTTGTAGATAATATCTCAATAGAACTTGATAAACCAGAAGTATTTGGACTATTAGGAACTAATGGAGCAGGAAAAACTACAACAATAAGAATGCTACTTGGAATAATAACAAAAGATTCAGGTACAATTACATGGAATGGAAAAGAAGTAGACAGAAAAAAGGTAAACTTCGGTTACCTACCAGAAGAAAGAGGAGTATATCCTAAAGTAAAAATAATAGATCAATTAAAATACTTTGCTGAACTTAAAGGAATGGATAAGGAATCAGCACTAAAATCAATAAACAAATGGGCAAAAATCTTAAAAGTAGAAGAATATTTAGAAATGAATGCCGAAAAACTTTCAAAAGGAAATCAACAAAAGATACAATTTATGACATCTGTTATACATGATCCAGAACTTTTAGTACTAGATGAACCTTTTTCAGGATTAGATCCAGTAAATACAGAAATATTAAAAAATGTAATAATAGACCTAGTAAACAAAGGAAAATACATTATAATGTCAGCACATGAAATGCATACTATAGAAGAATTCTGTACAAATATTTTAATAATTAACAAAGGAAAAACAGTATTAAAAGGAAACATAAAAGATATCAAAAAAACATATCCTGCAAATAGAATTATAATAGAAACAGAAGAAGATATAAAAGACATAATAAAAGAACAAAATTTAAAAATAGAAAATTCACACGACAATTCATACGTTGTAAAAATAGACGATGAAAAACAAGGACATGAATTATTAAAAAACATAGTAAAGAAAAAAATAGATATAAATAAATTCGAAATAATGAAACCAACATTAAACGATATATTTATAGAGAAAGTTGGTGCTAAAAATGCGTGATATATTTACAGTAACAAAATTTACTGCAACCGATATGGTAAAAAGAAAATCATTTATAATTTCAACAATAATTATTCTAGCAATGATAGTAGTAGGATTTAATATTCCTAAAATAATTAAATCATTCAATAAAGGAACAGAAAAAATTATAATTGTTGATAAAGACAATGTATTTGAAAATAAAATAACTCCAGTAGAAAAAAACACAGAAATAATATTAGAAAATCAATCAGTAGAAGAAATAAAAGAAAAAATAAAAAACAAAGAAATTGAATATGGTATTATAATTGATAAAAAAGACAATACTATAAATTTAACATATGTATTAGAAAATAAAATGTCTAGTGGCCCTTCAGAAGAATTTATTTCATCACTAACAACACTATATAAAGACATAGAAATAGAAAAATTAAATATAAGTGATGAACAAAAGGCAAAACTAACACCAACATTTGATTACAATCTAGAAGTAGTGGATGAAAATATAAAAGGAAATCCATTAGTAATGATGATGATATCAATTGTATTATTCTACGCAGTATACTTCTGTGCATTCCAAGTATCAAATTCGATTACAACAGAAAAAACATCAAAGATAATAGAAACACTAGTTACATCAACAAGTCCAAGAAATATAATATTAGGAAAGACACTAGGTGTAGGATTAATAGGATTATGTCAATTAGCAGCTATAATAATAACAGCATTTATAAGTGCTAAAACATTTATGGATCCACAACTACTTGAAATGGCATTAGATACTAAAGCACTAACACCAATGTTAGGAATAATAACTTTGATATACTTCTTACTTGGATATCTAACATTTGCATTAATGTACGCATTAACAGGTTCGACAGTTAGTAAACCAGAAGATATACAATCAGCAAATCAACCAGTTGTATTTATTACAATAATAGGATTCTATTTAGCATATTTCTCAATGATAAATCCATCAAGTAATTTAAATCAACTTGCAGCACTTCTTCCTATTTCATCACCATTCTGTATGCCACTTAGAATAATGATGGGTGCCTCTTCAGTAAATGAAGTATTACTTTCAATAGGAATTTTAATAATAACAATTATGCTAATAGCTAAAATAGCAATCAAAATATATTCAAATGCTATACTAAACTATGGTAAATCAAGTATAAAAGATATTATAAAAATGTATAAAGAGAGGTAAAAATGGAAAAAATAATAAAAGCATTTATAGGAGCATTCGGTGGCTTAACAAGTACAGTATTAGGAAAAGAAATAATGGTATTTATAATATCACTAATGCCAATACTTGAACTAAGGGGTGGACTTCTAGCAGCAAGTCTTTTAGGACTAGATCCATTACCTAGTTACATAATATCAGTAATAGGAAATATACTACCAATACCATTTATACTATGGTTTATGGGTAATATTTTAAAATGGATGAAGACAAGAAAAAAATTAAAAAAATTTGCAAACTGGCTAGATAAAAAAGTAGAAAAAAATAGAGAAAAAATAGAAAAATTCGGATTCTGGGGATTAGTATTATTCGTTGGAATTCCACTTCCAGGAACAGGTGCATGGACAGGATGTTTAGTAGCATCAGTACTTGAAATGGATAAGAAAAAATCATTCATAGCAGCAATGATAGGAGTAGCTATGGCAAGTATAATAATGATGCTTATATCATTTGGATTATTAAGAGGAATAACAGGATAGTTATTCCTTTTGTCATATTATGTAAAAAAATGAAATATAATAAGTGTATTGATAAAAATATGTTGACAATATGACAACCTGTCATATATAATTGATATGTTGTCATAAAAGGAGGATACAAATGTTAGAATTAAAAAACATTAAAAAAAGTTATAAAACAGGAGAATTTGTACAACATGCATTAAAAGGAATTAATCTAGAATTCAGAAAAAATGAATTCGTTGCAGTATTAGGACCAAGTGGTTCAGGAAAAACAACACTATTGAATATAGTTGGAGGACTAGATAGATACGATAGTGGAGACTTAATAATAAATGGAAAATCAACAAAGAAATTTAAACAAAAAGATTGGGATTCATATAGAAATAACTGTATAGGATTTATATTCCAAAGTTATAATTTAATAAGTCATATAAGCGTACTACAAAACGTTGAAATGGGAATGACACTTAGTGGATTAAGTGCGAAAAAACGTCATAAAAAAGCATTAGAAGTATTGAAAAAAGTAGGATTAAAAGAACATGCACACAAAAAACCAAATCAATTATCTGGTGGACAAATGCAAAGAGTTGCAATTGCAAGAGCACTAGCAAATAATCCAGAAATAATATTAGCAGATGAACCAACTGGAGCATTAGACTCAAAAACAAGCGTTCAAATAATGGAATTAATAAAAGAAATTGCAAAAGATAAATTAGTAATAATGGTAACACATAACCCAGAACTTGCAAACGATTATGCAAATAGAATTGTAGAATTCAAAGATGGTGAATTAATAAGTGATTCAAACCCAGTAGATAATACAAAAGAAAAAGATAACTATAAAATTAAGAAAACATCAATGAATTATTTAACAGCATTAAAACTATCATTCAATAATATAAAAACAAAAAAAGGAAGAACACTTATAACAGCATTCGCATCAAGTATAGGTATAATTGGAATAGCTTTAATACTATCATTATCAAATGGATTCAAACTACAAATAGATAAATTTGAAAAAGATACACTTTCACAAGCACCAATTGTAATATCAAAACAATCAATGGATATGAATTCTATGCCTAATTTAAAAGAAAAAGATGATTTAGAAGAATATACAAGTGAGCAAGTAATTCATCCAGAAAAAACAATAGAAAATATTGTTCACAACAACAAAATAACAAAAGAATATGTAAACAGTATTAAATCGTTAGATTCAAATTTAATAGGGGGAATATCATATCAACGAGCAACAAATCTTAATCTATTAACAAAAATAGATGGAAAAATAAAACAAATAGACACAAGCGGAATAACATTCCCAATGCCTAGCACATTTGATAATCAAGAAGCAACAGTAATGAAAGATAACTATGATGTAATATATGGAAACTTCACAACAAATAAAGAAGATTTAACACTTTTAGTAGATTCAAAAAATAGAGTATCAGAAACAATACTTAAAGCACTAGGTTATAATAAGGAAAATATAAATTTTGATGAAATAGTAGGAAAAGAATTTAAATTAGTTTTAAATGACGATTACTATAAAAAACTAGGAGATTTTTATACAATAAATACAGACTTAGAAAAACTATATAATAATGAAAACACAATAACATTAAAAATTTCATCAATAATAAGAGGAAAAGAAGGTAGTGACTTTGCTAAACTATCAGGCTCTGGATTAATGTATAATAACTCGTTAGTTGACTACGTTATAGAAAAAAATAGTAAATCAGAAATTGTAAGTACACAATTAGAAAAAAATTATAATGTATTAACAACAGAACTATTTGACAAAGATACAACTGAAGGAAAAGACGCATACGAAATGATGCTTTCATATCTTGGAGCAGACACAACACCAGTTGCAATTCAAATATATCCAAAAGACTTTGATTCAAAAGATGAAGTTTTAAAAGTATTGGATCAATATAACGAAGGAAAAAGTGAAGAAGATAAAATTGTTTACATGGATCAAGCAAAATTAATAACAACAATGTCTGGTAATATTATGGATGCAATTACAATAGTATTAATCGCATTTTCAGCAATATCACTAATTGTATCATCAATAATGATTGGAATAATAACATATATTTCAGTACTAGAAAGAACAAAAGAAATAGGAATATTAAGAGCACTAGGAGCAAGAAAAAAAGACATAACAAGAGTGTTCAATGCAGAAACATTTATAATAGGATTAACATCAGGAACATTAGGACTTATAATTGCAAAACTTTTAACATTCCCAGCTAACCATATAATTGAAAGTTTAACAAAACTAAAAAATGTAGCAAAACTAAATCCAGTTCATGCAATAACACTATTAGTAATAAGCATACTATTAACAGTTATAGGTGGATTAATACCATCAAAAGTAGCTGCTAAAAAAGATCCAGTAGAAGCTTTAAGAAGTGAATAATGCCAACAAATACATTTTTTAAACTATCAAAAGAAAAACAAAATAATATTATAGAAGCATCCCTAAAAGAATTTAAAAGAGTTCTCTTAAGAGATGCTTCTATTAATAAAATTATAAAAGATGCAAATATACCGAGAGGAAGCTTCTACAATTACTTTGAAGATATAAATGACCTATATATTTATTCAATATATAAATATAGAAAAAAATTTATTAATTTATTTAAACAATCATTAAATAATAAACAAGGAGATTTAGTAGAAACAACAAAAATAATATATGATGAAATAATATATCACTGTACACGAGATGATAATAAACAATTAATAAAAAATATCTTCTTGAACTTTAATTATAATATATCAATAAAAAACAGATTAGAATGTGAACAATTAAATGATAAATATGAAATAATAAAAATATTAGAACAAATCGATAAAAAAAAATTAAATATAAAAACAGAAGAAGAATTATTATATATAATTGATATGATAATTGGTTTTGTAATGCATGGACTAATAGAAATATTTTTAGATAACAAAAAGCCAGAACAAATAAGAGAAAAAATAAATATACAACTAGATATATTAAAAAGAGGAATATATAAGGAGGATAAATGAAAACCGTTTTAAAATATTTAAAAAGACATACAATCACAATAATATTAGTAATATTATTCCTTTTTATTCAAGCAATGTGTGATTTAGCACTACCAGACTATACTTCAAAAATAGTGGATGTTGGAATAAGTCAAAACGGTATAGAAGATAACGTACCAAAGAGTATTCTGAAAAATGATTTAGAAAAACTCATGATATTCATGAATGAAGAAGATGCTGCTAATGTAAAAGAAAAATATGAATTAAAAGAAAATATATATGAACTAAAAGAAATAACAGAAGACGAAAAAGAAAAATTATCAAAAAAATTGATAGACCCAGAATTAATAGTATTAATGATAGAAATGAAGGATAAAGAATTATTAAATAAGATTAATTCAAAAGAAGATTTATTTGAATTATTATCAACACTAAATATAGAAAATCAATCTTCTGCAACTCAATACTTAAATATAGATGAAAAATTAAAAATTCAATATGGCATAAATTACGTAAAAAATGAATATCAAAAAATAAACTTTGATTTATCAAAAACACAAAACGACTATATAGCAAAATCAGGAATAAAAATGTTATCAATTGCTTTACTAGGAACAATGATAGCTATAATAGTATCATACCTAACAAGTAGACTAGCAGCAAAATTTGCACAAACATTGAGAAAAGGAGTAGTAGAAAAAGTAATGAACTTTGGAAACAAGGAATTCAAAGAAATATCAACAGCATCACTAATAACACGAAGTACAAACGATATAAATAGAATTCAAATGTTTCTAACAATGCTCTTGAGAATAATGATATTCGCACCAATAATGGGAATAGGTGCACTACTAAAAGTAATAAATAATGAAATGAACTTTATACTAATAATTGCAGTATCTATAATACTAGTATTAGTTATAATATTATTTACAGTCGCAATGCCTAAATTTAAACTTGTACAAGAATTGATAGATAAAGTAAATTTAGTATTTAGAGAAATATTAAATGGATTACCTGTAATAAGATCATTCGCAAATGAAACACACGAAGAAGAAAGATTTGACGAAGCAAATAAAAACTTAAAAAAAGTAAACCTATTTGTAGATAGAATAATGACTCTAATGATGCCAACAATGACATTCTTAATGAATTTTATATGTATTCTAATTGTTTACATTGGAGCAAAAAAAATAGATGCAGGAACAATACAAATTGGAACACTTATGGCATTTATACAATATACAATGCAAATAATTATGTCATTTTTGATGATATCAATGATGTCTATAATGATACCAAGAGCATGGATATCTTTAAAAAGAATTGGTGAAATATTCGATAAAAAAATATCAGTAGAAGAACCAGAAATAATAAATGATATTGGAAAAAAATTCAAAGGCAATATCGAATTTAAAGATGTATACTTTAGATATCATGATGCAGATGAAGATGTATTAGAAAATATATCATTTAAAGCAGAAAGAGGAACCACAACAGCAATAATAGGCGGAACAGGATCAGGAAAATCAACATTGATAAATTTAATACCAAGATTTTTTGATGTAACAGGTGGAAAAATTTTAATAGATGGAGTAGATATAAGAAATCTAAGTCTATTTGATTTAAGAGAAAATATAGGATATGTCCCTCAAAAAGGAGTACTATTCACAGGTACAATAGAAGAAAATATAGCATTTGGAAAAGAAAAAATAAATAAAGAACAAATTAAACTTGCATCAGAAATATCACAATCAGAAGAATTTATTAAAGAAAAAGAAAAAAAATACAAAAGTGAAATATCACAAGGTGGAACAAATGTATCAGGAGGACAAAAACAAAGACTTTCCATAGCACGAGCAATATATAAAAATCCAAGTATATATATATTTGACGATTCTTTTTCTGCACTTGATTTTAAAACAGATAAAAATCTAAGAACAGCACTTAAAAAGATAACAAAAGAAAGTACAGTACTAATAGTAGCTCAAAGAATTAGTACGGTATTAAATGCAGACCAAATAATAGTTCTAGATGAAGGAAAAATAGTAGGAATTGGTACACATAAAGATTTAATGAAAAATTGTGAAGTATATAAAGAAATCGCATTATCACAAGTAACAGAGGAGGAACTAAATGGCAAATAGAAGAGGACCAGTTACAGAAAAAGCAAAAGACTTTAAAGGCACACTAAAAAAACTAACAAAATATATTAGTGACTATAAAATAAGTCTTATCATAGTAATAATATTTGCAATACTATCAACAACTTTTGCAATAATAGGACCAAAAATACTTGGAAATGCGATAACAGAATTAGCAAACGGATTCATGCTAAAAATAACAAATACAGGTGGAATAAACTTTAATAAAATTGGAACTATGCTATTAGGTCTATTAATATTATATATAATAAGTGCAATATTCACATATATTCAAGGATATATAATGACTGGAATATCACAAAAAACAACATATAAATTAAGAAAAGAAATATCAGAAAAAGTAAATAGACTTCCTATATCATACTTTGATAAAAAAACAAATGGTGAAACACTATCACTCGTAACAAACGATGTAGATACATTAAGCCAAAATATGGATCAGAGTATAACACAATTAATAACAAGCATTGTAACAGTAATAGGAATACTTATAATGATGTTAAGTATAGATAAATTAATGACACTAATTGCACTAGGAATAATACCAATATCATTAATTTTAATTGGAACAATTGTCAAATTCTCACAAAAACACTTTAAAAACCAACAAAAATATTTAGCAGACGTAAATGGTACAATAGAAGAAATGTACTCAGGGCATAATATTATTTCATCATTTAATGCAGAAGAAAAAATGCTAAAAAAATTTAATAAACAAAATGATAAACTATATGAATCAGCATGGAAAAGTAATTTCCTATCAGGATTAATGCATCCGATAATGGTTTTTGTTGGAAATTTAGGATATGTTCTAATATCAATAATAGGAGGATACTTCGCAATACAAGGAAGAATAACTATAGGAAATATACCATCATTTTTAAGTTATATTAAAAACTTCACACAGCCAATAACACAAATTGCTCAAATATCAAATATGTTACAAGCCATGATGGCATCAGCAGAAAGAATATTTGAATTTCTAGAAGAACCAGAAGAACAACAAGAAGAAACAGAACATATTGATATAGATAAAATAAAAGGTAGTGTAGAATTTAAAAACGTTAAATTTGGCTATGATGAAAACATAATAATTAAAAACTTCAATGCTAAGATTAAACCAGGAGAAAAAGTCGCAATAGTAGGCCCAACAGGAGCAGGAAAAACTACAATGGTAAAACTATTAATGAGATTTTATAAATTAAATGATGGAGAAATATTAGTTGATGGAAAAAATATAAACAAATTTGATAAAAAAGAATTTAGACGCTTATTTGGAATGGTTTTGCAAGATGCATGGGTTTTCTCAGGAACAATAATGGAAAACCTAAGATATGGTAATCTTGATGCAACAGACGAAGAAGTAAGAAAAGCAGCAATTAGTGCACATGCCCATCACTTCATTAAAACACTCCCAGATGGATATAATATGGAACTAAATGAAGATACAAATAATATATCTGGAGGGCAAAAACAATTATTAACCATTGCTCGAGCTATTCTAGCAGACCCTAAAATATTGATATTAGATGAAGCAACAAGTAGTGTTGATACAAGAACAGAAGTATTAATTCAAAAAGCAATGGACGAACTAATGAAGGGTAGAACAACATTCATAATCGCACATAGACTTTCAACCATAAAAAATGCTGATATGATTTTAGTTATGAAAGATGGAGACATAATTGAAACAGGAAATCATGAAGATTTAATGAAAAAAAATGGTTTTTATACAAATTTATACAATTCACAATTTGAAGAATAAAATACAGATTTCTCTGTATTTTTTTTAATCTATATGCTACAATAAAGCTAAATAGAGGTGATAATATGGAAAAAACAATGACTAAAGCGCAAGAAGACATGATAAACCAAACAATATATGACACTTTATATAATACTGCATCAATGATACCAAAAAACACAACTATAGAATATTACGGACAAAAAATAACATACAAAGATTTATTAAAAATAATAAAAAAACAAGCTCAAAGTTTAAACGCAATAGGAATAAAAAATAATAATCCAGTATTAACAATATTACCAAATCAACCAGAAAACTGGGAACTACTATATGCAACAAATTATTTAGGTGGAGGGTATGCACCACTATTACCATCAATTGCTCCAACCACACTAGAAAAAATAATATCAGACTTAGAAGTTAAAAATATATTTATATATAAAGACTTCTATGAAAAATATAACAAACAATTAAACAATAGTTCACTAGAAAATATAATACTATTAGATGGAACAGAAACAATTCCATTATTGATACAAAAACTATTAAAACTAAAACAAAAACTATCAAAAAATGATTCAGAAATTAAAACTATAGAGGAACAAATAGAATACTTAAAAAAACAACAAAATAGCATAAAAAATCCTAAATTGTCATTATATAGAGAATTTATTAATGCAGGAAAAGATAGAATAATAACAAAAGCACAATTTGAACCAAATAAAACTGCAGCATATATAACAACAAGCGGTACAACAGGAATACCTAAATTAGTAGAACAAACAAATGAAGCATTCAATGCTCTAGCACTTGAACACAAGTTATTTGTAAACTTAGGAGTAGGAGATAGAAATATAAGTATAATGCCACCTTCAATAGCGTATGGAGCAGGAGCAGCACATTATGCATTAACACTTGGATTCAATAATATATTAATACCATATCTATTAACCGATTCAAAAACATTTAAAGAATTATGGTTAAAATATAAACCTGATCAATTTATAGGTGGACCAATACATGCAGAATTAATGTTAAAAACATTAGAAGAAACAGAAGGAAAAGAACATGATGAACTACTAAGATTATATAGAAATGCAAAAAATATTGTATCAGGTGGAGCGCCTCTAAAAAAAGAAACAGAAGAAAAATTAAGAAAATATGGAATAAAAATAGCTCAAGGATATGGTGATACAGAAACATTAGGAGGAACATACTATAATATCCCTGAAACATATGAACCTTTCAGTGCTGGTAGACCTTTCCCATTCGTAAAATCAAGAGTGTGCAAACCAGGCACATGCGAAGAAGTGAAAGATGGAGAAGAAGGAGAATTACATGTAATAACACCAACATTAATGAAAGGATATTATAATAATCCTGAGGCAACAGAAAAAGCTATATTCATAAATGAATTTGGTGAAAGAGAACATCCTACAGGCGATATCGTAATAAAAAAAGGAGAATATATATATTTTGTAGATAGAATGACAAGTATGTTCCAAAGAATGGGATTTAATGTTCATCCTTCAAAAATAAAAGAAATAATTGATAAATACTTAAATGTAGGAGAAGAATGTGCAGTAATAAAAGTTGAACACCCTGATGAACAATATGTCCCAGTAGCGTTTATTTCAACAAAAAGAAATTTTGATATATTAAAACAAGAAATACTAGAAGACTTAAAACAAAATCTAGATGAATTAGCTGTACCATACGAAATAATCAAAGTAGAAGAAATACCACATAATGCAGGCGGAAAAGTAGATTCAAAAAAATTAATAGAAATATCAGGTGTTAATTATAGTAAACAAAAGAAACTTAAAAGATAGAAAAAAAATCTATCTTTTTCTTTTAATTTTAAAAAATAACGTGTATAATTTTATATAGTAGAGGAGGATTAAAATGACAAGTGTTTCATTCTCAATATGTAGTTTAATTTATATAATTATATTTAACGTGGTTTATTTTGGTAAAAAAAGAATAAATCTTGAAGAAAATAAAGTCTATTCTACATTATTAATAACAACAACTTTAGGGTTAATAATAGATATAATAGGTTACATATCATTTAAAAAGCTAGAAATGGATTCAATATTTAATATAACAATATCAAAACTATACTTAATATACTATTTTACATGGGCATTTGAAATTACAGTATATACAAATATCATATCATTTAAAAAATCAATAAAAAGACTAATGAATAAAATTTGGATTTTTTATATAGCGATATGCTTAATAATATTCATATTACCAATAAAATTTCAAACAACAGAATATGCATTATATAGCTATGGTCCAAGTGTAAATTTTGTATATCTATTATCAGGAATATGTATAATAATTATGCTAACATGTCTAACAGTAAAAAGAAAATCAATAAAACAAAGAAAATATATTCCACTACTTGCATTAATAGTAGCAGCAAGTTTAGTAGTGCTAATCCAAAAAATAAATCCAGAATTACTTTTATTAACATTTGCTGAATCAATTGTAACAGGATTAATGTACTTCACAATAGAAAATCCTGATTTACAAATGGTAGAAGAATTAAGTAAAAACAAAAAACTAACAGAACAAAATTATGAAGAAAAAACAAATTTTGTATTTAAAATATCGCAAGAACTAAAAAAACCACTTGAAGATATAACAAACTTAAGCAATAAAATATATGAAAATAGTGAAGGGAATATAAAAGAACAAGCTCAAATAATTAATACAAACTCAAAACAATTATATACATATGTTAATAAGGCTCTTGATATTTCAACAATGGATATTAAAAATTTAAAAATAGTAGAAAGTACATACAATACAAAAAATTTCTTTGAGGAAATAAAATTAAGAACAAAATCAGAACTAAAAAAACAAAATAAAAACATAGAATTAAGATATAATATATCAAATAGTATCCCTGAATATTTAATAGGAGATAATACAAAATTAAAACAAGTAATTATATCAGTTATATTAGATTCAATAAAACATACAGAGGAAGGCTTCATTGAATTAGACGTAAATTCAATAGTAAGATATGGTGTATGTAGACTTATGATTGATATATCTGACTCTGGAAAAGGAATGGAACTAGAAAAGATAAATTCAATATTAAGTGTATCAGAAACCATAACAAAAGAAGAAGCAGAAAAAATAGATAAATTAAATATAACACTTCCATTTGCGCACAAAATAATAAAATCTTTAAACGGAAGTTTCATAATTAAGAGTGAAATTAACAATGGAACTAACTTCTTGATAGTTATAGATCAAAAAATTGACACAAAAGAAAAAATAAAACATACATCACTAGAACACTATTCTACAAAAATAACAAATCAAAAAAAGATAATGGTTGTATGTAATAATCCAGATATAATAAAGATAATAAAAGATAATTTAGAAGACGTTGATGTTACATCCGCACTTTTCGCAAAAGATTGTATGAATAAATTAAAACAAGAAAAAAATTACGAATGTATAATAATCGATGAAGACTTAAATGAAGAAAGTGGAAATAATCTGTTAGAACAAATAAAAAAACAAAACATAAATACTCCTTCAATAATTCTTCTAAGCAAAAACAATCAATTCCTTGAAAAACACTATTCAAAAGATGGATTCGACAATACATTAATTAAAGAAAATATAAAAGACGAAATAGAAACAATCAAAAAATACCTATAGTACTGTATATCAGTACTTTTTAATAGGAGGATATATGAAAAAAATAATTTTTCCATTCACAATATTATTATTAACAGGATGCTTAGGAGAAACCGGAAAAGGATACATTATCAAAGAATGCAAAAAAGAAGAAAATGTTAATGGAATGAAAATTGAAACAAATATAAAAATAAAATCTAAACAAGGAAATATAGAAACAATTGAAATAACAGAAACATATGATAAAAAATTAGACATAGAAAGTATAACAAACAGTAAAAAATCAGAACAAAATACATATAAAAATATAAATCAATTCAAGCTAGATATTAATGAAAACATATTTACATATAAAATAGAAACAAATAATCTTCCAGAAGAACTAAAAGAAAGATATAATGTAAAAGAAGAACAACATAAACAAGTTAAATACTATGAAGAAAATGGATACACTTGTAAATAAAAGACAAATTATGATAAAATAAACAAACACAAAGAAAGGAATAATATATGAAACAAAAAAAATATTATCTATTAGCATTTATAATACCAACTATACTAATGATATTATTATATATATCAGTAGGGGTAATAGGCGGAAATAAAAATATATTGACAGTTGACTTAGCTAATCAATATGTAGAATTTTTTGGAGCATTAAAAAATATACTAAATGGAATAACAAGTCCATTTTATACATTTAGTAAAACACTAGGTGGGAATTTTTTTGGAGTAATGACATACTACTTATTGAGTCCATTAAATATATTAATAATTTTCTTTAATAGGATGGATATACCTACATTTATATTAATAATTAATATATTAAAAATAGGCTTAGCAGGATTAACAAGCTATACATTCTTTAGTAAAAAATTCAAAGAAGATAAACTATCATTAATATTCAGTTTAACATATTCATTAATGGCATATAATATCGCATATAGTCAAAATATAATGTGGCTAGATGGAGTAATAATGTTACCAATTATCTTCTTAGGAATAAACAAAATGATTGATGAAAAACCACTATTATTCTATATATCATTGACACTATCAATAATATTTAATTATTATATAGGATATATGTCGTGCATTGCTGCATTACTATATTACACATATGAATTATACTTAAAAGAAGAAAAAATAGAATTTAAAAAAATCCTATATTGCGTTAAATACATATTAATATCAGTTTTAACTGCAGGAATAGTATTAATTCCATCAGTGTTCTCATTAATGCAAGGAAAAGCAAATGGATTACTAGGAGACTTTGTACCAAACCAAAGATTCGCAATACTTGATCTATTAACAAGATTCTATATAGGCACATTTAAAAATTCAGATATTTTAGGAACATTACCAAATATATATATATCACAAATAATGATAGTTCTAATAATATATTATTTCTTTAACAAAAATATCAAAACAAAAGAAAAACAAGCATCATTAATATTAATAGGAATATTCGCATTAGGATTTGTTTTTTCACCAATAAATACAATATGGCATACATTAAAAAATCCAGTAGGATTTCCATTTAGATATTCATTTATGTTTGATATGATACTATTGATAATTGCATATAAATGCATATTAAACATTAAAGAAATAGATAAAAACTTTATAAAAAAATTCATATTCTATTCAATCTTAATAGGATTGATAATAGATAAATTATTATATACAAAAACAATGTACTACAAAATAATAGGCACAACAGCATTACAAATAATATATTTAGTATATTTATCAAAAAACAAAAAGCAAATTAGAAACTATATAATAATATTAATAACACTAGAAATGTTCTTAAATGGATTTACAACAGTATATAACATAAAATATCAAAACAAAGATAAATATAATAAATTTATAAATGAAACTGGAGAAATAATAGATAATATAAATAAAAAAGAAAACACATTATTTAGACTAGAAAAAGATTATTCATACTCATCAAATGATGAATTACTGCTAAACTATAATGGAATATCACACTTTAGTAGTGTATATGAAGGAAAAACAAATGAACTATTAGGAAAATACTTAGGAATATTTAATAGATTCTATGTAACAAATTACTATGGTTCTACATTAGTTACAAACTCTTTATTTAATATCAAATATTTACTATCAAAACAGGAACTACCATATTACCATAAAAATAATAAAAAATATGATATAAATATATATGAAAACAACTACAATTTACCAATTGGATTTATGGTAGATAATAATATTGAAAATATAAAACTTGAAAAATATGAACCATTCATAAATCAAAATAATATCCTTAAATCAATGGATAAAAATATAGAAGAAGTATTCTATAAAAATGATTATAAAATAGAACTAAATAATTTAAAACAAGACGAAACAAAAGAAAAATTAACATACAAAAAAATAAACGAATCTTTACCAGCATCGATAAAAATAAAACTAACAACAAATCATGAAGGAATACTATATGGATATATGTCCTGCGAGAAATTCAAAAAAGTAGACGTTTTATTAAATGGTAAAAGTATAATAGATATAAAAGACGAAAACGGATATGAAAGTAATATACTAGAATTAGGAAAACACAATATAAATGATCAATTAGAACTAGAATTCTTATTATTAGAAAACGAAATACAACCAAAAGAAATAATGTTTTATACATTAGATATTGAAAAATTTGAAAAAGCTATAAATCTATTAAACAAAGAAAAATTAGAAATAATAGAATACAATAAAGATTATATTAAAACACAAATTGAAGTGGAAGAAAAAAATACATTATATACATCAATACCTTATGACAAAGGATTTAAAATTATAGTAGATGGAAAAAAACAAGAACCTAAAAAAATATTTGATACATTAATATCACTTGAATTAGAAAAAGGAAAACATGAAATAGAATTTAAATACACCCCAAGAGGATTAAAAGAGGGTGCTGTAATAAGTTTAATAGGAATTACTTTATTTATAATTACAAAGAAAAAAGGACATTAAAGTCCTTTTTCTATGTAACAATCTTCAATTATTTTTAAATCAAAACTATTTGAGATAATACTAGATAAACTATCAGTACCAATTTTAAAAACATAAGTAACATCATCCTCATATTTTTTATCAATAATAAAACAATCCCTCAAAATACTATCTACAATTTTTGTATCATCATATTTAAACTTAATAGAACATATTTTACCAGGTAACAAAGAAACAAGTTCAGAACAATCTAAAGCATCAGAACATCCATTCGAATAAGCACGAACAAGTCCGTTAGCACCCAATTTTATCCCACCAAAATATCTTACAATACAACATAAAATATGATTTAAGTCATTATTTTCTAAAACATTTAAAATAGGCATACCAGCAGTACCACCAGGTTCACCATCATCATTAAACCTTTTAACATTATCCAAAATATAAGCATAGCATATATGTGTAGAATCTTTATAGTTATTACTTAAATCATCCAAATATTTTTTAATCTCAGCTTCATTATCAACTCTAAATAGAAAAGTAATAAAACGAGATTTTTTAATAATTATTTCATTAACTACATTACTTTTTATTGATAACATTGAACCATAACCTTCATATTAATCACAAACCTTCACTTTCTTAATATTAGTTTTAATAGAACCACTAGGTAATTCATAAGTATTATAAACTCCTTTTTTTGGTAAAATTACTTTCCAAGGCTTAACATTTTTAAAAATAAATAAAACATTATCATCACGATCAGTCATAATAACATCAATATTAGTACTCATAAAAAAAGTATGAATGCTGTTGCACTTACCAAATCTCATACAATAATCAAAATCTTTAGTAAACATAAGTCCTTTAAACCTTGAATAAAAATCAACACAATCAACTAGATTATATTTTTTTTTACCTATTAAAACATACATAAAATCACCAAACATACTATAACACAAAAATCATCAATTGACAAATAAAAATAAATCTAGTATACTAATGATAAACAAACTAGAGAATAGAGGGATATTTATGAAACTAAATAACAAAGGACAAGCACTAGTAGAATATTTACTTATAATTGCGGTAATAAGTGTTATTGCAGTTAGCGTTGTAAAAATATTAGGCGGTTATCTACAGGACTCTATTACGAAATCATCATGTAATCTAGTTGATAAAGTATACGTAGAAGGAGATAAACCAGGAGAAGGTACATGTCAATAATCCAAAATGGATTATTTTTTTTGACATTTATAGCGCACTTTGATATAATTTAATATATGATAGGATAGTGATAATATGAAAAAGAATAGTGGACAAGCACTAATAGAATTTGTGATTATATTACCAATTATCCTAGTTATATTATTATACATAATAGAATTTGGAAGAATAACATTAAAAAAATATGAATTAGAATCAAATATGGAACTAATAACAGAACTATATAAAGACAATAAACAAGAAGAAATGAATAACTACATAAATACAAACAATATTAAAGTAGAAATAACAAAAAATAACGAATTAACAACAATAATAATAAGGAAAAATATAAAAACAAATATGCCATTAATAAATAGAATTCTAGGTAATAATATAGAAACAAAAAGGACTATATATGAACAATAAGGGTCAAGTATTAGTGTTGTTTGTAATAATGCTACCAATAATATTACTTTTATTAGTTATGACAATAGAAGTAGGAGATATATACCTAGATAAAATAAAAACAAAAAATACAATAAAAGAAATAATTAAAGATAACTTAACAGAACCGAATCAAGAAAAAATCAATACATTAATAATACAAAATATTAATGACATAGAAGAAAAAAATATTTTTATAAGTGAAGATGAAATAAGAATATACATAAGACAAAATAAAAAACTATTTGGAAGAAAATTCAAAATAGAATATAAAATAAAAGGAATAAAACAAGACGAAAAAATAAATATAAGTGAGGGATAAATATGGCAATACCTAAAGCAAAAGTAATAACAATCGCATCAGTAAAAGGTGGAACAGGAAAAACTACAACTGCATTAAACCTAGCTGGAACATATAGTTTGATGAAAAAAAAGACATTAATATTAGACTTTGATTTATATAGTGGGGGAATTGCCTTATCACTAAATATTGATATAATATCAGACCTTTATAAACTAGCATACGACATGAGCGTTAATGAATATAAAAACATAAACGACTATATATTAAATTACAATGAATACATAGACATTATACCAGCACCAAAAGATCCAAGATATGCAAGTAAAATAGAAAAAAAATACATAAATACAATTCTAAAAAAAGTAATCAATAAATATGAAGTAATTATAATAGATACAAATCACTTTTTAGATGCAACAAATCTAATATTATTTGATAAAAGTGACACAATAATGTACATAGTAAACAATACGCCATTAGATATAAAAAATCTAAAATCGATGATTGCGATACATAAAGATATGGAAAAAGAAAACTATTGTATAGTTCTAAATGAATCAAATACAAAGCAAAACGAAATATTTAGTAATTATGATATAAAAAATATAATTAAAAGTGATATAGACTATACAATACCAAGAACCTTTTATAATAAAAACATAAATAAATTTGTAATAAAAGGAAACATAATGATTCTAGATAAAAATGTTAGAATGATAAATAAAAAGACAATAAAAGTATTTAACACAATAGCAGCAGACTTATTAGAAAGGTGATAATATGGCCAAAAAAAAATTCACAGAAGAATTTGGAATTAATTTAGAACCAGAAGTAGAAGAATTAACAGACTATGAAACATTTCCAAATAAAGTATTATTAGATGAATTAAGAAATAAAATAATTCAAAACCTAATAGATAATGAAATTGGTGAATTCCAAAATATGAATGATTTCATTAAACATGAAATACAAAATACAATAGAAGGATATGATTTAACAAACGTAGAAATAAGCTACTTACATAATTTAATAGACAATGAAATAAATGGATATGGACCACTAACAGAACTATTAGATGACAAAAATATAACAGAAATAATGGTAAATGGAACAGATGAGATATACGTAGAAATTGATGGAAAAGTAATAAAAGATAACAGCGTTTCATTTATAAACAACGATCATATACTAAGAACAATAGGTAGAATTATTCAACCATTAGGAAGAACAATAGATGTATCAAATCCAATGGTAGATGCAAGACTTGAAGATGGTTCAAGATTAAATGCTATAATACCACCACTATCATTAAAAGGACCAGTTCTAACAATAAGAAAATTTAAAGAAGAATTATCAACCATAGATGATTTCCTAAGAACAGGAACATTAACACCATATATGGCAAGATTTTTAGAAGCTAGTATAAAAGCAAAACTAAACATAATAATATGTGGAGGAACAGGATCAGGAAAAACAACACTTCTAAATGTTTTATCATCATTCATACCAAACGATGAAAGAATAATAACAATAGAAGATGCTGCAGAATTGAAATTAAAGCAAAACCATGTTATTTCACTAGAAACAAGATTAACAAACTATGAAGGTTCAGGAGAAATAACAATAAGAGACTTAGTTAGAAACTCATTACGTATGAGACCAGATAGAATAATAGTTGGAGAAGTAAGAGGAAAAGAATCATTCGATATGCTACAAGCAATGAATACAGGACACAATGGTTCATTAACAACAATGCACGCAAATGGGCCAATAGATGCCTTAAATAGGCTAGAAACAATGATTCTAATGGCAGGAATGGAAATACCTATCGCAGCTATAAGAGAATATATAGAAAACGCAATAGATATAGTTATTCAAACAACTAGACTATCAGATGGAAGAAGAAAAATAACAAGTATATCTGAAGTAGTAGGATTCGAAAAAGATAACATTAAACTAAAAGAAATATTTGGATTCAAACAAACAGGATTAACAGAAAAAGGAGAAGTAATCGGTGAATTTATAAAATATGATTACAAACCAAAAGTATATAATAAAATAAAATCAAGAGGAATAGATAATTTAAAAGACATATTTGAGTAAGGAGGGATAATATGGATTATATTGGATTTAATATAACAGAACAATTAGAACCAACAAAAGAAGACATAAATATAATATTTAATCCAGACCCTAATTATTCATCATACAAAATTACAATATTAAAAGATAATAATATATATAAAGAAATAACAAAAATAAATTTAGTTCCAACAACATTCACATTATCTGAAACAGGAAATTATAAAATAAATATAAGCTATTATGATTCATTTATGAATGAAACGCTTATAGAAGGTGGAACATACATAATAGATAAAGAAGCCCCAGTAATAAAAGTAGGTAAAAACCATTATGAAATACATATGGGAAAAAAGTTTAATATAATGGAAAACGTTATTGCAACAGATAATTTAGATAAAAACATAACATCAAATATTAAAACTAACTCAGATGAATTAGACTTTAATACTAGAGGAACAAAAAAATTAATATATACAGTATCAGATAAAGCAGGAAATGTTACAGAAAAAGAAGTATTAATAAATGTAACACATTCAGCAACTAGTATATATATATTACAAATAATATTTCTAACAATGCTAATAATTATCTCATTGGGAATACTAATATATCACAAAAGTATACAGTTAGAAAAAAGAATTAGTAGATTTAGCATAAACCCAATAAAAGATGAAACACAATCATTATTCGATAACATTATGCAAAGACTATCAAGTATAATCTCAAAACTTAATAAAATATTATATAAATCAGAATTTCTAAAAAAATATAGTAAAAAATACACAAAATATATAAGAACAAACAATCAAATAAATAAGACAAGTATGGACTTTATATCAACAAAGATATTGTGCTCAATACTTTGTATAATAATTGCTATATTTGCAAAAACAATAAAATTTAAAATATTTAATTCATACGACATTTATATACCACTTGTATTCGGATTCTTTCTACCAGATTTTCTATACTACTATAAATATAAAACATATAGAAAAAAACTAGAAAATGATTTACTACAAGCAATAATAATAATGAATAATGCATTTAAATCAGGAAGAAGCATAACACAAGCAATTACACTAGTATCAAATGAATTAGAAGGCCCAATGGCAGAAGAATTCAAAAAAATGAACTTAGAATTATCCTTTGGATTGGGTATGGATGTAGTATTTAATAGACTATATGAAAGAGTAAAAATAGATGAAGTAGCATACTTAACTGCATCTCTTACAATATTAAATCAAACAGGTGGAAACATTGTTGAAGTATTTAAATCAATAGAAAAATCATTATTCAATAAGAAGAAACTAAGCTTAGAATTAAAAAGTTTAACAAGTGGATCAAGAATGATAGTAAATGTATTAATGATAGTTCCAGTTGCATTCATACTATTAATTTGGATAATAAATCCATTATATTTCCAACCACTTTTAACAACTAAACTAGGATTAATACTTTGCGGTATTGTATTCACATATTACATTCTATATATTATAGTAATAAGAAAACTATTGAAGGTGAAAATATGAGAAATAAAAATATAATTACAAAAATATATAGAGAAAGTGAAGTAAAAAGAATAAGCGAAAAAATAATGATGCTTAATAATTATCCATTAGATGAAATAAAATTTCTAAACATAAGACTAATAACATCATTAATATTATTCTTTATAACACTTTTAATCTTTAAAACAGGATATATATTATCACCAATAATCGCATTAGTATATTACTATTTATTTGAATATTTGTTCTTAGATACATTCATACAAAAAAGAATAAAAAAATTAGATAGAGAAGCATTAACATTTTTTGAAATACTAACACTAACTCTAGAATCAGGAAGAGATTTGGAAAAAGCATTAGAAATAACAGTATTAAATGTTAATTCAGAACTATCAGAGGAATTCAAAAAAACACTATTTGAAGTTAAATTTGGTAAATCTCTTTTAGAAGCATTAAATGATACAAAAAAAAGAATACCATCAGAAACAATAAATAATATTATTTTAAACATAACTCAAACAAATATATTTGGAAATAAAATAATAGATACTATGTATTCACAAATAGAATTTTTAAGAGACAAACAAGTCCTATCAATAAGAGAACAAATAAATAAATTACCAAATAAAATATCAATAATATCAGTATTATTTATAGTACCAATAATATTATTAATAGTACTAGGACCATTCTTAATATCATTTATAAATGGATAAATGCAACATCAGTTGCATTTTTTTATATAATTTCGTTTTTTCTCCCTAATTGTTTCAAGCTTTTAGATGGAGTAGGCAAATCCTCAGGCATAGTACCACCTTGCATTTTTATAAAATTTCTAATGTCTTTACCCATATTATAATGAGTTTTATTTGCATAAACTTCATTATTAATATTATCATTTTTTAACTTCTGATTAGTTAAAGAAATTCTAAACAAATTAGCACTTAACTCATCACTACCCATATTATCTAAAATATCTTCGCGATATCTTAAGTTCTTTCTTTTAGCAATATCGTTAGCGGTTTCACCATTATATAAACCTCTATACCCAGCATTATGAAATTCAGCTAAATTTTTAACACCACTATTTATAGCAGTTCTATTAAGACTATAATTACCATTACTAACTTGTTTTCTTACATATAATCTTTTCTCATCTTCAGATAACTCCCTATATTCCATTTCAGTCAATTCCATTTTTCTGGTTTGAACCGCAAAGTAAGTCTGTCCTAAAGCAACTACATCTTTTTTAGGATCACCATTTTGTACAATTAGATAACATGCATAACGAGATAACTTGTAGTCTGTTACATTCATTTTTGCTTTATTTCCAACTTCTAACACTTTGTTGAACTCAACAAAGTGTTCCAAAACATTTTGCTTGCTATTAATGCATGCTAACATTGCCTTGTCTATTGATTTCTTAAAATTTCTCCATTCTTTATATTGAAGAACCTTTTGTAACTCTCTAGCCTCCCAATATTCAACACCAAATTCGTCAATATGTTTAATATTTTCAAATATACTTTCACTATAACTCTTTACTTCATTCATATTATAACCTCACTTTCTGTACATGATAATCCTAACATAGAGTTAAATCTATAGCAATATCTGTAATTAATTTTGTGTTAATTTATTTTGTATCAAAACACCTCCTATAAATATCATACGTCATAACTTTAAAGATTCCTTAATATTCTAGAAAAAAATAAAAGATAATTGATAAAACTAAGCAATTATGATAAAATTTATATAGAAAGTAGGGATAAAATGAAGAATAAAGGATTCACGTTAATAGAACTATTAGCAGTAATAATAATACTTGGAATACTAGCAGTCATGATAACACCTAAAGTAACAAATATGCTAAATGAAGCAGAAAAAAATACTAATATGACAAGTGCCCAAAACCTAGTAAAAGCAGCCGAACTAAAAGCATCTAATAATGATATGACAGGTAATAATACAAATATAAAAATTAATTATCAAACAGGAGAAAATAAAAATTATTTAGATTATACAGGAGAAAAACCAACAAGTGGGCAAGTACAAATAAAATCAAATGGAGAAGTAGCAATGGCTGTAAGATTTGGAGACTACTGTTACTTAAAACCATATAATTCAAACGATATATCAACAATACCATATACAGCTGAAACATGCGATGGGAATGCAAATGTATTTATAAACTATACAATGCCAGAACTTGCTACAGAAGGAAACGGACTATATCAGGCACAAGGAGAACCAAATAGATATATTTATAGAGGATCAAATCCAAATAACTATATATACCTAAAAGAAGATGGTATCAATAACACACTATATAGAATAATATCATACGAACCAGATGGAACAATAAAAGTAGTAAGAGATGATAGAATAGTGAAAGATGGAACTAATGCAATACGATGGGACGAAGGAACAACTAGACAAAATACAAATGCAGGATACTACTGTACAAGTGCAAATGGATGTAATGTATGGGGAAATCAAGAAAATACTTATTATCATGACACAGCATTATCTAATTTAAATCAAGAATTCTACTATAAATATTATCCATCAAACACAAGTACCTCATTAGAAAATTATACAAATACAGGAAGTGTATCGCAAGATACTTCACTTAATACATATCTAAATAATACATGGATAAACACACTAAATTTCAAAGACAAAATTATAGACCACTCATTCAATGTAGGCGGTGTGTACTTAACAACTTCATATAATGAAAAATCATTACAAAAAATAAAAGATGAAGAACAAGTATATACATGGAATGGAAAAATTGCCCTAATGACTATATCAGAATATCAAGAAGCCTCATTAAGTGATACATGTTCATTTTGGTCAAATTATTACAATAATCCAAGTAACTATCATAATGATGAAAATAATCAAAGGGTAAATCACTTCGATAGTGGACAATGGCCATGCACAATTAACAACTGGACTTATGAGTCAGGATATGCTCAATGGTCCCTTTCTCCTAATTCGAACTACCGTAGCACCGTGTGGAATGTGAACAGCTCGGGCTACTTCAACTACAACTACGCGAGCGGCCCTTTTGGGGTTCGTCCAGCCTTCTATCTTAAATCTTCAATCAAATTAAGAGGTTTTGGTACATTTGATAGTCCATATGAATTAGTAGAAAGTTAATTAAATATATTATAATCAAAGGTAGAAAAATTCTACCTTTTTATATTAAAAAAAGCATATTTTACTATGCTTTTAAATCATTTATTTCATCTATAGATAGACCAGTTGATTTTGATATTACGCTTATATCTACATTTTCAGATAATAGGTTTTTAGCTATTTCAAGTTGCTTTGATTTTTCGCCTTCTTTAATTCCTTTTTCTTCTGCATCCTCTAAAGCAATTTTATGACAATATTCCTCTATTTGTTTGCTTTCAAGACTAGTAATAAACTCAGTATCATTACTCATGATTTTTAATTTATCTACCGTATCCATTAAAATCTCATCTCCTTGACATAACTCTAATAACTTATCTTCTTCATCTAAAGTAAGTAGAGTATAGTATCTTTCAATCTCACTGAGCTCATTATAACACAACTTAGGCAGATTATTCAAGTTAACATGATATTGTATATAATCATTTGTAAGAACTTCATAATTACCGGTTGAAACATCAACAAGCTTTGCTTCAGTAACAAGTAAATCATTATTAAATGCACTATAATTTTCAATGCATATTTGATGGCATATTCTAGGTATTTTATATCCTTCAGATACTTTATACATATTACCAGCTTGCTTTAACCATGTAATTAAATTTTTTCTAATGTTTTCATCTTTATTATTCATACTTACTTCAACATTAATTCTCATATTATCAAAAGACACAACAACATCCTGTTCATTATGATGTTCATTCAAACTTCCCTCTTGAGTATTATTACTAACAATAACCATTTTATCTAATAAATAATTAAAATCAATATGAATAACTAAACAAATTAATTTAGCAATATAAGCTCTGGTCATTTTATCATTTGCGATATTTTTAAAAGTAGAATCCAACCACGGAGGAACAAGATGACCTGGCTCTAAAGGAAAAATCTTTTTCATTCCAACTCTTTCATATTCTTCTTTGGTAGGATTTATTAAATCGCTCATAAACACCTTCTCTCTAAATAGAAAAATTAGCTAATTAAATCTACAAACACACTATACCAAATATATAAACCTAATACAAATTACTGTTTTTAAATATTAAAGAAGAAAAAAACACAGATAATCAAAATCTGTATAAATAAAATTTAAAATCAGTAAAAATAAAATAACAAAAAATAAAAAACTGTCATTTCGAAAAAAGTTTTATAAAGTAAATCAAAGGTAGAAAAATTCTACCTTTTTTGATACAATAAAGAAGTGGGTGATTATATGGATAATGAGACACTAAAAAGAATAAAAGAAAAACTTTCATTAGTACCTAATAAACCAGGGTGCTACCAAATGAAAAATAAAGATGGAATAATAATATATGTAGGAAAAGCAAAAAAGTTAAAAAATAGATTAAGTTCATATTTTAGAGGAACACACTATGGAAAAACAGCTAAGCTAGTAAGTGAAATAAAAGACTTTGAATACATAATAGTATCAAGTGAAACAGAATCACTTATAATGGAAATAAATCTAATAAAACAATATGACCCAAAATACAATATATTATTAAGAGATGATAAAAGTTATCCATATATAGAACTAACTAATGATGAAGTACCCAAATTATCAATAGTAAGAAATTTAAATAGAAAGAAAAATAAAGAACACCTATATGGACCATATCCAAACGTAACAGCAGCTAGAAACACAGTTAATTTATTAAATAGAATATATCCATTAAGAAAATGTAGAACATTTAATAAAAAACCATGCCTTTACTATCATATAGGAGAGTGCCTTGGATATTGTACTCATAATGTAGAGAAAGTTAAAATAGACAATATGAAAAAAGACATAATAAGATTTTTAAATGGAGATCATTCATTAATAACAAAAAAAATTAGAGAAGACATAATAAAAGAATCAGAAAAACTAAACTTTGAAAGTGCTAAAGAACTAAAAGAATTATTAGACTACATTAATATCACATTAGCAAAACAAAAAGTAGAAATAAACGATATGCACTCAATAGATGTATTTGGATATTACATTGAAAAAGACTACTTAAGTATTCAAGTATTCTTTATAAGAGGCGGAAAAATAGTAGAAAGACACTCAAAAATAATTCCAATGATAGATGAATTAGAAAATGTACTAACAAGATATATTGCAGAATTCTATAGTCAAGATATATTAACACCGAAAGAAATACTAGTACCAGAAAATGTTGATATTGATACACTACAAAATATAATAAAAACAAATATTAAAACACCTCAAAAAGGTACAAGAAAATCACTAGTAGAAATGGCAAACAATAACGCAAAAAATGCATTGTCAGAAAAATTCGAATTAATAAAAAGAGACGAACATAAAACGATAGAAGCAAATGAAGAACTAAAAAATATATTAAATCTAGAAAAACTAGATAGAATAGAAATATTCGATAATGCACATTTGTTTGGAACATTTAACGTATCAGGAATGGTAGTATTTAAAAACGGATATCCATCAAAAAATGACTATAGAAAATTTAAAATCACACAAGACAAAAACGATGATTATGGAACAATGAGAGAAGTACTATATAGAAGATACTTTAGAGTACTAAAAGATAATTTAGAAAGACCTGATTTAATAATAGTCGATGGTGGTATAGGACAAATAAACGTTGCATTAGAAATAATAGATTCATTAAACATGGGAATTCCTATAATAGGATTAAAGAAAAACGATAAGCATAGAACAGAAGCACTAATAAAAACAAATCCTATAGAAGAAGTTCCAATAGATATAAAAAGTAATCTATTCCATTACCTAGAAAGAATG
>OCVV011351798.1_pt1 | contig 30808 bp, 25 predicted proteins | sample 1539721 | NCBI WGS metagenome assembly OCVV01 (sample SAMN02144230, study PRJEB22623) | gut metagenome | biome: sheep rumen | host: Ovis aries | place: New Zealand | reverse complement strand
ACAGGGCAAGGGTTTTGCCCTGGTTTTAAGAGAGTCATCAGGGAGTCATCAGGGAGTCATCAGGGAGCCACCTAGTAACCATGGGCATTTCGGAGGGGTGGAGTGGGGGTGGAGGTGGAGTGGAGGTGTTTTTTTGCAGTTTTTTGTGCGGTATTAAAATTTTTTCGTATCTTTGCAGTTCGATTTGTAATGTAAAAACGATAAACTAACAATACAACAGACAATGCAGAAAAGTAAAGTAGGACTTGATTTTACAGAGGTTGAACACGCTCGCGATGTGGCCCGCCGCATTGCCGGCCAGGTGCAGGATTTTGTCGAGGACTACACCACGGTGGCCGTGGAGCGCACGTTGTGCCGCTTCCTCGGGATCGACGGTGTGGACGAGAACGAGGTGCCGATGCCGAATGTGGTGGTGGAAGAGTTGAAGAGTAAGGGTGTGCTGGGCCAGGGCGTGATGTTCTATATGGGCAACGCCATGGTGGAGACCGGCAAGAGCCCCCAGGAGATTGCCGAGGCCATCAGTGCCGGCAAGCTGGATATCACCCAGTTGCCGATCCACAGCCGGGCCGATATCGACCGGGCCCTGGAGCCGGTGATCAACCGCACGGTCGAGCGGGTGCGTGGCAACCGCCTCCGCCGCGAGAATTACATTAAGACCATCGGCGAGGGTTCGAAGCCCTACCTATACATCATTGTGGCCACGGGCAACATCTACGAGGACGTGGTGCAGGCCCAGGCCGGTGCGCGCCAGGGGGCGGACATCATCGCTGTGATCCGCACCACGGGCCAGTCGTTGCTGGACTATGTGCCCTATGGCGCCACGACCGAGGGTTTCGGCGGCACCTTCGCCACCCAGGAGAACTTCCGCATCATGCGCAAGGCGCTCGACGAGGTGGGCGAGGAGGTGGGCCGCTACATCCGCCTGTGCAACTACTGCTCGGGCCTCTGCATGCCTGAGATCGCCGCCATGGGCGCCCTCGAGGGCCTGGACGTGATGCTCAACGACGCCCTCTACGGCATCCTCTTCCGCGACATCAACATGCAGCGCACGCTGATCGACCAGTACTTCAGCCGCATCATCAACGGCTTTGCGGGTGTCATCATCAACACCGGCGAGGACAACTACCTGACCACCGCCGACGCCTACGAGGAGGCTCACACGGTGCTGGCTTCGGACTTCATCAACGAGCAGCTGGCCTTCATGGCCGGCCTGCCGAGCGAGCAGCAGGGCTTGGGCCATGCCTTCGAGATGGATCCCTCGCTGACCAACGGCTTCCTGTACGAGCTGGCGCAGGCGCAGATGCTGCGCGAGATCTTCCCCGACGCGCCGCTGAAGTACATGCCGCCCACCAAGTTCATGACCGGCAACATCTTCCGCGGCCACATCCAGGATGCGCTCTTCAACGTCATCGGCCAGTGGACACACCAGGGGCTCCAGCTCCTCGGCATGCCCACCGAGGCCATCCACACCCCCTTCATGAGCGACCGCTACCTCTCGATCGAGAACGCCAAGTACATTTTCAACAACATGAAGGACATCGGCGAGGAGGTGGAGTTCAAGGACGGCGGCATCATCAAGAGCCGCGCGCAGGAGGTGCTCCACAAGGCCACCCAGTTGCTGGAGGCCATGGAGAGCGAGGGCCTCTTCACGGCGCTGGAGAAGGGCATCTTCGCCAACGTGAAGCGCCCCAAGAACGGCGGCAAGGGCCTCGACGGCGTCACCCTGAAGGGCGACAAGTATTTTAACCCGTTTGTTGAACTGATGAAAGGTAAGAAATAAGCTATGAGCGAAGGATTGTATTCGATGGAGGCCAAGGATTACGACAAAACCCTCGACCTCACCAAGATAAAGCCATACGGCGACACGATGAACGACGGCAAGGTGCAGCTGAGCTTCACCCTGCCCGTGCCGGCGGGTGCCGAGGCCGAAGAGGCCGCCAAGCAGCTGCTGAAGAAGATGGGCTTCGAGAACCCTCTGGTGGTCTACCAGAAGGAGCTGACCGAAGGCTTCTGCTTCATGAACTGCTACGGCTCGCTGACCCACACGGTGGACTACACCAACATCCACGTTCCCAAGGTGGAAAGCACCACGATGGAGATGAAGGAGTGCGACGAGTACATCCGCGAGCACATCGGACGCAAGATCGTCTGCGTGGGTGCCTCGACGGGTACCGACGCCCACACCGTGGGCATCGACGCCATCATGAACATGAAGGGCTACGCCGGCCACTACGGCTTGGAGCGCTACGACATGATCGACGCCTACAACCTCGGCTCGCAGGTGCCCAACGACGAGTTCATCGCCAAAGCCATCGAGCTGCATGCCGACGCCCTGCTGGTGAGCCAGACGGTGACCCAGAAGGACGTGCACATCAAGAACTTGACCGAGTTGGTGGAGATGCTCGAGGCCGAAGGGCTGCGCGACAAGGTGATACTCGTCTGCGGCGGCCCGCGCATCAGCCACGAGCTGGCCAAGGAGCTGGGCTACGACGCCGGCTTCGGCGCCAACACCTACGCCGACGATGTGGCCTCGTTCGTGGCCCAGGAGATGGTGCACCGCGGCTGGAAATGATGCTGACAAGCAAGAACTAAAACTAATAATAACAATGGAAAAAGAACAGATTAAACCCTTTATTGCCAAGCGCGCGGCCCAAGAGCTGCACGACGGCGATGTCGTAAACCTCGGTATCGGCCTTCCGACCCTCATCCCCAACTATCTGCCCGCCGGCGTGAAGGTCGTCCTGCAGTCGGAAAACGGTATGATCGGCATGGGCCCCACCCCCGAAGAGGGCAAGGAAGACCCCTGGTTCATCAACGCCGGTGGCGGTTTCGTCACCCCCATCCCGGGCGCCAGCACCTTCGATAGCGCCACGTCGTTCGGCATCATCCGCGGCGGCCACGTGGACGTCAGCGTCCTCGGTGCCATGCAGGTGGACGAAGAGGGCGACCTCGCCAACTGGATGATTCCCGGCAAGAAGACCCCCGGTATGGGTGGCGCCATGGACCTCCTGGTCGGTGCCAAGAAGGTGATCCTCGCCATGGAGCACACCGCCAAGGGTAACCCCAAGATCCTCAAGAAGTGCACCCTGCCGCTCACCGCCAAGGGCCAGGTGAACATGATCATCACCGAGATGGGCGTCATGGAGATCACCCCCAAGGGTATCGTGCTGACCGAGATCAATCCCGAGTTCACGGTGGAGCAGGTTCAGGCCGCCACCGAGGCTACGCTGATCGTCAGCCCCGACCTCAAGCCGATGAATGCTTAACAAAACACTATGAAAAAGATAGTCTTAGCTATCGTAGCCATGGCATCTCTGTGTGGCGTTGCCCAGGAACAACGCCACATAGAGTTCCGATGGCATGGCGTCTATGCGGCCGCTGACGCCTCCTATGGCATCAACCTCAACCGCTCTGTCGACGATTTCGACACCATCGCCAACGTCCTCAAAGCCTTCATGCCGGGCCTTTCGGTGGGCTATAACATCCGCAAGGAGACCGGTGTGGGTGTGGGATTCAACTACGTGGCCGACCCGACGGGCGCCTACACGCAGCTGCCTGTCTTCGCCGAACTGCGCAGTCACTTCCTCCGCAGCCAGCTGACCCCCTACGCTGTGTTGCAGGTGGGCTACACATTCCCGCTCGGCACCTCGTCCGAGCCCGACCCGGTGGGCTGCCAGATCGAGGAGGGTGGCCTCTACTTCGGCCTGGAAGCCGGCGTGCGCTATGCCCTCAGCCGCAACCTTGCCGTGGCGGGTCACGTGGGTTACCGCCTCCTTCAGTCGAACAATGTGCTCCGCACCGACGTCGAGCGCCGACCGATTCTCGACACTCCGGTCAACCTTCACATGCTCACCTTCGGCGCAACATTCTACTACAGCAACTAAGGACTGATTATGCGTAAAGCCTTGGTCATCCTGTCGCTGGCACTCATGGCCGCGACAAGCGCCACCATGGCACAGATTGTGCCGTCGCGTGCCAACGTGATTCCTTACTATGACGAGTCGGCCATCGAAAAGAATGCCTACCGCGACTCGCCCTACTACATGGAGTTGGCCGACGGCTGGCAGCGCTCGGCGACCGACAGTTCCATCCTTTACGAACGCCAACTGGATGTGGAGAAGGACTGGCGCGACTTCCGCATCTACCTCAATGTCCGCGCTTCGCGCGGAGTGAGGGTCACCCTCAACGGCATAGACCTCGGCGCTGGCGGCGACTCACGCCACTGGAACGAGTGCCTTCTCGACCCCGCTTTGCACTACGGACGGGCCAACACGCTCGTCGTCGAAGCCCTCACGCAGCCTCGTGAGGCCCTCCTTGAAGCCCAGAGCCAGTCGGTAGGCTTCAACGGAAATCCCTATCTTCTTTTCAAGAACGACCCCAATGTGAGCGACTACACGCTGGTAGCCGACTACGATGCCGCCTCCGGAAGCGGTACCCTTACGCTCGCAGCCGACCTCTTCTGCGGCAAGCGCAAGGGCAAGTACTACCTCGAAGTGGAGCTTTGGGACCCCAAGGGGCACTCCTTCGACCGCATGGGGCGCTGGGTGGTCTTCAACGGTCGCAGCGAAGAGACCGTCGACCTCAGCCGTTCCTGGACCGGTGTGCAGCCTTGGAATGCCGAGACTCCGGTGCTCTACACCGCCATCATCCGTCTGCGCGACGAGAACATGCAGGAAGAGGAGACCGTCGGCACCCGCTTCGGATTCCGGCGTATCGAGGTGAAAGACGGCCAGTTGCAGCTCAACGGCAAGGCCATCACCCTCAAAGGCGTCACCTACGGCAAGGCCTCCACCGACAGTCCGGCCGACCGCGAACGCATGAAGCAGGACGTCGAAACCATGAAACGCCACAACATCAATGCGGTGCGCACCTCGCGTCTGTCGCCCGTTGATCCCTTCTTATACGAACTTTGCGACCGTTATGGTCTCTATGTGGTCGCCGACGCCAACCTTATGCCGCTCTCCGAGCAGCAGCAGGCGGTGGCTACCGACCCGGAATACCTCCCGCTGTTCGAGCGCCGTGTCGAGAATCTCTACGGCCGCTACAAGAACCACACCAGCATCATCGCCTGGTCGCTGGGCGACACGCGCGACAACGGCCTCTGCATGACGGCAGCCTACAAGCGCCTGAAGGCCAAGGAAAAGAGCCGTCCGGTGATCTTCTCCGGCGCCGAGCATGGCGAGTCGACGGACATCATCGCCCCGATGCACCCCGACCCCTCGGCCCTCCGCCAGTCGCTGAACAATGCCGGCGACCGGCCCACCCTCATGCTGGTGGCCGTCGGTCCGGACGATTTCCCGCGGCTGGAAGCCCTCTGGCGCCTGGTCGAGAACCAGCGTCAGCTGCAGGGCGGCTTCGTCGACGGATGGCCTCTTTCGACAGCTCAACTCTCTGAGCTGAAGCATCTTTTCAGCCCCTTCGACGTGCAGCTCGAGAAACTCATGCCCGACGACGGCCAGTTCGTTGTCTTCAACCGCAACGATTTCTCCAGTCTCAGCCGTTACTCGCTGGACTACAACGTCTTCACCAACCATCGTTCCGCCATCACAGGCGGCGCCTTGCCGATGGTGGTGCCCTGTGGAGGCAGCGACAAGGTGCAGATGCGCATCCCCCATGTCGACCTTCAACCCGGCGAGGAACTCTTCGTGCGCTTCACCCTTGCCACCCGCCGCAGCGAGATGGCCCCGTGGCAGACGCCGGCCGACCTGACCATGGGCACCGTCGAGTTCCCCCTGCCGCAGCAGCCCAAGCACAGCGCCCTCGTGAACCAGGGCGACCCCGTGCAGGATACCACCATGCTGCCCGTCGAGCTCTACTTCGACGGCCATCCGGACTGGACCGTCCAGGCCGTCGGTCACCTTGTGCGTCGTCCCGACGAACGCACGCTCTGCATCGACAACATGTTGAGATACAGTGCCCCCGACGGCGGCGTGATGTGCGACGTGCGCACCACCTACACCCGCTTCAGCACGGGCGACGTGGTGGTCGACTACACCCTTGCGGCCAGCGACCGCCTTGCCGCCGGCAAGCTGCGGCCTGTGGTGCGTCTGGCTTGGTCGGCCGACAGCATCGTGTGGTACGGCCTCGACCGCGAGGTGGCCTTTGCCGAACGCAGCTCCGGCCTCGTGGGCACCTACATCCTCCCGACCGACAACGCCGTGGCGCGCAAGCAGGTACGCTGGTGTGCCAGCCGCAAGGGTGGGGCAGGGCTCTACGCCGAGGTGCTCGGCGAGCGGTGCGAGATGCTCGGCAGCGGCACCGATCTCCGCCTCTATCCGCAGTCTATCAGTACTTTCCGGGTCCACCTGCGCCCCTACAGCCAGCAGGATCCGGCCCGCTTCTACGGCACCCGCTTCCCCGTGACGACGGTCGGCATGCTCGAGCCGCCCACCATCACCTCCGACGAGGTGCGCTTCTCGCAGCCGTTGACCATCCGCCTCGCCAGCCAAGCCGGCAGCGAGATCCGCTACACCCTCGACGGCAGCGAGCCCAACGAGTCGTCGACCCGCTACGGAGGCCCCTTCGTCATCAACGCTACCACGGTGGTCAAAGCCAGGGCTTTCGCCAAAGACATGCCCCCCTCGTTCACGAGCACGCGCAAGTTCAACTACGACTACATCGTCAGTACCACCTTCTCGCGCAAGGCCAACACCCCCTACAACATCGGCACCGACACCCTCCTCTTCGACGGCGAGCGCGGCAGCGTCGACCAGCTCAACCGGGGCTGGCTGGGCTTCTCGGGCGAGCCGGTGGTCACCACCGTGCAGCTGGCCAAGACCCTGCCGGTGGAGAGCGTCGTGGTGCGCTACGCCCACAGCCCCGCCACGTGGGCCTTCGCCCCGCGGCGCGTCGTGGTGGCCCTCTCGGCCGACGGTGTTGCCTTCACCGACACACTCACCGTCGACATCCCCTTCGACCCGGCCGATGCCGGGCAGCAGGAGCCCCGCGTCGTCGAGGTCCGCATCCCCGTGGGCCGCCCGGCCGGCGTGCTCCGCATCATCCCCCAGACCCTCCAGTCCATCCCCGCCTGGCATCGCGCCAAAGGCCTCAAACCGTGGCTGATGATGGACGAGATCGAGGTCGTCGAGGGGACCGCCAAACCGTAACACAAACACCCCATTCCGCATGAAATCCACACCCCGTCTCCTCGTCGCCCTCGCGCTGACCTCCCTCATAGCCACGGCCTGCCAGGTCGAATTTTCGCCCAATGCCGACTACCGCGAGACCCCCGTCGTCTACTGTCTGCTCGACCAGGACGACGACACCACCTGGGCACGCGTCGAGAAGTGCTTCCTTGTCGACGGCAACATCTACGACTACGGCACCTCGAGCGAGATGATCAACTTCCCGCAGGGCTACCTCGCCGTCCGCCTCGTGGCCACCCATCCCGACGGCCGCCAGGACACCCTCGCCATGCGAGACACCCTCTGCGACCGCAGCGAGGGCCTCTTTGCCAGCCAGAACCAGCCCCTCTTCTACAGCACCAGCCGCCTCGACACCACCTGCCGCTACCACCTCGAGGTGCGGCGCACGGCCGACGACAGCCTCATGGCCTACACCGATCCCATACCCCTCATCCTCCAGACCGACGAGACCCTCATCACCCAGCCCTACAACACGCGCCCCTTCGGCTTCTACGACTACTCGGCCGGCGAGCGTGTGTGCAACATCGCCTGGAACCCCCTCCAGAACGCCCGCCGCTACCAGCCTGTGGTGCGCTTCTTCTACGGCGAGAACGGCGACACCCTCCACGTCGACCTCAAGTGCGCCCACGTCACCAACGGCACCCGCACCATCTACCAGCTCAACTCCTTCCTCAACTCGCTCAAGACAGCCCTCCAGGACGATCCCAACCCCAAGGAGTACCTCCGATATGTCGAGATCTACCTCACCGCCTGCGATGAGAACCTGAACGTCTACATCAACTCCGCCGCCAGCGGGGTCTCCCTCAACCAGACCACCGACACCTACACCAACATCCACGGCGGCCTCGGTGTCTTCGCCGCCCGGCGCACCCACCTCTACAAGTACCTCCTCGCCGACGCGTCCATGAATCCCCTCACCGCGAGCAACCCGGGCCTCTACGCCTACCTGGTCGACCTCGGCATCGGTTTCTAGATTTTTTTCATCGTTTTCTGCCCGCGAAAAATAGATCGTGCACGATCTAATTTGATTTTTGTTCCCCCTTTCGACCCCCTTCCGACGCCCTCGCGTCGCCCTCGCGTCGCCCTCTGCCGAAGGTGGCCCTGGGTGTGTTAGATGTCCTGTAGATGTATCTAAATGCCTGTATGTCAGTATGCTATGGGTATAAAATACATCTAACACGCTCTGAGTCAGTATCATGTCCGCATCAAGTCCGACTCAACTCCGCGTCAACTCCGCGTCAAGTCCGCCCGCCGGCGGACATGATGCGGAGTATGTGCGGGGGTGGTGCGAATTAGATCGTGCGCGATCTAATTTCTCTCCGGCCCCTCCCGCCGAAGCCTCCCGCCAGCGCTCCGGCTGATGTTTTTTTCTTATAATTCAAAAAATATGTGTATATTTGCATTTTCATAGTTAAAGAGAATATACTAAAAATCAATAAAATAAACAATCAGATGAACATTACAAGAGAGAATTTAAGTGATTTGGAACTCTGTATCAAGGTTGATATCGAGGAAAAAGACTACATCGAGAACGTCACCAAGCAACTCAAAGACTACCAGAAGAAGGCCACCGTGCCGGGCTTCCGCAAGGGTATGGCCCCCATGGGTTTGATACAGCGCATGTACAAGGCCGCCATCGTGGGCGACGCTGTGCAGAACGAGCTCAACACCAGCCTCTTCAAGTATATCGACGATGAGAAACTGCACATCCTTGGCATGCCCATGAGCGACGACGAGAAGACCGGCGAGGTCGACTTCGGCAAGCAGCAGGCCTTTACATTCTACTTCAACGTGGCCCTCGCCCCCGAGTTTGAGATCGACTGGAGCAAGGTCAACGTGGTGTATAACCAGATCAAAGTCACTTCGAAAGAGGTTGAAAACGAGATAGCTAACGTCACCAACCGCTACGGCAAGTTCGAGACCCCCGAGACCGTCGGCAAGGGCGACATCCTGTACGGCAAGGTGGTGGAGCTCGACAAGAAGGGCGAAGTGAAAGAGGGCGGCGTGGACACCTTCGTGAGCCTCAACCTGCTGAACCTCAAGGACGAGGAGCTTCTGCCCCTGTTCGAGGGCAAGAAAGCCGAGGAGAAGATCCGCTTCAACATGGCCAAGGCCTTCCCGGTGGCCGACATCGAGCGCGCCCTGCACATGGACAATGCCACGGCCAAGAAGTTCAAGTCCGACGTGGAGCTGACGCTCAGCGGCATCTCCCGCATCATCCCCCACGCCATCGACGAGGAGCTCTTCAAGCTCGTCTTCCCCGACCAGAAGATCAAGGATGCCGACGCCTTCACCAAAGCCATGAAGAAGGAGTTTGAGAAGGCCAACGGCGAGCAGAGCGACTACCTGTATGTCAACCAGGTGCGTTCGGCGCTGGTGGAGAATTTCGACAAGCCCCTGCCCGAGGACTTCCTGAAGCGTTGGTTTGCCAGCCGCGGCGAGAAGGACATGACCCCCGAGAGCATCGAGGCCGACTGGGCCGAGAAGTACCTGCCCTCGCTCAAGTGGGAGCTCATCGAGTCGAAACTCGAAGAGATACAGCCCGTTGAGCCCACGAGCAACCAGATCGTCGACTACATCAAGGACATCCTGCGCCGCAACGATCAGAAGCCCGAAGGCGAGAAGAAGGAGGAGACCGAGCAGCGCCTGGAGCAGGCCGCCCGCAGCATCGCCGCCGACCGTAAGAACGTGCAGCAGCTGGTGGATCGCCTCTACGCCGAGAACCTCGCCAAGCTCTTCAAGGGCCAGTTGAATCCCACGGTGGAGAAAGTGAGCGCCAAGGAGTTTGCCGAGCGCGCTCAGAAATAACAATAGTTAGCTGAAGATGAAGAAAATACTGTTGTCGGTGCTGACGGCCTGTCTGCTCATGACGGCCCATGCCCAGGAGAACGACGGCATCGTCTACTCGAACACCCTCTTCGGGTCGTTCGCGTTGGGTGCCCATGCCTACAGCCACAACGGCGAGGGGGCCTTCGGTGCTCCGTCGCTGAACCTCACCGGTGGTGTCTGGTTGGCCAGCCCGCTGGCGTTCCAGGTCTCGTTCGACGGCATCATGGGGGCCAACGCCGCCGGCAACAGTGCTACCTTCATGTTCGCCAACACCGAGTTCAAGTGGGACCTCAACTCGACCTTCTTCCATGTCTACAACCGCAACTACCTCAGTCCGATACCGTTCTACCCCATACTGGGTCTGGGCGCGGCATGGCTGATGGACATGGATGACTCTGGCCTCGACAATGCTTTCCAGATGATGCTCGGCCTGCAGGCCCCCTATCGCATTGGCGATTACATGGACGCTATCTTGCAGTATAAGTGCTACTTCCTGCCTCAGGGCTTCGACCATTCGCCCGGCGACAACTATCTGCACACCTTCGGAGTGGGACTGCTCTTCCGGCAGAGTACCGAACCCTTCCATCGTCGCACCGAGCGCTACACGCGCGGCATAGGCGAAGACTGGTTCCTCGGTCTGGGTATCGGGCCCAACTACTCCTGCTTCGACCTCTTCACCAACGACCATCTGGGGGGCACAAGCATGATCGGTGTCTCGCCTGAGATCATGTTTGGCCGCAACTTCAGCAACTTCTGGTCGGTGCGTGCCGAGCTGGGTGGCTTCACAGCCCACGAGCAGTACGACACCATCAACCTCTGCGCCGGCGCGGGCTACCGCTACGCCTTCCTGCATGCCGACCTGATGCTCAACGTGAGCAACCTCATCTTCCGCGGCCGCGGGGTGCGAATCAATGTGTTGCCCTACCTCGGTGCCGGTCCGGTGTGGCGCTTCGACCGCCCGTCGTTCGATGTGGCCACCGACTTCGGCCTGATGTTACGCTACTACTTGGGGCGCCGTGGCGACCTCTTCCTCGATGCCAAGTACGTCATGGTGACGCCCAGCATCGGTGGTGGCCTCGGCCCTTCGGGCAAGTTCTACGGCGTAGGCCTGCCCAGCGTCACGGTGGGTTACATCCACAACTTCGGACAGAACACTACCCGCTACCGCATCCCCATCTACGAGGTGCGATGAAAAACAAAGAAACGCGGCCTGAGGGTCGCGTTTCTTTTTGCCGTAAGAATGTTTGTTTACTTGACGGTGGGCTTGCCTGCCTGCTGCCAGGCTTGGAGGCCACCGCCGAGGTCGTAGACGTAGGTGCCCTGTTCGGCGAGCATCAGGGCTGCCTTGTTGCTGCGACGGCCGGTGCGGCAGTAGACGGCCACCTGCTCGTCTTTCAGGCGCAGCCGTTCGACGAAGTCGGGCTGGTTGATGTCGATGTTCTCGGCGCCGGCGATGTGACCCTCGTTGTACTCGCTGCGAGTGCGCACGTCGATGACGCGCATACGCTTGGACTGCACCAGCTCTTCGAAGTCGTTGACGTGCATGATGGTCACGCGCTCCTGCGGGTTCTGGGCCTTCTCGGCTTTCTTGCTGCCGCCACAGCCCACGGCCATCACGGCAACGATTGTCATCAGTAACAGTTTCTTCATGATGTATTATTGTTTTATTGTTTGTTCTATGCGTTCCAGGCAGTCGATCAGCTGTGCCCGTGGACAGCCGAGGTTGAGGCGGAAGCAGCCCTCGTAGGCGGAGCCTCCGAAGGTGGTGCCGTCGTTCATCACCACATGGGCCTCGGCGATGAGGCGGTCGGCCAGCTGCTTGTGGGGGATGCCGTAGGCGCTGAAGTCGAGCCATGCCAGGTAGGAAGCCTCCGGAAGGACGGCTTTCACCTTCGGCAGGCGCTCCCGCAAAAAGGCGTCCAGGGCTTGCACGTTGGCGCTGAGGTAGTCCAGCATCTGGCGCTGCCATTCCTCACCCTCGCGGAAGGCGGCCTCGGCGGCCGTGAAAGCGAAGATGTTTCCTCCGGCCACACCCAAGGCATCGAGCCAGCCGAAGAAGCGCTGGCGTAGGGCCTCGTTGGCGACAAAGCATGTCGAACTGCCCAGGCCGGCGATGTTGAAGGTCTTGCTCGGGGCCATGAAGGTGAGGCTGTGGCGTGCGGCAACGGGGCTGACTGTGCTGTAGCTCACATGGTGGTGGCCCGGCAGGGTGAGGTCGGCGTGGATCTCGTCGCTGATGACGAGGAGGCCATGGCGCTCGCAGATGTCGGCGATGCGCCGCAGGGTCGCTTGACCCCACAAGGTGCCGGCGGGGTTGTGCGGATTGCTCATGATGAAGACCTTGCAGCCTTCGGCCTTGCGCTCGAAGTCGTCGAAGTCGATCTCAAACCGCCCCCCTTCGATCTTCAGCGGACTGCACACTACCTCGCGGCCGCAACCCTGCGGCACGTTGAGGAAGGGTGGGTAGACGGGCGTGGTCACCAGCACCCGGTCGCCCGGCTCTGTGAGGCAGAGGAGGGCGTAGCTGATGCCCGCCACGATGCCGGGGATGAAGTGGAGGCTCTCCTTGGTGGTATGGATGCCGTAGTGCTTCTCCAGCCAGGCGGTGACGGCCTGCCAGTAGCCCTCGGAGGGCATGGTGTAGCCCAGCACGGGATGGTCCAGGCGTCGCCGCATGGCCTCCAGCACGAAGTCGGGCGAGCGCCAGTCCATATCGGCCACCCACATGGGAGTCAGGTCGTTGCGACCATACATGGCGGGCAGGGCGTCCCACTTGAAGCAGTCGCTCCCGTGGCGGTCGATCGGGGTGTCGAAGTCGTATTGTGTCATTGTATCCATGCGTTTTAGCGTTGCCGTTGGGGTCTGAAAAACGCTGCAAAGATACAACAAATTGCCGACACAGACAAAAATACTTGGCTCCCGAGCGACAAAAACCTTCTCCAACAGCTCTTTTCCTAAGGTCTACTCGACCGGATGCACCAAGCGCACCGAACATCCACGATGCCTTTCTTCGGCAGAGGATGTTTGAATATAGTCACCTCCGAAATTATCATACATCATACGGCGTAGTTAGAACCATAATAAGCCGCCGACGAATCTGTCTGTGTGATTGACCGACGTCCTCTGTCACTGACCGGTGGACGGCAGGAATACGGCGCCTCAGACGGCCTTCAGGGTTTCATTGCAGCAGCCGCAGCTCGGCCTTGTGCGCGTCGCTGACGCGGAAGCTCTCGCAGGCTTTGCGGACGGTCATGCGGCGCAGGGGCTCGGGCAGGGTGGCGACGAGGGGGCGCGTGGCGTCCCACTGCTTGGCCAGGGCGGTGGCCAGGTACCAGGCTTGCATCATGGTGATGTAGTATTCGTCGCGCCGCAGGGCGGTGACCCAGCCGAGGTGCTCGGTGCGGAAGTCGGCGTCGAGGAAGTGGCGGAGCAACATGCCGATGCCGAAGCGCACGGTGTACTCGCGGTCGGAGTCCATCCAGCGGCGCAGGTGCGGCAGCAGCGCGGCGCGGTGGCGGCCGAAGCAGGCGGGCGACAGCTGGTCGCAGGTGGCCCAGTTGTCCACGTGCGGCAGGAAGGCCTCCACCCGCGCCAGGCAGCGGTCGAAGTCGCGCTCCAGCGCGATGACGAAGGCATGCAGCTGGTTTTCCTCGAAGTGGCTGTGGGGCAGCGCCTTGAGGAAAGCCTCGGCCTCCCCCTCCTCGACCAGGCGGCGGGCCAGCGCGCGCAGCGCGGGGGTGCGCACCCCGACAATGCTCGCCGGCGGCAGGGTGGGGATCAGGCGGCGCTGGAAGGCGGCGTAGCGCTCGTCGCGCAAGGCGTGGAGTTCGGCGGTAAGGTTCATGGGGTGAGGATTTTAAGCAGGTTCTTTCTCGTGCAGCGCACGCCGGCGCCCAGTTCCGACGGCTCGAGCAGCAGCAGGCTCCGGCGCAGCTCGCCCAGCAGCTCGGGGTAGGGGAGCGAAAGGCGGTAGGCCAGCTTCATGCAGAGCGCGCGCACGCCGTACGACTCGTCGGCGAGCATCATGTGCTCGAGGCAGAAGTCGAGCAGGCGCAAGTAGTGCTCCGGCGGCTCGTCGTCGGGCCGCGCGGGTGCGCTCCAGGGCATGCGCTCGAGGAGGGCCAGCGTGAGGCGGCGCAGCGAGGTGTCGTCGGTTGCGAGTGCCTTGAGGCTGAGTGTCTTGCGGTGGGCGGCCAGCCGCTCGTTGTCGGCCTTGGGCAGGTGGGTCAGGGCCCAGGCGGCCTGCACGGCGGCGCCGCGGTCGGCACCCAGCACGTCGGCCACCAGGCGCTCCCGCACCGCGGGGTCGTCGTGGGCCTGCCGGGCCAGGGCCTTGATTTCGTCTATGTGTACTGTTGCCATACTGATCATGATAACGCCGGCGGCACGTTTTTATTGTCGAACGCGGCCACGAAATAGCCCCACCTTCCAGGCATCCTCCAGGCATCATCTAGGCATCATCTAGGCATCATCTAGGCATAAATGCCTTGCGGAAGCATTTTTTTTGCTTCGACGATGCACAATAAAAACCGTCTTCTGCCGTTACAGGTAAGGATTATGGACATAGAACTCGCGGGCCACTATGGCTACAGACGCATTGTGAAGTCGGTGCTTCCCAGCATCGGCATGGTCCTTATTACCTCTATCTACAGCATTGTGGACGGCTTCTTCGTGAGCAATTTTGCCGGCAAGAGCGGTTTTGCGGCCGTCAACCTGATGTGGCCGAGCATGATGATCCTGGGGTCGCTGGGCCTGATGGTGGGCAGCGGCGGCGCGGCGCTGGTGAGCAAGGTGAAGGGCGAGGGCTATGCGCTGAAGGCCAACCGCATCTTCAGCCTGCTGGTGAAGTTCCTCGTGGTGATGGGGGTGCTGGCGGGAGCGCTCTACGCCCTCTTCGCGCCCACCCTGGCACGCTGGTTTGGGGCCGACGAGGCGATGATGCGCGAGTGCATCGTCTACGGGCGGCTCTGCATGATCGGCATGCCGGGCTTCGTGTTGCAGATGGCCTTCCAGTCGTTCTATATGGCCGCCGAACGGCCCCAGCTGGGCACGCTGATGAGTGTGGTGGCGGGGCTGGTCAATGTCGCCCTCGACGCGCTGCTGGTGTGGGGTCTGGGCATGGGGGTGGCCGGTGCGGCGTGGGCCACGTCGGCCTCGCAGCTGGTGGCCGGCATCTTCCCGGTGCTCTACTTCGCTTCGTCGCGCAACCGCAGTTCGCTGTCGCTCCATCGGTTGCCGAACCAAGGGCGATCGGCGCGCCTGTGGCGCTCCGGGCTGTTGCCCTACCTGGGCAAGGCCTGCAGCAACGGACTCTCGGAGTATGTGAGCAATATCGCCATGAGCATCGTCAGCATCTGCTACAACCTGCAGCTGATGCGCCTGCTGGGCGAGGACGGGGTGGCGGCCTACGGCATCCTGATGTATATCTCCTACATCTTCGCCGCCGTCTTCATCGGCTACAACATTGCCATCACCCCCATCATCGGCTACCACTACGGCGCGGGCGACCTTCGCGAACAGCGGTCGCTGCTGCGCAAGTCGCTGGTGATCATCGGCATTGCGGGGCTGCTGCTGACGCTTCTCTCCGAGGCCTTCGCCTCGCCGCTGGCGCGCCTCTTTGTGGGCTACGACGCCCAGCTGTCGGCCCTCACCACGCGCGCCATACGCCTTTATATGCTTTGCTTCCTCATCTGTGGCTGGAGCATGTTTGCCTCGGCCCTCTTCACCGCCTTGCAGAACGGGGTGGTGAGCGCCGTGGCGGCCTTCGCGCGGTCGCTGGTGTTCGAGTTGGCGGCCGTGTGGCTGCTGCCTTTGGTGCTGGGCACCGACGGCATCTGGCTGGCCGTCGACGTGGCCGAGGTGCTCACACTGGTGCTATGCGCCTTCCTCGTCGTCCGCTATGCTCCGCAACTGCTCAGGAATGACGGTCGAGCTGCATGATTCTCACCAATAGATTGTTGCCTGCCTGCAGGTGGCTGAGGCGGTTGACGCGGCCTGTGTCGCGGAAGCCGCACTTCTGTAGCACGCGACCGCTGGCGGGGTTGGAGGGCTGGTAGTCGGCCCAAAGGGTGTGGAAACCTTTGGCGTCGAGGCAGTAATTGATGATGGCCAGCAGCGCTTCGGTGGCGATGCCGCGGTTCCACCAGGGGCGTGCCACCCAGTAGCCCACCTCGGCGTCGTGGGGGCCGATGCTGATATTGCTCTCGCTGTGAGGGTAGTAGCAGATGCAGCCAATGGCTTCATTGGTGGCTTTCCATACAATGGCCCACGTGTGGCCGTTGCTGAAAAGGGTGCGGATCACCTCGCGGCTCTCGTCGACACTGCGGTGTGGCGGCCAACCCGCCCGGGGTCCCACCTCGGGGTCGGAGGCCAGGCGGTAGAGCGCCTCGGCATCCTCCTCGCGCCACGGGCGTAGCAGTATCCGTTCGGTCTCCATTTTTTCACTGTTCAATCTCCACGGCGGGCCAGCCGAAGTCCTGGTAGTAGCGGTAGGGGAGGTTGTGTCGTTTGAGGTAGTAGCGCAGCTGCTCGCGGCGGACAGCCTCCTGGACGTCGTGGTTGGAGTGGATGTTCTGGTAGATGTCGTAGTGGGTGCCGAAGATGCGGCGGGCGCTGGGCTCCCAGCCGGCGCCGTCGACGGTCTGCTCGAAGGTGGTCACCCGTAGCTTGCCCTCCTCCTGCACGAGGGTCATCCGGCCGCTGTGGTTGCCGCCGGAGACGCACTTCAGCGTGTCGCCGCTCGGCGTGTACCAGAACACCCAGCAGTCGCACCACACCTGCGCCACGGTGTTGCTCTCCTCCTCGCCGGCCACGATCGTCAGCGAGGGGATGCAGAGGTCTTGGCGCGCGGTGTTATGCAGGTAGTGCTCGCCGATCTCGCGCACCAGGTAGTCGCCGATGGCGTCGCGCACGGCCTGCTCCTGGCGGTTGATGGCGATGTGGCGGATGCAGTCGGCCTTGTGACCGTCGAAGTCGGCCATCAGCCAGCGGCCGTCGACTTTTTGCATGTAGAGTTTGTGCTCCTCGACGTCGGTGGAGGAGTCGAAGGTGCCGTCCTCCCATTTCTGCCGCACATTGATGGTGGCCACGGCGTGGTCCTTGTCGGTCTGCTCCACGGCGGTGACGGTATAGTCGGCGATGGTGCCGCCGTTGCCGGTGACGAAGTAGTGGAGCCATTCGTGGTCCATGGCCTCGAATTCGGGCAGTTGGTTGAACATCGTGTCCAGCACGGCGTAGAAGTCGGCCGTCATGTAGTCGCGCGACTGCTCGAGCAGTTCGTGGTCGGGGATGTAGCGGCAGAGTTCTTCTGCGCGCTGTTTCAGTTGCTTCTCGTTGCTTGTGCATGCCGCCAGCAGGAGGGCGGCCAGGGTGATGGTGAGTGCTTGTTTCATCGTTATAGTTGTTTGTGTCAGGATGTTGTTATGCGCTGTAGTTGTGGTCGATCACGATGCTGATGGCCACGTCGGGCAGTTTGGCTTTCAGGGTGTCGATCAGCTGTTGGCAGAATGCCTTTTCGTCGTGGATGGCGATGTCGGGCACGACGTCGACCGAGATGCGGTTCTCCTCCTCGTAGTAGTAGAAGCCGTGGATCTGCACGACACCGTCGTGCTTTCCGAGGGTCTCGATGACGATGTTCTGTAGTGCGGTGCGCCGGTTGTCGCCGGTGGAGACGGCGTAGACGCCGACGGTGAGGATGACGCCGTGGTGCATATAAACCGCTTCGGAAATCTTGCGGGTGAGGCCGTGGATGCGGTAGGCGTCGAGGGTGTCGTCGACGCTGATGTGCAGTGAGCCGATGAGCACCTCGGGGCCGTAGTTGTGCAGGGTGATGTCGTAGACGCCGTGGACCTCCGGATAGGCCATCACTTCGCGTTTGAGGTCGCTCACCAACTGCTGTGGGAGTCGTGCGCCGAGCAGTTCGTTGACCGGCGAGGCGAGCATCTCGACGCCGGCCTTGATGATGACCAGCGAGATGAGGGTGCCGAGGATGCCGTCGATGGAGACGTTCCACAGGAGCATGATGCCTGCCGAGAGGAGGGTGGAGAGGGTAATGATGGCGTCGAAGAGCGCGTCGGAGCCGGAGGCTATCAGGGCATCGCTTTTCAGGCGCTCGCCCTGCTTCTTCACGTAGCGGCCGAGGATCAGTTTGACGACGATGGCGACGACGATGACGAGGAGGGTCCAGGTGGTGTAGTGGGGCTCGGTGGGGGTGATGATCTTCTTCACCGACTCGATGAGCGAGGTGGATCCTGCCAGGAGGACGATGACGGCGATGATGATGGCGCTGAAGTACTCGATGCGTCCGTGGCCGAAGGGGTGCCTGCGGTCAGCGGGACGTGTGGAGAGCTTGGCGCCGATGATGGTGATGACGCTGGAGAGGGCGTCGCTGAGGTTGTTTACGGCGTCCATCACGATAGCTACGGAACCGGCCAGCAGACCGACGGCCGCCTTGAAGGTGGCCAGCAAGAGGTTGGCGGCGATACCGATGGCGCTGGTGCGTACGATGCGGTTGGAGCGGTTGGGAATAGGGGTGGCGGAGTCTTTCATCTTTGACAGTTGGACGATATAGGGTTCTTCTCTTTGTTTCGCGTTCATTCTATCGGACAGCTCAGGGGACTGGTGATCTCGCAGCCGCGGTGGCGGGCGAGCCACAGCTGGGCGTAGCTGCAGGTGGCCTTGTATTGTCCGCCGCGGCGCTCGATCTCCTCCACGGCGCGCCGTACCAGCTCGCTGGCGATGCCTTGGCCCCGCAGGCGGTCGTCCACATAGGTGTGGTTGATGACGTAGATGCCATCCCTTTCGGGGAAGGTCACCTCGCCCACCTCCTCGCCGCCCTCGACGGCGTATATCCTGTTCTTTTCTGTGATGTATTCCATTGTCTATTATAATCCTTCTGTTAAGAATTGCTTTAGGCCCAGATGGGTGATGCCGTTGTCGTCGTTGCGTGTCACAAGCGGAGTCATAGAAATGACGTATTTGGGATAGTTGTCGTTGATCTTGCGAAGATTTCCAAACTCGCGTTCCCGTGTAGCGTCGTCGGCGATGAGGTATGATGCTTGGACGTAGACCCGTTCTCCGGAAGGTTTGGCGCATACAAAGTCAATCTCGCCTGCTTGCAATTGACCGATGTTTACATGGTAGCCCAGGCGTATCAGGTGTTGATAGACAACACCTTCGATGACTTTCTCGATGTCCCGCTCTCTCGCTCCACCTGCGATGGTGTTTCGAATTCCCTGATCTTCAAAGTAGAATTTCTCGTTGCTCTCAAACAATCGTTTCCCATGTATGTCGTAGCGGCTCACCTTGTGTAGCATGTAGGACTCGCACAGCATTTTCTGGTAGTTTATGATGACTGCAGGAGAAAGCGAATCGCCAGTGGATTTCATGTATTTGCTAATATTGGTTGCCGAAATCAACTTGCCTTCGTTGTCGGCCAGAAATTGCACCAGACGTGCCAGGAAATCGGCATTGCGAATCTGGTTTCGCATCACCACATCTTTCAGTAGGGTAGTGTCGAAGATATTGGAGAGGTACTGGGCTGCACTTTCACGGTCGAGGCCAACCTGCACCAGTCCCGGCATGCCGCCATATTCGATATATTTCTCCAAAGCGTTGGTGGTGTCGTTTTCAAGATGATGGAACTTGATGAACTCAGTGAAGGAAAGTGGCTGGATGTAATTCTCCACGTATCGTCCGCCAATGAGTGTGGACAACTCGCTGCTAAGCATCTTTGCATTACTGCCGGTGACGATGATGTCGGTGTGTGGCTCTTTATAGTAGCTGCGCAGGGAACGCTCGAACTCTTGTATGTCTTGCACTTCGTCAATCATGATGTAGTTGTGCGTTCCCTCCATCATGTGAGTGTCAATATATTCGTTCAGGTCGTGATAGGTGCGTATGTTGTCGAACTGCCGTTGTTCCTTGTCAATGAATATTACGTTGCCTTTCTCCGACAGTTTTTCACTTAGGCATTTTAGAATACAACTCTTGCCTACCCGACGTTGACCGGTAAGCACAATGGCCAAATCTTTGCCGAGCCATTTAGTTGTTTTTTCTATATAATATTGACGTTCAATAATTTTCATATTTGTTAAAGGTTATTTTAATACTGCAAATATACAACTATTTTGTAAAATATATTTAATAAAGTTGTTGTGTGTTTGGTTTTGTTAAGTATGTTTCATGTGTTTTTGGACTTGTTAGCGTATTAGTAGTGTATAGGTAGGGCGGTACGGCCGGAGGGGGTCATCAGGCCTTGGCGTTCCAGCTCTTGGCAGCGGCGGATGTTGAGGGCGGTCCAGTGGCTGTTCTTGCGGCGCTGCGAGATGCGCTGAGCCAGGCGTCCGTCGGGCAGGCGCTTCACCGTCGAGTCGATCCATCCGAAGCAGAGCGCCTCCTCCACCACGTCGAGGTAGGGCAACGCGTCGGGCAACGCCTGCTTGCCGCGATAGGAAGCCACCCAGCATTCGCGCCATTGCCGGTGGTTCTCCATCAGCCAGCGGCGCAGCACGGCGCGGTCGTCGGTCGAAAGGAGGAGGGTGATTTCCATCGTTTTATCTTGTGTACATTAAACTTGAAACCTGAAACTCGAAACTCTTGAACTTTTGAACTGCTCTAAACTATAAACACTAAACTCTAAACTTTCGTCGCATGGCGTTACGGCGTGGTGACCACTTTGTGGGCTTTATGGTTTCCGGCCCGGACGATGTAGACGCCCGCCGTTGGGGTGTGGATCCGCTCGACGTGTGCCGCGCTGTGGGTGCTGTAGATGGGGTGGCCGACGATGTCGAAGACCTGCAGCGGCACTCCTTCGGCTCCGCTGACGACGATGTCGCGACCGTTGGCGGTAACGCCGATGCCGTCGTCGAAGGCCTCGCCGATGGCGTTATTGCCGGCATAGACGGCCCGCACCAGGCAGCCCGCGATGCGCGGAGCCATGCGCAGCACATAGTGGTTGACGGTGCGCGGCGAGAAGCGCAGCACGTAGGCAAAGTCGGCGTTGAAGGTGATGACCTCGCCCGACCAGTAGTAGCCCTCGCGGCTGTCGAGCATCAGGGCGTCGCCGGAGTACATGCCGCCGGCGGGCAGGAAGATGTGGTTGCCGTTGGGTCCCGTCACGCGGTAGCCCGGATGCGTCGCGTCGTCGATCCACAGCCAGGTGCAGTGCTCGGCTAGCTCGGTGATTTCGGCGTAGGAGGGCATGCGCCAGCCCTCGCCGAGGGCGGTGGTTGCTATGTCGTCCTCGGGCTCGAGGTAGCGCTTGCTGTCGGGCTCGTTGGTGGTCTCCTTCGACGGGAAGACGTATTTCGTCATCGCGCGATAGTCGCCCATGCCGAAGCGGTAGTTGTCGATGGTGTATTCCTGCTTGGGCGTCAGCTCGCCCCACGAGAGGTACCACCCCTTGTCGGCGCTGTCGAGGGCACCCATATTGCGGTCGGCCCACCGCACGCTAAGGCCCAAGTCGACGGCCTCCTGCGCCCCTGCGCCGACAGCACAAGTGATTGCCAGTATGGTAAATATCAGTCTTTTCATCATGTTCATATTGAAGAACGGCGAATTAAACGAATTAAGCGAATTCTTTTGTTGTTATTAAGATAATTGTTTTGCAAGCAAAATGCGAATTACTCGAATTTTTGAGGTTACCTAAACTCTAATCTTAAAACCTGAAACTTGAAACTCTTGAACTTTGAACTCTTGTACTTCCGAACTACCCTAAACTCTAACCCCTAAACTCTGAACTCTCAATGCCGGTACGGCTCCAGCAGTTCCGTTAGGCGTGCGTGGCTGCTTTGGTACCATTGTATCATGTAGTTGGCCTCCTGCTGGGCGGTCTCGTAGAAGTGGATGGGTATGTCGTTCCACTTCTCGCGGTCGTGCTGCCAGGCCTGCGTGCTGTCGAGCAGCGTGGCGTAGCCCTGTATGATGGCGCTCACGCTGTTGGTCGACAGGGGGCCGTCCTTCAGCGCGTACCACCGTTCGGCCAGCGCCTCGTAGAAGCCCGACGCCTCGTCCTCGAGCAGCCGACGGAAGGGGCGCACGCGCCACAGGTTGCTCTGCCCGCGCAGGGTGACGGGGGTGTTCATGTAGCAGGCGTTCCAGGTGCTGCCGATGCTGTGGTCCAGATCCCACGGCACCACCACGAAACGGCTGTCGCTCTGCGTGTTGGGACAAGCTAGATAGCAGTTCTTGTAGCCGAAGTCGCCGATGCCCAGCATGACCACGAAGAGGTAGACGTCGACCAGGTTGTCCATGTAGAAACGCTCCCCGACGAGGGCTGCATAGGCGCTGTCGGCCACGCTGTCCCACGGGGCGTTCATCAGCTGCTGCAGCGGCTGCCAGGCCGTGGGCGACGGGTCGTTGGGGTACTTCATCGACCAAGCGTTCCACTCGTCGCTGCTGTCGGGGGCGGTGCCGTCGCTTTCCAGGAAGGCGCCGTCGCCATAGCTGCCGCACTTGTAGAGCACGCCGCGCACCAGCCCGTTCTGGGGCTTCTTGCAGTCCATCAGCTTGCGGTTGATGGGATCGGAAAGGCAGTAGAGGCCTTCGTATTCGCCCTCTATCCACACCTCCACAAAGCGGCCCACGGTGCTGTAGCGCCGGTCGTAGTCGGTGCTGTAAGGCAGACGGGCGAAGCTGGTGAAAATGTCCATCGCTACGCGGTTGCGCATGTGCGAACGATCGGCGGCCACGGCGTCGAGGATGTATTTGTCCAGCCCTGTGCGGATGCCCAGCAGGTTGACGTCCAGGTCGTCTCCGGCGGAGTCGACAAAGTGCACCTCCATCGAATTCTTGTCGTAGAGCATCGAGGTGGCGCCGCGGTGGTTCACGCGGCAGCTGTAGCTCTCCTGCTGCTGCCCGGCGGTGTCATAGTATGTTATCGTGAATGTCGCCGTCACGGGAGTCTCCTCGCTGAGGGTGTCGCCGAGGGCCGTGAGGTCGATGCGCGGCAGCGTCTGCGCCGTCGCCATCGGCAAGCTTGCGATTGTTGCGACTAGCAAAAGTAGTATCTTGAGTTTCATCGGTTATCGTCTTTTCAAAGTCTTTTTCCGGCCAGCTTCATGCGGGTGGCCACGGGGGTCTCGGTGGCGCTGACGTCGGCGGTGTTGATGTCGCGCTGCTGACCGTCGATGTCGAACTGCAGGGTGGCGCCGTCGGCACGGACATCGATGGTGACGGGTGCGCCCATGACGAGCGGCAGGTTGACGTCGCCGTGTCCGGCAGGCATGCCGCAGAGCATCGGTATACCGTAAGGCTCAACGATTTGACGTATCATCGCCTCGACGTTCTCGTAGGTGAACTCCGAGCCGCAGTCGGTGAACTCGCCCAGCACCACGCCCTTGCAGCGGTCAAGCACGCCGTTCATCTGCAGTATGCGCATCTGGCGGTCGATGTTGTGCATCGACTCCTCCACCTCCTCGACGAAGAGTATCAGGTCCTTGCCCAGCGTGGCGTCGGCCTGGCTGCCCAGGTTGGGCGTGAAGGTGCAGAGATTGCCGCCCACCAGCACGCCGCTGGCGGTTCCGACGATGTTCTGCGGATGCGCCGGCAACTGGTAGCGGGGCACCTGCCCCATCAGCAGGTCGCGCATCAGGGTGCTGGTCGTGTCGGTGCCGCCCTGCGCCAGGAACGAGCTCATGGTGCCGTGCATGCTCATCACGCCCGCGCGGCTCAGCAGGCCATGCAGGGTGCTGATGTCGCTGAATCCGACGAGCCATTTGGGCGATGCCGTCAGGCGCGACAGGGGTATCTTGTCTATAAGCTGGATGGTGCCGTAGCCGCCACGGTTGCAGATAATGGCCTTGATGCCGGGCCGGTCGAAGGCCCACAGCAGGTCGCTCACGCGCTCGTCGACGGTGCCGGCATAGCGTCCGTCGACCACCTTGCCCACGTTGGGCCCGACGATGGGCACCAGGCCCCACGAGCGCAGCAACTCGGCGGTGCGCTCCACGTTCTCCATCGGGGTGTAGTAGGAGGGCGAGATGAGCGCCACGGTGTCGCCCGCCGTCAGGTAGGCAGGCCGCACGCAGCTCAGCGTCACGGGTTCCGTCTGCGTGGGTTTGACATTCTCTTTCTCGCACGACGCCAGCGTCAGCGCCGCAACGGCAAGTATCAGTAGTGATTTCTTCATGTTGTGTGTTGCTTAAAGTTTCGGTTGTTTTCTCTTTAACGCACAAATGCCCTTAATATTGTTCAACCCATTAGTCGTTTTCTCGCTTTTTTTGCGGTTTTCTAAAACTGTATTTGCTCCTTTTGAATTCCGTTTTCCATCATCTCGTCTGCAAATATCATCAGCAATGTCGATTTCCCGCAACGACGCACTCCAGAAATAACCTTGATAATATTCTGGTCTTTCAAGTTTCGCAGTTGCTGCATGTATTGCTTGCGTTCTATGAGGTCTTGTTTATTCATATTTTGTTTTGTTTTTTGCGAAGTTATACATTTCTCACTTGTTCTGGTGGCGGGGTGGGGAAATCTCTAATAGTATCCAAAAACCGAAAATGTGTCACCTAATATTCCCTCACTATTGGCGTGGGACAGGGACCTGTCTCATTTGTTCCCTTTATGCCATGCCTGAATGTCGTGTGATTATTCTTGGCTTTTGGCTAAAAAGCTATGTATTTCAGTTATTAATTTATCTGGAGTTAGTAGATCTTTGGGAGAACATACTTGAATAGATGGAACATACTTTGAACTTTTCAGTTCGGTAATAATATTTGCGTTCTGATTACCTTTTCCTGAATGATGATGAATTTGCCCGATTACAATTAGATTATATTTTGATTGTCCTTTCTGCAATGATTTGAAAACATTGGCATTTTTTAGTTTGGTATTAGAGATAAAATCAACACTCCAATCATTAATCGAAACACCAATCTTTTCAAAGAATGAGTTTAATTCATATCTTATTTGAGACTGATCTGTCACCTCTCCCAGTATGCAAATGTTGAATGGTGTGGTTACTTGTACTTTTGTCGTGGATGTTTCTTGAGGTTTGGTTACCTTAGATAAAACATCAAGGTTCGTTTTATATTGCTCAATGATGTTTTTTGCCTCTGTTAATTCTAATTCCAAAAGTTCCCTTTTTAATTTCTCATCATCTAATTCGGAAACGGACTTTTCATATTCGGAAAACAAATCTTTATATTCTTCTTCTACTTTAGTTAGCTTCTCATCATTATCAATCTTGGCTTTAATCTGTAACTGTTGGCTTTGGATAAATTTCATCAAATTGTGCTCATATTTGGATTCAAAATGATCCAAATCCATATCGTTCAACTTTTTGAAGAAATCATAATAGCAATTGGGGGATAGAATATAAAATCGGACCTTCTCTTCTCCGCCAACTTGTTCAAGATATTTCTTGCCTGCTCTTAATTTATAGTAATTGTCAGCTTTGAAATCTTTGTCATCCTTAATCTCGACAATGATCGTTTCTTTTTTCGTCTTTAGAATAAAGTCAGGGAAGAATCCATAAGAGTACCCGTCTTCTTTCTGATAAGCTATACAAAAATACTTGCTTTCGCGTATTCCATTTTTATACCACCATTGTAGATAATCGTCAGCCTCTTCCATTGCAGAAATAAAGGCTTTTTCTGGTGTGGACAACTCGGATTTCCCATTTTTGTCTTTCTTCGCCACAAAACATCCGACATCTTCCTGTTTCAGTATGGATTTCTGGCTAGGCCTGATCACTTCACAATCAGAGAATATGTCAACAGAACCGGGAACTTCCCAGTTCGGGGTTACTATTATTTCATCTTTCTTTGTGGGGAGGTTCTTGTATAGTTCTTTGGCATCTTCGATCACCTGCTTAAAATGAGAATTATTATTCTGGCTATTGCTGATAACAATCATTTGGATATTGTCCTCATCGGTAATGCCTATTTCGTTTTTAAACCAAGTACGGATAGCCGTTTTTAATATGTTTTGAGAGCGAGCAACTTCATACGGATTAACCATTTCTCGGACAAAACGGTCATACATACTTTGAATTTCTGCCTTGCTTCTCGATATTTTCCTCTTGTCATTAAACAGAACCTCCTGTTCGCCACCTTTATCTATTTCTTTGACAACAGCATCAAGCTTTATGTTTTTTGATATTTGTGTGACGTTACAAAATATTTTGTCTTTTAATTTATACTCAAGTGCGGCTTGAAGAAATACCGTTTTAAAATCGCCAGACAATCTGGTCAGTTCCCTTTTACGACGAATGTGTGCACTGGACAAATGGGGCCTTGAACTATAAATGTTGAGATCAATTGTCATGCGTTGCTGGCTTACATAATCTTTCGCAAGTTCTTCAACAATTGTAAAGTTGTCTGACGCTGTATATACATAACCATAGTTTAGTTCAGGAGCATCATCATAATGCATCTGCTCAGGCATACGCATAATTCGTCCGAGGGTTTGGATGTTGAATTCGTACCTTTCGTCATTCCACTCTCTTTGTAGGAAAAGAATACTGGCCCTTGGACAATCCCATCCGAGTGCGATAGCCTCTTTAAATATTAAAACATCAACAGGACTATTGTCCAACTCTACATTTTCTTTGTTGCGATGGTCTTCGGACAACCAAAGTGCCACTTTGCCATTCTGTAGGGTTAATCCTTGCTCACTTAAGAAAGCAATAATCTCGTCTTCTGGGTTGATGACATCATTGGCGTTTTTATTTGGTATCTGAATCAGCAATAACGGATTAATCTCTTTCCCAAGGTTTTTATACGCTGTATGAAGTTGGACTCTTTTTCGCAATGCCATCCTTAGAATGTCCTCATTGCTCTTTATTGAAGATGGTTTTTCATCGTTTATATGGACCTCTTTTTTTATCATTCCTTCGTCAATGACTTCTTTTAAAGGAATATCAATCAGGGTGCCCGAAGAGTTTTTAGGTGTGGCGATGATTTCTATGATAAGTTTGGGGCCGATAATGTCAATCAACTCTTTCGATTTGTCAGTACCGGCATTTCGGTGACTCTCGTCTATCAACAACACAATTGTATTTCCAATGTCTTTTGTATTTTCTACAACGGTTTGCAAATTCCAGTTCTGTTCATTATCTACACGAAATAGAGAGTTCTCTTTATTAATACTTTCCCAATTAATAAACATTATCTGGTTTTGCTCAATAGTGTTGTCGTTCAAGTCTGTATTAGAGATGCATTCAAGTAGTTGCTCGTCTTCGAAATATCGAGAAAGGCTGTTGTGACTTTGCTCATGCAAGCTGTTTACAGAAATCCAGATAAAAGAAAATGCAATTCCTGGGTTGTCTTTTACCATCTGAGACAATGCTTGCGAAACCATGTATGTCTTTCCTGAGCCCGTTGGAGCCTTAAAGACAATAGTCGCACTATCTCTATACTCGTCAGTTAATAATTCTTTGGCAGTATTGACGAGTTTGCTAATGTATTTTTTCTGATATTGTATTTCTTTCATTTCTTTTTCATTTTCGAAATTCTACGGTAGACGTTAATTATAGCTTCTGGTATTGGCTTTACTTGGCAATCAATTTGTAATTCCTCAAAATCTTCTGCATCATAAGTGTGGTCGTAGCTAAAGACATATATGGTTGTTTCCTTTGGAGCTACATTTTTGTTTAAATAATCAATGCAGTCACTTACACAACTTTCATCATATATGATTGCCAGTTGCTTTTCTGTGCCTTTAAAAACAGAGAAATCGAACATACTCCTACTTCTTTTTCGTACTTCTTCAAAGCAATCTTCCGCAACACAGAGAATCTCTGTACTGCGATTAACTAATTCTCGTTTATCGCCATCAGATGTAATAACAGGGACGAAAGTTTGTGTATAGTATTTCAGATTTGCGGGAATACCCTGTACTTCTGAATATCCTTTAATTACTTTTTCCATTCTGGGATATGTAACTTCTGTGCAAATATTATTCTCGTTGTTTGTACATAGAATAAACTTGCGGTGTCCGCCATCTTCTTTATTCATTTCTAATAATGCATGACCTGTTGATGCGCTACCGGCAAAAAAATCCAAAACGATGGAGTTCTTACAATGTGATAGTAGTTCTTTTATTAATTCTATTGGTTTTGGATTTTCAAAAACATCTTTTCTGCCAAATATTTTTGTGAGCAAACGGGTTGCATCCCCAGTTTCAGCAACGTCATAATATATGCTGCGGTTTTTCAGGACCTTGACATCGTCGCCATCATAATAAATTTTTTCATATGGAATCCAGGAATTGTCATCGCCAGTAATCCATTCAATAAGACCCTCGTTAATGAGTTTGCCCATTTTCTTCTTCCCAACTCTCCATCGGCCAGGTGTACCGTCTGGAGCAATGGGAAAAACTCTTTTCTTGTCAGGCGACTTTAAAGAAAAATACATTGTAGGACGGTCTTCTCGTCTAGCGGCAGATCCCCATTTTGCTAATTTAACTAATCTGTATTTCCCTTTTTCATCTTCGGATTTATACCCTTTAGCCGACGTTGGAATTGTCTCATCAAACCATACAAATGCAGGAGTCCTTCTATAGCATAAGATGTATTCATGCTCAGTGACAAAGAAATCATCAGTTTGCCCGCCACCTGATTTCTTTCGCCAAATAATTTGTCCACAAAAATTTTTTTCACCAAAGACGGAATCACACAATAGTTTTAGTTGGGCAATCTCGTTATTGTCAACTGAAATAAATATTACACCATCATTTTTTAGCAAATTCTTTGCAAGGCGCAATCTTTTGCTCATAAAAGACAACCACTTGCTATGCCGATATTTGTCGTTTTCGTCCACCCAACAATCATTGTATTTCCATTCGTTCTTTTTCCCTGTATTGTATGGTGGATCAATATATATCACATCAATGCTCTTTTTGTGGGTAAAACTCAGAGCATATAAGGAATGGTAGTTGTCGCCTTCAATGATGATGTTATAAGGTAAATTAGGATCGCATACAATTTCTCGTGAGCAATCTTCTTTCAGCAAAGGCAATTCTGCTTCACACCTTTTTGCTACATCCTCCTCTTTGTCTTCCCAGGCAAGGCCATACCGTTCTTTTTCTAATTTCTGTATTTTATCAATTAGTTGCTCTCTAGAGAGGCTGTCATATTTTGATTTCATAAAACAATGGATTCAACTATCAATAGAATCAAAATGGTAAATCGTCATCTTTGGGTTGGCTCTCAATAAATGTACTTTTAACAAATTCATCCTTCCATTCATCCTGTTTAAAATATTTCAATTTCCCATTTCCAAATATTTTATCGGATATTTTAATGATTAATGTCCCGTTGCCATATACCCGTTGCCATATTTGACCTCTTTTTTTGAGGCCAAAAGACATTAGTAGATTTTCCAAATCATTGACCCCTTCTATATAAAAGTTATAGTTAATATGTAGTATTTCTTTTAATCTTCCTATGATAGGATGATTGAACATTATTATTTTGTCTATATCTGTGCCTTTCTTCTGATTTTCTTGTTTCAAATAATCTACAAGGCTTCTTAGGTTCTTCGCTGTGTTCTCAATATCACGAATGATAAAGGCTTCTTTCATTTTCCTGCTGTCCAACAAGAATTGTTTGAAAAGGCCTGCAAATTGCTCTTTTAAATAACAGGTAATGTCGTCCGCACTCTCAAATCCTTTAATGTTATTGTTATTTGGTAAAGATTTAATTTCCTCAATAAATTTATAGATGTTAATATTGTCAACATATCTATATTTGACATCATTATTTCCTTTGTTGGCTAAATATGTTTCATATTCTGTCAACACATCTTTCTCAATAAAAACAAATACTTGTTTGTCCTCCTCCAGTGCAGTTTTTAGTTCCATTTGTGAAACAGAATACTCTTGGGACGGTTCATTGGAAATTGCTTTACTTCCGTATCTGCCTCCTAATATAGAAATAAGAATATCAACATTTCCTACTTCACGATAACAATATGCCTGGAGGTTGTCATCTTTCCCATATGGGATATCTCCCACCTCGTTTCTTACGGGTTCATATCCGAGGCTTTCAATGAATTTGTCTAATTCTATTCTAATCTGTTTTAGATCATAGAATGTTGAACTAATAAAAACTCTAGGTTTCGCCATCTTATTTTATTTTTGTCTTTTAATTTGCAAAGATACTCATTTTTCTGAATTATTCCCCTTTCAATTCTCCGCGCAAATAATTGTAGGTAAGGAAATTATTTAGGCAATTGTGCATGTTTGATAAAAACATATTCACCCCCATAAGGGTGTCAATTAGTTTAAGAAAATCTGTGAGTACGTCACCTTCAATGATTTTCTCACATCTTGAGGCGTACATCTTTTCAACATCCATGTGTGTTTCGATATTGCGCTCGTCCCACCACCATGAGGATGTCTTTGAGTGTTTTTCAAGCAATACTGTCAAGTGCTCATACTGATGTTTAACCTCATTGGGGAAATATCCTATTATGCTGATAAGTTTATACCATTTTGAATTCTTTTTTGTCTTATCATCAAACCCATAGAGTTTTTTGAAGCCCTCATTTAGAATTACTCTCAATTTCCCTCGCATGAATCCACGGTCAATAGTTTTGTCGGCAAGAATGAAATATTTACTGGCAACCATGCCATCGGTCATTGTCATCAGAGTAAAGAGCATGGTTGAGATTAGCACTCGTTGGACATTGTGATAATCATCCTGGAGATCTTTGATTCGTTCAAGTTCTTCAGTTATCATTTCCAGTCCCACTAAATTGTGAGCAATAGTTTCATCTGTCATCTTCACATACTCGCTCCGCTCTGCCGCGTTAAGAGTTTCTCCAGAATATTGCACATCTTGAAAGTAATCCTCGTACTTATAGTTACGAATCGGAAAAAACCGGATGTCT
>OCVV011341313.1_pt1 | contig 30817 bp, 10 predicted proteins | sample 1539721 | NCBI WGS metagenome assembly OCVV01 (sample SAMN02144230, study PRJEB22623) | gut metagenome | biome: sheep rumen | host: Ovis aries | place: New Zealand | reverse complement strand
CAGGGCGCATTCGGAGATGACGCGCTTCACGGTGCCTGACAGACGACCTGGGTCGTTCTTTTCCATGAACTCTTTGAACGAGCGTTCCAGGCGGCTTGCCTGTTCGTCGCTAACCTTCACGTCGCCCCAGAAACCGAAGTTGTCTGTGAGGAACTTCTTGCCTTCTTCCCAAGTGAACTTGTCGCCCAGTTTTGCCTTTTTGGCCTTGAGTTCGCGTTCGAGCTTCACCATGCTCATGCGTTGAGACGCTACTGCTTTGAGGTTCAGCTCGTACGGGCCACGGCCGAGCGCCAGTCCGCCTGTCTCGTGGTCGGCAGTGATGACGATGAGTGTCTCGTCGGGATGTTGCTGATAGAACTCGTAAGCTACCTTCACGGCATTGTCCATGTCGATGAGTTCCGTGATGAAGACGGGGTCGTTTGCGTGGCAGCCCCAGTCAATTTTGCCGCCTTCAATCATCACGAAGAAGCCGTCCTTCTCGTTTTGCTTCTTCATGAGGAAGTTGATGGCTGCGCGTGTGATGTCCTGCAGGGTAAGGTCGTCCTTCGTGCGGTCAAGTGCGTAGGGGATGCAGCCGTTGTCGATCTTGCTTGCTGCTTCTGTCTGGAAGAGAATCATCTTGTCGGCCTTCTTGGCTTTCTTCTGGTAGTCTTTGTAGCCACGAGCAATCGTGTAGCCGCCAGCCTGAGCCTGTGCATAGAGGTCTGGGCCGCCGTCTGGGTTCTGAGGCTTCACGAAGTCACTTCCTGCGAAGAAGTCAAATCCGGAGCCTGGCAGCTGAGAACCAATCTCGTAGGACATGCTACGCTTTGCTACATGCGAATAGAAGGCAGCTGGAGTAGCGTGGTCTATGCTCACGCTGGTCGTTACACCGACTGCAGCACCTGCATCCTTTGCCCAATGTGCGATGCAGCTAACAGGCGTCTCCAGGTCCTTCAGGACGCCGAGAGCACCGTTCTTCGTCTTGTGTCCGCTTGCCAGAGCAGTACCGCCGGCAGCAGAGTCGGTCACGCCATTCGTGGCGCTTTGTGTGTTGATGAGTGCTACGTATGGGAAGCTGGGGAAGCAAAGTTCCTTGATGCCAATTTGACCTTCGAGCGCACCGAGGTAAGTCTCGGCAGCGTTGACCTGATTCACGCCCATACCGTCGCCGATGAAATAGAACACATACTTGGCTCTGCCTTCAGCAAGAGCAGCCAGAGCAACCAGCAGGATGCTCAGTGTAGAAAAGACTCGTTTCTTCATGTTTGCTGTTATTTTAGGTTATATAATTATCCAATCCGCCCACAAAGTTACGAAAAAGCCCGCGAAATACAAAAGAAAAACGTGTTTTTCTTTGCCTTTGAATGGCATGAGTCGTCTAAATAAACGTGGCTATTGGTGAAAAATCCTTTACAGTATTTTGTGAGTTAACGTGTCGAATCGGCAGATGCGACGTGGGGCGTTTTTCAACGCGACGTGGGGCGTTTGCAAATTCGACGTGTCGCGTTTGAAATTCCCCTACGTTAAGTTTGCCGACTTAACACGTCGAATTTGAGTCCAAACTACATCATGTTTGATTGATTGACGTGTGACAGTGATACTATCTTAACATTGCCTACTAAAAACCGACTTTGTAACTGCTTGATTGTCAGTGCGGATTCAAAATAAGCCTATTTTAGGCTTCAGGGTATATCTGAGGTCATCTGAACAAAAAAACGGCGTCAGAAACGCCGCTTTGGAGAAAAATGTTTACAATTTCCTGCTTTGTGTTGGGTCGCTTAGCCGAGTTTGCTTTCGCTCGCTGCAGCTAAGCATGTCTTCATTCGACCAAGACTTTTCTGCCATTCCTGATGTAGATGCCCCTCTCCATCTTGCTTACGCGCTGGCCGTTGAGGTTATAGATGACAACATCCTTAGTGGAAGGAGTAGCAGAAATGCTTCTTATCTCGGTTGCGTCGTCGAGGGCCTGCTCTGCTCGCTCGATGGCCTGTTGCAGAGACTCCCTGTCTGCAGCAGTGACGGTGTTGGCTGCGATGAGTGCATGCATGCTCTGCATCTCGGATTGCAAAGCGTCGAAAGCTTCCTTGATGAGTGGATTCTGGTGATATGGCGAAGCCTCTTCGTCAATGATTGCCTTGTGAATTTTGAATTCGCTCATGGCAAAGATGTGGCTGTCTGCTCGCTTGCCGATTGTTTGCATCACTTGGAATCGGATGAAGCGTGTGTTGCCGTCGGTAAAGATGAGTGGCGAGGTGTAGGTTTCATTTATGGAAGACGGCATCCCTTCGGTAAGTCTGGCTACAGGTATGAAGCCCTGTTTGTTCTCGGAAACCGAGACGATGAAGTCAACAGGTATGTCAGGCAATCCGTATTCGGGGTTCTGAGAGGGTGTGAAACTGAAGGCAAATGCATTCAGGCCTGCAGTTATCTGTGCTTGGATATAAGACATCTCGTCTGGCCATACTATGCCGCTGTACCAAGTCTCGTAGTAGGTATCGGTCTTCTTGTCGATGAGTTTGGCAAGGTTATGTTCTGTCTGCTGAGAAATGTTTGCATTCGAGGAGAGATAGGTGGCGTTTCGGATGAGTTGTGAACTGATGTCAGGTTGTGCAACAAATGCCTTTGCATATGTCTGCAAGGCCTGCTGTAACAGTTGCTCAGACACTTCATCATGGAGAGCCAACTCGGCTTCGTGACTCAGTTCGTGCACGGTAATCTCATCGGGTCGCAGGTATTGGTTGGTGCGCAACTGGAAGGTGGCATTGGCCCCCGTTGCTGTCGTGAGCACGACAGGCATTTGTGCAGTGGCTTTTACATTGAGGAGCTTTCCCTTCACGCTGATGGTAAAGCCGTCTCCACTCTTGTTGAGGATGATGGGCATAGGTGTTTCGGAGAGCGAGACAGCACTCCCCTCGCCAATGAGGAACTTCTTCGAACCGAGGTTGTAGAGATAATACTCGTGATACTTATCAGAGCGCAGTATCATCCAATTGCAATAAGGATTAGTTACGGAACACGGCTGCTTGTATGGCTCGAGAGCGTTGGTGACATTGGATGCCACGATGGATGGCACGTCGTCGGTCGTGGCAATGAGGTCGCCGCGACCTGACAGATTATGAATCTGATAAACGGCCAGGGGCGTAAAGTGCTCTGCCTGAGCCACGACGCCGTAGGTGAGTGGCTGCGCCGTAGCACCAAGCTCCTCGATTGCCTGTCGCAAAGCATCTGCATCCGTACAGGTTCCGTCGGCATACACTGTGCGTAGAGGCTCTATATCGGCAGGAGCATACCCGCCCCAAGTGTCTGCCTCTGCAATAATCTGCTGAGTAAGGGACAGCAGGTCGCTGAGCCGATATTCGTGCTTGAAGTAAATCTCATTGATGACCAGGTTAGGCCCGTAGCCAGCCGTGAAGCGCAAACGGAAGTATTTGGCCGTGACGGGCTCGGGCAACTCTATTGTGGGAGATTCGCTGTCCTCAATGATGAGACGCGTGGAAACAGCGGTCCACTGAGTTCCGTTCTCGGATACATAGAACGCCAGCTGCTTAGCCCGATAAGTGCTGTCACGATTCTGATAGAGTTCCAACGAACTGACGGTGACGGGCTCTGGCGCTTCGAAAGTGAAGATGTGAGGATAAGCAACAGCACCATTCTTCCATTTGTTGTGATAGTAAGTGCTTCTGTTGCCATCAAGCATCAGCGCAGCACGCCCGTTATCGCCTTCGCCAACGGTTTCTTCGTCGCTGAACTGAATGAGTTGCCACGTTGCAGGGTCGGAGACGGTGCGAGTCAGCTCTATGCGAGACTGCATGGCCTTCGTCTGGTAGTGCTTGACGCCTTCATCCACACGATGCTCCAGACGAGCAATATCGATGGTATCTACCCAAGGCATCTCTCCCATGATAGGAGGCTCGCACGTGCTTGCACTGTCACGCGTACCCATATAACCTCCGGTTTCCAGATAGAAAGTCTTATCGTAAAGCTCCGTTACGCCGTGACCGAAGTCATAACGTGAATAGCGCTTCCCATTGTTCTGCGTATTCCCAAAGCCAGCATGGTTCAGCGGATACCACTGCCTCGTAGCTGCGGAACGCATGGCTCCGTTGCGGAAATAGCAGCGTCGCATCAGGTTGCCGCCATTGTCTCCGAAGTTTTCCAGGAAGCTATATATGCCGCTCGTAAGGCGATTGGCTCCAGCCATACGAAGGGTGCCCATATAGTGCCAGTCGTTTTCATCTGCCGTCTTGAACCATACTGTCTGCAGGGTACTCTCATATTCTGTGATTGTGCCATCGGCATTGGTAACACTGATGATGTCTGGGCGAACGTTATAAAGGAACTGTATCCATTGGTCGAACTCCCAGAAGTCATCACGATTGTAGCGTATGCTTGAGCCAGTGCCTTCGCCTCCGAAGCGAGTTGCGTATGCTTCAGGACCTAAATCGACTGCAGCAGAGCGCATGATGTCGGGCAGGTTCTTGTCCTTGTCCACGTCGCCATTGTCCCATACCGAGAATAAGACAGAGTGTCCGTAGCTGCCATCGCTATGTGTGGGCATCTGTATGCCGGAGTACATTCCGTCGGTGCCTATTGCCATCTGATATGTGGCTGGCTGTTTGTACGCGCTGGGATACATCACCTCGAGGTAAGTCCAGTTGTAGCTTTGCCCGGAAGGCGCCCCAGGTACTTGAGTGCCCCACCATAGGTGTACGCTTGGTGCCATGAATATCTCTGAGTCGGTTATGCTGAGCGACGAGGAGCGCTGGAAGAGAAGCAGGTTGAGGCGGTCCAATGTGCTTGTGCCGTTAGGGCAGGTAAGCTCAAAGCGATACCAGCCGTCATAGGGCATTTCTGTGTCAGGCATTACTTCCATTGTCTGTTCTGCCGTTGTCGTCCTGCTGCTTGTTGCTGTGTTTTCTAAGACGACAGTGCCCGTTGCCGGATGAACGATACGGATGCCAAAGGTGACGTGCTTTCCGCTCTTAGCTTTAAAGACTGCATCGGCACGGACATGTCCTGTCGGGAAATGGATGCCATAAACGAGCACAGTACCTTCAGCATGCTTCCAATCAATCCATGCTTTTGTGTTCTGGCTGCCTATGGCTTCGCCATTAAGCTCGCGGTAATGTCGGGCTGGCCATATCGTATCTGTCTTCTGTTGCCAGTCAGTAGCGTGAGCCGGCATAATGAAAGCTACGGCAAGACATAATAACAATAATCCCTGTTTCATGGTCCTTTTCTATATATATTAATAAGGTATTATTAATAATAATGTGTTAGCTTGGGCGAAATTACTATTTTTTATTCATCTCTCAAAGGAAACATCGGAATAATTTCATCAATACAGGTAAAACAAAGAAGGCAGCCCCCTTTGCAGGAACTGCCTTCTTTTGTATTGAGGACTACGATTCTTATTCGTCGCCCCAGATGTCCCAGCTGCTGTCTTCCTTGGTCAATGCCTGGCTTCCATCAACTGTAGTTGTACTTATGTTCAGGCTCTCTGCAAGCATCTGAGCAGCTTGAGCCTCTTCAATCTGCATAGCAGGAATTAAATATGTCTTTTTCATTGTCTTATTCTTGATTAAAGTCCTTAAGGTCCCTAAAGTCCTTAGAGACCCTAAGGTCCTTGTCTTATTTAACCATTATCTTCTTTCCGTTCACGATGTTGATGCCCTTCTGCATCTTGTTCAGGCGCTGGCCTGCAAGGTTGTAGATGGCCTTCGATTCGTTAAGGTTCTTTGCATTGTTATAGTCGCTGATGTCGTCGATGCCGGTTGCATCATCGTCGAACTTGAAGACGAAGCCCTTAATCTCAGAATTGATTTCCAGGTAAGCCTTGCAAGCTGCGATGTTGCCTGTGTTAGCCAGATAGAAGCCAACTTCCTCACCTGCGGGCTTAGCAAGGACGTACTTGCCAGTAGCTTCGATGGGTTCGAGTGTGCCCTTCAGGACGTTGTCTGTGATGGGAGAAGCCTCGGCAACGATGTTGTAAACGTATGTCTTGGGCGCGCCCTTGAGGACTACGGCCGTCTTAGTAGGAATAGTTCCATCAAGCTTGTTCAGTACCAGCCACTTGTTGCTGTCGTCGAGTTGAGCAGTGTAGGCCACAGCGTCCTTGGATTCGCCTTCGTCGATAGTTGTGCCGACGGTAGCGAGCTGTGCTACCTGTGTTGCTGTCAGGGCTTTATCCCAGAAGCGTGCTTCTGCCAGCTGAACCTCTTTCTCCTCACCGTCGTTGTCGATGAACAGGATGAGCTTCCTTGAGTCGCGCATTGCCCATGCGTTCACGTCCTGAGCGGCGCTCTTACCAACCTGAACGCCGTCCACATAGAGTGTGCAGTAGCTGTTGTCGATGACTGTGACAATACGATACCAAGTGTTGGTATTGATAGTGCCATTGTAGCCAAGGCCTGCAGAAGCAAGACCAACCTTCCCGTCATTGATGAAGATGCTGCCGTCCTTGCTGTTGTTGACGTCATTCTGGTAGAGAGAAATGAAACCGCTGATGGTGGCAAATTTAACGTCTTGCATGAGTGTGTAAGCAGTCGGGGTTGTCGTAAGGTTCGTGTTCAGTTCCATGCCTGCTCCTGCGGGAACCGTTGCGACGCCGCCGTCGAATGTAACACCATTGCCCCAATCAGCAAGCGTTGCTGTGCCGGTGCCTGCATACGGATCTGTTGCATCTTCGAATGTCCATACGCCGAGAGCTTCGGGGAATTTCGGTGCCTCTCCACTGATAGAGCCAAGTGTTGCAACCTGTTCTGCGTTCAGAGCTATATCCCAGAAGCGCAGCTCGGATGTCTTGATGGCTTTCTCCTCGCCGTCTTCGTCGGCAAAGAAGAGAGCGCCTGTCGTCAGAACCCAATGCTTAAGGTAGGCGCCATTGGTATTTTCGAAGTTCTGGTTGTATGTGGTGAGCCGCTCGCCGTTCACATAGATAGAAGCTTCCGAAGGACTTACGGTGAAGACGATGCGATACCACTTGTTGTTTTCGATGCTGCCATGGTAGCCGATGCCTCCGCCAAGACCAACTTGGTTCTTATTGATGAAGAGGCTGCCGTCCTTACCGTCGGTCAGGCTATTCTGCAGGAGAGGAACGTAGGTCGAACCGTCTTCTACGCATACATCATACATAATAGAATATGTGCCCATGCTTGTTGCACCATTGTTGGCAGCCATCAAGAGACTTGAGCCAACGGGAACTTCCACAGCACCGTTGCTTGCATCGGGACCATCCACGGTGGTAATGCCGGCTGTGGCGACGTCAGTTACTGTAACGTTGTCCTTTTCATGGGTTGTTGCCTGCAGGGTAGCAATGCCGATACCTGCAAGGAGGTCAGCAGGATCGTCGAATGTCCAGCGACCGATTGCTTCAGGCACAGGAAGGGTTCCTCCGTACTCAACGGGGAAGGGCAGGTAAGTTGTTGCATAGCCTTCAGCGCCGATAGCAAGCTCGATGCTAGTAGCATTTTGTACTTCCCATTGAGATGCAGCGGCAGGAGCTCCCCAGCCCACGATGTCGCCTGCGGCGCGCTGGTGCAGGACGGACATGCTGTTCTCTGTGTCGGCCTGGAATGCAGCAAAGCCAACGGTGGGAACAACCACGGTGTATGTGCCGGCTTCGTCTTTGGCAGAAACGGTTTCACTCTGTGCGACGGCAGCGGGAGCGAACTTGCCCATCAGGCCGATGGTGTAGGTGGCAGCGCCAGTCTTTGTGAGCTTGACGACTTGCTTGGCTTCGTTTGCGCTGGCATAGTTGCCGTACATCACAGCGTCGCTCGGGTCGATACCCATGTAGGTGCCGTAGTTCTTGTTCTTGAGCGTGTAGTATCCGGTCTCGGGAAGAACGTAGTTGCTGATGTCGGTCATGTCGATGGCAGTCAACTTCTCCTTCATGTTCTTGTAGGACTCATAGGGGCATTCAGTCTTGTATGCAGGATCCCAGCCGATGGTGGCCTTTACTTCGTCGGTGAAGGCGAAGTATCCTGTTGCTTCCATTGCGGGTGCGATTTCGTCAACCACGAAGTTGGCGAAGTTTGTGGGCACGTTGAAGGTCGTGAAGGCAGAGCCTGCGTCGTTGAGTCTGGTGTCTGCCCAGATCTTGAGAGAGCCTGTGGCGCCGCCGAACTGGTTGGTTTGGAAGCCCTTGTCTGTGGTTAGCATAAAGGAGTTGGCAACAGACGATGTGCTGGCCTTGATGTACCACTTGTTGGCTGTAGCATAATCGACGAAGGTCGGGATGGAGCTGTTGTCGTTGGACACCCATGCGTAGGCTTTGCTGTCGCCTTCTGCCTTGTTGATAGCCTTGAAGCCGTCGTAGTTGTTGCCGATGAATGCCCACTGATAAGCGGCTTCCACCAGACCCATAGCGTTTGCCGGGATGGGAGCGAGCGAGCCGTCGGTGGCTTCGTTGCCCGATGTCACATAATAGTTACCGCGTACAGCCATGTTGTACCAGTGGGCTGTGGCGAAGTCGGCAGAGATTTCGAACGGACCGTTCCACGTTGCGGTGAACTCGACGGTGGTGTTGAAGTCGCTGACGGTGACGTCGACGTCGTTGTAGGTGTAGAAGGAGCGACGGAAGTCAGCGGGGAGGCTGGTGATGCTGGCTCCGAGATTCGTTGCAACGGGATCGGATGTGAAGATGGTGGCACCGTCCTCATCCTTCACGACGTAGGTGACGAAGTAGGAGGGATTGGCGATGAGGTCCATCTCTTCGAAGACATCCAGTCCGTTGACCTCGGTGAACGACTGCCTGTTGCCTGCGTCGGCCGACGAATAGTTGTTGATGAGATAGCCGCCGCTTGTCTGCGAATTGAAATAGAAGTGAGTGGCTGGAACGTAGAGCATGTGGTCGTAGCCGCTCGTGCTGATGATGCGATAGTCCATGGGGTCGCCCAGTTTGCCTGTGACGAAGGTTCCGTCGCCTTTGAGGAACTTCTTTGCGCCCACACTGTAGATGTAGAGCTTGCCATCTTTGTGGTAGAAGGCGAACTGCTTCTCGGCATCCGTGGCTCCGGGGTATGCCAAGGTGGAGCTCAGGCTGTTGTGGTCGGCCGATGCAGCCCAGTTGCCCACGCGCTCGCAGTTGATGGTGTAAACCTTATGGGGGTCGAAATAGTCGGGTGTGCCCTTGAGGATGGAGATGGCCTCGTTGAGGTCGGCTGCGCTGAGGTCAGCGGCTTCCACGATAGTCACGGTGTTACCGTCGTCGTAGTTTGTCCATGTGTCCCATGTCCACTGTGCGCCGCCGATGTTGATGGTGAGGGGTGAGTTCTCGCTCTTCACTTTCACCTTGCCGCTCTCTGCTGCGAGGGTGACGGGCGTGGTGTAGCCTGTGCGGAAATATTTCTGTGGCTGCACGAACTTCTTCATGGCAGGAGCGTAGAGGTAGTAGTGGCCCTCATGGTTGATGAAAGCGAACTGATAGTTCACGTCGTTCTTGGGAGTGGCACTCGAGCTGGTGTAGTTGCCGTCGTAGTGCATTCGGTTGCCTGTCTGGTCCACCATCCATGCGCCGCGAGGCGTGGTCACGGTGTAAACCTTCGTGTTGGAAAGCTGGGAATTGTCAGTAATCTGAGCCCCGGCATTCCCTGCTGCCACTGTGCAAAGCACGGCAGCCAAGAGAAGTTTTGCTTTTCTCATAATGATTTGTTTAAAGGTTAATAATAGGTTTGTTATATAAAGATTACTCTAATTTTTTCGTCTTTAACACGGCAAATATATACATTATTTGATATATGTCAAATAAAAAATGAAAAAAAGTTTCACAATAAGGCGCATTTTTCCTATTCATCTCCTTGTTTAGGGATTGTTTGCAGTCTGTTCTTTGCGCAAAAGAGTCGATTCGGGAGATTGCCCTCCTCATTTCATGACTGTACGTCGAGTTTGTCAACACGGCACGTCGAGTTTGTCAACTAAAACAGCACAACTTCTTTGATTGTGTCTGGCGAAATCAGGAAAAGTCAGTTTCTTGTCCGGATATAACTTGTTTCAACATAGTTTCACATGAGAAACAAACTGTTTCACCTGTGAAACAAACTGTTTCCACCGCAGAAACAATTTGTTTCATCTTTTTGTGTTAATGCGAAACAGGCTGGAAATCAATTTATTAGCGATGTTTTGCAAGCGAATACGAGCCTTTTTATGTAAAAAGATGTATAGACGTATAGTATTTCTGGACCTCTATACATCCATGTTACGCATTGATATATAATGCTTTACATAGTATAATGTATAGATGTATAGTGTTTTGCAAAATTCTTATGTATAAAATGTAAAATGGAAATAAATGGGTTTCTGGATCTTCTGAAACCGAAATGAACCATCCGAGGTTTGTCGGGGGCAAAATGCCTTAATTGTGAACAGAAACTCTTTTTTCTCTTATATTTTATATTATGTATTGCAAAAAATCGTATATTTGCTGCGATAAACTAACAGCTAACATGAAACATCGCTTCGTTATTTGTCTTTCTATATGCTTTCTCGCATGTCTTCCCTTGAAGGTTCATGCTGATGGTCCCATCGAGGATGGTGTCTATAGCATATCCTGCACCAAGCTGGCTGGTTTTCTCGGCTTGGGCTCGTACCATTCTGTCAATCCTTACATCTATTATGTCACCGCCGAGCAGGAGTTGTCGGACGACGGCTATTGGGTGATTACGAATACTGAGTCGGGCTACACTATCCGCAATCAGGCTACGAACCACCTGCTTGTCTTTACCTATGGCCGCGATGATGCGTACTACAAGTACATGACGATTGCCAGCGAGTCCCTTGGCGATGGCTCCGAGTACTGGAACATCATCGCGGGCAGCGACGGCGCTTATTCTGTGCAGAGTACTGTGGATAAGGATTATTACTGGAACCTCCGTTCCGGCACAAACATGCTGGGTACCTATAAAGGCAGTGGTGGCAACAGCGACAACGAGCGCTATGTCTTCCATAAGAAAAACGATACTTCCGAACCGGGTGAGCATGATTGGGTTGACCTCGACCTGCCCAGCGGAACATTGTGGGCAACATGCAACGTCGGCGCCAACAGCCCTGAGGAATATGGCGACTACTTTGCCTGGGGCGAGATAACGCCGAAGAAAAGCAATGGCACTTGGGGAGATTACAGTTGGGGAACCTATAAGTGGATGAACGCGGGTCAGGCCGATTGGACGCAAATCAATAAATACACCTTTGTTGACAATCAGACGGAAGCCTGCTGGTACAACAGCAACGGCACATTCATTGGCGACGGCCAAACGGTGTTGTTGCCCGAGGATGATGCTGCAACGGCCAACTGGGGCAGCAAGTGGCAGATGCCAAGTGTGGAACAGATGCGAGAACTCATCGACAGCGAGAACACGACATCAACGTGGACGACAATGAACGGCGTAAACGGACGGCTTATCACCAGCATTAGGAACAACGCAAGCATCTTCCTGCCCGCGGGGGGCAGACGCAACGGCACCGAGACACAGTGGGAAGGCTCCTACGGCTTCTATTGGCCGACCATGACCGACAGAACCTACTCCGACCGCGCATGCCAGTTTACTTTCAGTGCAAGCAGCATATCCATTGTGGGAAGCTTCGACCGTTACGCCGGCGAAAGCATTCGACCCGTGCGCGTTGAGAAGAAGACGGGAATCCAGTACCCTTCCGACGAATATTCGCCCTATGTCTTTCCGAAGGCTCTGCATGTGTATCTGAGCGACGGTCGCATCGAGGCCTATCCGCTGAAGTTCGTCGAAGGTCATTCGGAGCAAGATGGCAAGTTGATCATCGAAACCAATATGGGCTGGAACTATACCTACAATCTCTCCGAAGTCGATTCGGTAAGCGAGCAGAAGCCTGACTTCGCAACCTTCGAGACATTCAAGATATACAAGAGAGACAACGACCAGGTGTTCGGCACAGTTACGGGCGAGATAGTCGGGGATACAGTCTTCGTGACGCTTGCCGCCATTGGTAAACGCTTGACGCCAACATTCGTTACCTCCGACGAAGGTGCTGTCGTCTATGTGAACGAAAGGCTTCAGGACAGCGAAGGAACTGGCGAGCGTTTGCGCTTCGACAAGGATGTCTATTACCTCGTGAGCCGTCCTGGCTGTAAGATACTCACGGCAGAACCTGACAACAAGTATTTCATGCACCCTTACGGAAGGTGTGTCCGCGTTCATGTCGATTGGCTGACGGATAGGGCAGAAGTGCCTACCATCTACATTAACACAGCCGACGGACAGCCCATCACGAGCAAACTTTATTTCAAGGATGCCACTATCACCATCGACGGGCACGACATCTTCCCATCGATGGACGAGACGCCTGTACAAATCAAAGGCAGAGGCAACAGCAGCTGGGGCTGGCCAAAGAAGCCTTATCGACTGAAGTTTGCCGAGAAGATGAAGCCTCTCGGTATGACGAAAGGCAAGAATTGGGTGCTGCTCTCAAACTACCAGACAGGCTCGCTCATGTCGAATGCCATCGGCATGAAGGCTGCCAACCTCATGGAGGCCAGTGCAGCAAATCATATCGTGCCAGTTGATCTCTACCTGAATGGCGAGTATCGAGGCAGCTACAACTTCACCGAGAAGGTGGGAATGGCAAACAATAGTGTCGATGTCTTCGACGAGTCCGTAGCAGCCCTGCTCGAGTTTGATTCCTATTACGACGAGCCAGACGGACAGAAGTTCCGTTCTACACCTTACGACCTGCCCATCAACATCAAGGAACCCGAGTTTGCCGAGGGTACGACACAGTTGACGTTGGATATGATTCAGACTCACTTCAATAGCTTCATGAGCGCTCTCTATCGCGGGAAGGACATCTCGTCGTATGTTGACATAGAGCAACTCGCACGCTTCATGATGGTGAACGAGCTGACGCTCAACTACGAGTTCTATCATCCCAAGAGCACCTTCTGCTATCGCGAGGACTTCACCGACGAAACCTGCAAGTATATCTTCGGTCCTGTCTGGGACCTCGACTGGTGCTTCGGTTATGAGAAGAACAGAACCTATTTCAGGAACGAATCGACCAGCAACTACTGGATAGACTCTCCCTCGTTTGCAGCCGTTTCATTCATCCGAGACCTTCGCTTCAAGTACGAACCCCTCGACAGTGTCTATCGTCAACTTTGGGAAGAGTTCATGAACAACGACCTGCAGGAACTTCTGGAGTATTGTCAGGATTACTATGACTTTGCCAAGAACTCCTTCGACGCCAACAGCTCGAAGTGGGGCGATTACACCGACTATGCTACACAAGCACAGCAAGCGGCCAGCTGGCTTGAGACGCGTACACAACAGATCTATGCCGACATCGTCTCTGGCCGTCGCCCAGACATGCCAGAGCCTATAGAATATGTCGAGTTCGACAATACGAAGCTCTACACCATCACTTGCGAGCGAGGCGGACTTGTGCTGACTGCCGACCACAATGGACTGACGGCTGAGCAGGAACGCTACTATGATTATGAGGACGAGGAAGCTCGGTTCGCCATCATCGGCATCGAGGGCCAGAACTACATCTACAGTCCCGTCACCAAGAAGTTCCTTCATTATGCAAATAATGGTAGTTGGGTGAACATGCTTGGCACACCAATCGACTTCGACACGATGCATCCCTACGGAAAATATCCCTACATGATGACCTGCTACACCGATGCCGGTCAGAAGCTCTACTTCAATCATAACTCCTCAAAACTCGTCATCAATGGTTATAGTACTCCCGACCAGGGCAACCGGTTCAAGATTGTGGAAGTTGCCGACTTTGACCCGACCGAGGCTCTGCAGCTGGCTTCTGCTTCGCTCTATGCCGTGACGAATCGCTACCTGTGGAACGGCGAAGTCATCGGCTCCGAGATACGTCAGGTGCCAAAGGGAGCCGAGCCTCCTGCACCGTCTGCAGAGTGGGGGAATTCCTTTGTCAAACTCGTGGAGCCCGCAGATATGCCTTATCAAATCGAGGGTGAAACGACGATAGATTACGACGTAGAGTGGTACGGACCGTTCTTCTTCTCCTCCCCCGATACGGATATTCATTGGTACGATATGACCATTCGCAGCGACTACTTCGTCTTCAAGCAGGACTACGAGCCGTATTATCCGACAGTGGAGACCGACGAAGACATCCTCTTCTCGGATAAATACCTATGGGCCTTTGGCGGTAATCCATATCATGTCGTGCTTTATAATCGTACCACAGGCTTCGACGAATCACTCGCTCCTGCAGGCGACTATCCTGCTATGCGAGCAGGCGAATATGCTTGGGATTTGCTTCCCAACCTGGACGGCTTCGTCTTGCGCTTGCCTGGAACCACTAATACTTGCCTCAATCATATTGGCGGCAAAGGCGGACAGCTTGGGTTCTGGACAGACAACAGAAGCCTCACCGATAATGGTTCGACATTCCGCCTCTTTGAGTCTCTCGTCGATGGCATTAAAGACCTTAAGGACTCTAATGCCCTTAAGGACACTAACGTCATCTACAATCTTGCAGGCCAACGTGTTGACGGGCACTTCAAAGGCATCGTCGTTAAGGGCGGACGAAAAGTGCTGGTCAAGTAACATAACATAACGAGCCATGTTGGCTGGCGCAGCACGCCAGGTTTACAATTCCCCTATAGGGCGTTTCCTACTCCCCTATAGGGGAATTGCTCTTCCTCTATAGGGCGTTTGCCTTTCCCCTATAGGGCGTTTGCAACAGACTTTATACCCTTTGCACATCATGCCATATTCTGCCACTTTGTTGACTATGGATATTAAAAAATGTTAACAAATGGAAAATATCGTTACGTATTATATAATATATAAAGGTAAAAAAGATAAATTTGTATGGCGAAATATATTGAATTAACGTATAAAAAAACTAACTTATCAACTTAACCTTTAAATTTAAACTAACAATGAGAAAACTTTACTTATTGTTGATGACGTTGATAGTCCAACTCATCACAGCGAATGTTTTCGCACAGACCGACGCTGAGTACGAGGCGGCGTTGGCTGCTATTCAAGACAATGGTAACTACTACATTACAACAGATGTGGAAGGTACCAAGTATTACTTGGATCAGGGCGGTTACCTGACAGACGACAAGTCTGCGGCTTCGATCTTTAACTTAAAAAAGAAGTCGGGAGGTTCTTTCAAGACCTATGGCTTCCAAGTTATTAAGGATGGCTCCTACTTCAGCAATCCTGAGAGTGGAAGTTATGCTAATGACAGCATAACCGACACCCATCTGCACACCAGCACACGTGGTGATGCAACGTGGGAGACTCAAGTCTTCTTCCTGAACGATGAAGGCAAATATGCAATCCGTGCCTGCAACTGTTCATATGCAGCCTCGAGTTGGAACCATGTGGGCAGTTCCTTCTGGACAACAATCGACGATATCGCAACCTACGAATATGATCCCCAATACATATGGGAGTTGGAAGAGCCTGCCGATGTAGATAAGATTTTGGCTGTGCTTAATTCAATCTTCGAAAAATATAACGATCAAGTTTGGGACAGCGGCGACGGTGAGACCATGAATATGGGTACTGGCCCAGGCCAACATTCCGACTTTGACGCATGGCAGGAGTTCTATATGCTGATTCAAGATGTCAATGGATATGTAGAGCAATATGGCGACCCAGATTATGATCCATCTTCAGATCCCGATGTTATCACATATGAAGAGGCTCAAGAGATGGGCACTCTTGCAGATTCCTTGTATCAGAAGATTCTCGACAGTGAGGTGCCATATACTCTCTTTGATACAGAGGGTAACGGCTACTATCGCATTATCGCCCACAACCGCTATAAGTCAACTTACGACCCAAGTGGATTCGTTGATAAAGCTATTGCTGCTTCATATGATAAGAATCACTTGAACAGAATTGTTTACAGCACACTGGATAGAAGTAAAGCCCACTTCCTGTGGAAACTCACTCAGAGCGAGGATGGCGACAGCATCCTGATGCAGAATGCAGGTATGAATACATACATTAGCATCGCTTCCAGAACGGAAGGCGGCCTCGTGACTACTGCCGACGAAACCCAGGCAGGTTATGTGATATTCGACTATGCTTACGGCGAACCTCAGTACGTAGAACCGGATGGCATCGGCGAAGACAAGGACATCATCTGCATACGATTCGCTCAGGATCCAAGAAATGGTGAGAAGTATTTCCATCAGAATGGTCACGGCTCTGTAAATGACACTTCCTCTCCTTGGGGCAACTATAGTACTGACTCCGGTCAGGAACAGAATATGGCCTTCTGGAGAAGGACATGGGACTACGGGACCGAAAGGTCTGACTTTAACACCAGCGAATGGTTCCTCGAATATGTTCCTGAGGATGAAGCAGAACAACTTATTGCCGACTTCGAGATGATTCTGAACCACGATGTCTTGGTAGCCAAGAACAATGAGCTCCGCGCTCAGGTTCTCGAGACCCTGACACTTGCTAAAGACGTTATCAGAACAAAGCTGATTACCTCTGCCAGCCAAATGTCTTCTCCCTACAGCCATAATGATCAGGCTGGTAATAAAGATGATGGTGGCGACCTCGGTGTCCTCATTGATGGCGATGCATCTACCTATTGGCATAGCGCATGGCAGAATAGTCCCGAAGGCCAGCACTACATCGAGCTCACAGGCATGGAGGACATGGTTGGCGATTGTGAGTTCTATCTCCGAGAGAGAGCCGGTGCTGGCAACGACCGTCCAAAGCAGTTCCTGCTCAAGGGTAGTGACAACCTGGAGAATGCTGACGAAGACTGGGTAGAAATGGCAACTATTGATATTCCTAACTTCGCAGCCGGTGCAGAGAGCACAGTTCCTTTCTTTGTAGAGACTGCTTATCCTTATGTACGTGTCGTTGGCGTCGATTGCGATCCTACTTATCGTACATTCTGGCATGCTGCAGAGCTTCAGATCATCACTGTACGTGACAATCCTAACTCTCAGTTCGCGCAACTTGGCGAAGTTGCCGAGACTCTCGATGAAACCTACAATGCCAACATTGCCACTGCTGACGAAGACATCACTCCTGAAATTTATCAGGCATTGCTCGATGCATACAACACATTCCTCAACAGCGGACTGGTTGACCCGGCTGAACTGCGTGCTGCTTTGGCAACATACGCAAAAGCAACTGCCGGTGTTGTTCAGGGTAGTGAACCTGGCCAATGGATGGACGACGGCATTGCCGACTCTTTCAACAAACTGTATTCAGAAGCCGATGCTTATGACAAAGCTGGCAAATATGATGCTGCCCAAGTACATAAGTATAGCGTAATGCTTAAGGCTATGCAGATGAGCGTCATGGAGAAGGCCAACGGTATTACGACCGATAAGTGGTATCGCATCATGGTTCCGACAGAGGAAATGTATGACGCATACGGATTCAGCAAAGAAGGCGTTGACAAGACAAGCCTTCGCGAAGACCAGGCTACTATCTGTGGCACATTCGTTACTACCGCTAAGGAAGTTACAGAAGAAGAGACAGTTGTAGAAGAAGGTGTAGAAACCACCAAGAACGTTACTCACCTCGAAGCAATCAGTGGTGAAGATTCTCGCGAGTCTGACCGCCTGTTCTTCATGGCAGACGATGAAATTGACGACAAGGACTTCAGCATGTTCCGCTTTGTTGAGAGCGAGCCTATTGCTGTAGATTATACTTCACTCCTCTCTGATGTCAAGGAGAATATGACGATGGCTCTCGACATGAGCCAGACTTACACGAGAGGCGAGAAGCTGATTACCGACGCATCTCAGCTTTCGAGCAACGCAAGTGACAAGAGTGAAGGTCTGCACATCGAAAACCTTGTTGATGGTAATACAAACACATACTGGCACAGTGACTACCATAAGGAAGTCCTTGCTCCTGGCTATATCCAGGTTGCTCTCAATGAGCCCACCTCTGGTCTTATCCAGGTTTATATGGCACGTCGTTCGGGCGCTGCTAACGGTCACGTTACTCGTATGTTCGTTCAGGGTAGCACCGATGCAGAGACTTGGAGCAACGTAGGTTACATCGAACTTCCTTTCGTTGATTACAATACTCCTGCTACCAGCCAGCCCATTGACTTGGGTGGCACATATAGTTATCTGCGCTTCACTATGACTAACAGATATGGTTCTGATGGTGGTGGTATCGAATATAATCCATTCGAGGTAATCACCAGCGCAGACCAATATAGCGTAGCAGGTGGTTGGTCATACTTCCACGCTTCCGAGTTCCAGATCTATCCTGTAACTGTCAAGGGTCAGTTGAGCGCAAGTGCTCAGGCTCTCCAGGATGCTTACACAGCTGCCAACAAGGTGCTCCTGAAGGATGCTACAGCAGAGGACATCACTGCTGCTGCACAGGCTTACAGAGCATTCCGCACTGAATTCAACACTGCTGAGGGTATGGACGTCCTGCCTTATGGCGAAGACAAGGCAAAGCCCGTCTATGCACTCCAGAACAAGGCTACAGGTCTCTTCGTCTTTGTTGATGGTACTGGTAGTAAGGACAATATTTATCTGAAGACTATACCTTCCCTCGTCACTTGGAAGGCCCTTGGTTATCAGAGAAGCTTGTTTACTGTTTCGAATCTCAAGGGCGAAAGCCAAAATTACCTCCATGCAGGTGAGAGCAACCGCAGATTCTGCACATGGAGTACTACAGAGCCCACCACTAACTCGGGTCTCGTAATCTGCGAAGCAGACGTTGAGTATGAAGCTCCCGCAGAGTTTACCTTCGTCAAGAACGTCAAGCCTGGTCGCATTATTGACTGGTGTCACAGTGTAAGCCTCACAGCTGTTGATGCTCCTGATGATGCTTCTGCATACACCGTAGTTGGTCAGTACACCGAAGGCGAAGGTGAAGAAATCGAAACCTTCCTGGCTTTGAAGGCTGTAGAAACTATCGAGGCAGGTCAGCCCGCACTCTTCATCTATGGCGATACCACTTCTTATGAAGCTGAGGACGAATACGTAGAACCTATCAAGTTCAAGGTTCCTGGCAATGGAGAACTGGCAATTAAGGGAACTACGGAGAATGGCCTTATCGGTACGCTCGTTACCCAATCCTTTGGTCCTGGTACGATTTACTTCAATGCAAATTATGCAGCTGATGTTAAGACTGGATACGTTGTCAACGTGACACCTTGCAGTGCAGTTCTGGATATTAGCCTCTGCCCCGTAATTGATCCATACGATGAGTTTGACTTCTGCATCTCATTGGGCAAGGCAGCTGCTGATGCAGCCGATGGTGTGAAGGATGTTACTTCTGCTGTCGATAAGATCAGCCAGAAGGGTAATGTCTATAGCATGGACGGCCGCTTGCTCAAGACCGGTGCTACGCTCAATAGCCTGAAGACATTAGGCAAGGGCATGTACATCCTCAATGGTGTGAAGGTACTGGTGAAGTGAAGACCTAATCTATCAATAAGGGGAGCTCTTCGGGAAAGCCCGGAGGCTCCCTTTTTTACTTTTACATTACACATTATATATATTAATATATACCAGATAACATGAAGAACCTGAGGAGTCTGCTTCTGATAGCAAGCATTGTGCCTTCTCTTGGCACGATGGCACAGATAGAAGAGTACACGCTTCCTGATGGAAAGGTAGTTAAGATAGACCGTAGTGTCTTTCCTAATCTGAGGTATGATGTCGCATCCAAGGCAAAGCCTGCCGATTATGTGGCACGACGTAAAGCTCGTAAAGCTAAGGGACAAACACAGTTGCCTCCATACGTTTATAACGGGCAGGACAAGTACTTCCCACCCATCTTCAATCAGAGTGGCGGCAGTTGTGGCTCGGCAGCTGGTGTGGGCTATCAGTTTACACACGAGATAAACAGCTATCGTGATGCCGATGCTTCTTTGCCGGAGAACCAGTACCCTTCGCATTTCACTTGGCTGATGGCATATCAGACGAGTACGACAGAGGGAATGGCAAAGGCTATAGGCATCCCCAATGTTCCTACTTATGGTGGCAGGACGTACAGCAGACTCTTCGGAGCACAGACCCACGACGACCCCGACTATGGCTGGATGCAAGGCTACAACAAGTGGTTCAGCGCGATGTGGAACCGCTCGGCTTATGACTTCCAACTCAGTCCTACCAACACGCCTGAGGGTAGGCAAGAGCTAAAGGAATGGCTCTATAATCACTGTGGTGACGAGACGATGCACGGCGGTGGCGTGTGTGGTATTGGCGTTGCTTCAGGCGGCACATGGGCTGCCATTCCCAATTCTGCGGCAAACAAGGCAGCGGGTGTTGTCGGCATGAAGTATGTCGAGAAGTGGGGCGAGACGTTCGACCATGCTCTTACTGTCTGCGGATACGATGACCGCATCGAGTTCGACCTTGACAAAGACGGCATTGTAGGCGAGGTGGAAGAAGACGAGATAGGTGCTTGGATTATTGCCAATTCGTGGGGCGACGGATGGGAGAATAAGGGCTTCATCTATTGTCCCTATAAGTACAGCTTTGCTGTGAATAACGATGTGTGGACTTGGACGCCTGGCGCTTATGTGATTCGACAGGATTACCGTCCGCTCAGGACTATCAAGCTTTTGATGGACTACACGCATCGCAGCGAGCTTTTGCTCTCGGCAGGCATTGCCCAGAATATTAAGGCCACAAAGCCAGAGAAGACGATTCCCTTCGAACATTTCCGCTATGCAGGCAACACCTTGGGTGCCGATCCTGCTCCTGAGGTTCCAATGCTTGGGCGTTGGGTAGATGGCATACATGACGAGCCGATGGAGTTCGGCTACGACCTCACAGACCTCACTTTCTCCGTGGATCGCACCAAGCCTTTGAAGTACTTCTTCATCGTCAAGACTAAGTCGGGAGCCATAGGCTCGGGCCACATCTACAATGCCTCGATTATCAATTATGAGATAGAGAACGAGGGGGTGGAGATTCCCTTCGAGCAGGAGAATGTGGCGATTAGGAATAGCGGACGCGAGACTGTCATCAGTGTTGTTGTGCCTGGCGAACAGCTCTATCCTCCTACGAACCTCGCTTATGAGGATGGCGTGCTGGTGTGGTCTGCTCCTCAGGCATCGAGCCTCACCCTGACGGGTTACCATGTGTATGAAGGCACGAAGCTTGTGGCTGAGCTGGCAGCGAATCAGACCTATTATACGCCCGACACCAATGCCTCGGATGCCTTTACCGTAAAGGCTGTCTATCGGGCAGGGCAGTACGGACAGGAGTCTGCTCCGTCGAATGCCGTTATGATTGAGATACCTGAACAGGATGCCAATCAAATTGTCAACCTGAACGAGGGCAGTATCGTGATTCCCAATGCTATTTCCGAGACCTTGGGACAGGCCACGATAGAGTTCTGGATGCGTAGCGACAAGAATGTCAACTATACGCATCAGGTTGGACCTGGCTGGGGAACATTCCTCTTCCACAATAGCAGCAACGGCACGCTTTCCGTTGGATGGAACAGTAGCGGGTCGGACCGTCTCAATGTCTCGGGCGTCTTTACTAATCTCAAGAAGTGGAACCACATTGCCATTGTCATAAACGGAAGCGTGCTCACGCTCTATGTCAACGCACTTAGGAAAGGAGCCATCACGTCCAGTTCCTACTCTGGCCTCACTGCATTTGGCGACCTCCAGTTCGGGCGCACTTCAGACATCAACCAGTGGTGGATAGGCGGACTCGACGAGATACGCGTGTGGAAGACTGCACGAACGGTGGCCGAGATTCGTAACAACATGAATGTTCGTATTGCAGCACCTGCTTTGCAGCCCGACCTGCTGGTCTATGTGCCTATGGATACGATTGTGGTGGATGGCGAGACGAAGCTGCGCGAGTATGTGAGTGGCAAGCATGCCTACTTCCGCTCCATCGGAACACACGAAGTCGTGGAGGACAGCCCATTCTCCAGCACCACGCCGACACCGACGCTCAGCATTGCCGAGGAAGCTGGCACTCACATTGCCGGCATCCCATTCCACCTGACGGCTCAGACCATGCTGAATGTCACGGATTGGACTTGGAGCGTTGCAGACTCCTCGATGCCTGTCATGCACGGCATGAGTCCGTCTTTCTGTTTTGCAGAGGCCGGAACTTATGCGGTAAGCTGTACAGCAACCTTTGTTGATGGCAGTACACTTGCTGCGGAGAAGTCAATTGTTGTTGCCGAGGGCGAAGCTCCCGTGGCTGCCTTCGAGGTGCTGAACGACACACTTCCTGCAGGCGACCGTTTCAGCTTCATCAATCATAGTGAGGGCAGCGGATGCACTTACTTGTGGAGTATGCCTGGTGCTGAAGTTGAGGAGCTGGGAGGCACCAATGCCACGGCACTCTATCCCACGACAGGCGTCTTCCAAGTGACACTGACAGCCACCAATCCTGCGGGCTCGAGCAGCGTGACGAAGGAGGTTGTTGTGCGCGAGTCGGCTCCGGCAGCACGCTTCGCCCTGTCCGAAACGGCTATCATGCTGGGCGATGGCGTACAGCTCACGGATGACAGCCGTTACGGTCCTCTTACGTGGCACTGGGAGCTGAACAACGGCTCGCGCATCTTCACTGTCGATGAACAGTCGCCATACGTCGTACCTGAGGCACCCGGTATCTACGATGTCAGCCTCTATGTAACGAATCCCTTGGGTGAGAACACCCTCACACAGAAGCGTTATCTCATCGTGAGCAATGACGACCCGAAGAACTGTCTGAACTTCACGGGAGCAGAGACGCTGCAACTTGCTTGCCCGTTTGCCGAAGCGCAGAAGAAACTTACCCTCGACTGGTGGATGCGTCCTGCTCAGTATCAGGGCAGCGTCAGCATCACTTCCTCCCAGGGCAGTCTCTCCACATCCGTCGATAATAAGGGCACCCTCAGCATCACGCTTGGCACCAAGACTGTGTCTTCGGACGAAGGCTACATCATCATGGACGAGTGGCACCACTATGCCGTGACCTATACCAGTGGCACAGTCAAGTTCTATCGCGACGGACACCTTGTGAGCAGTCCTACTGCCAAACTTGCCACGAGCTTCCCCGCCCTCGAGACTGTCACCGTTTGCGAAGGCTTCCGCGGGCAACTCGATGAGGTTCGACTTTGGAATGCCACGCTTACACTAGACCAGATTAAGGCATACAGCAACCAGCACATCGAAGACATCGCTGCTGCCGAGGCAGACGGGCTGTTGCTCTACTATGACTTCAACCAGAGCGGAGGCGACGTCAAGGACCGCGCCTCAAGCGCCACGGATGCCCAGCGTAACGGCTTCGGACCTGATGGCGACGCCTGGAACTCGGCCCTCGGCGTCTTCACGCTCGACACACAAGCCCTGATGCATGGCGACATCTCCGGCCAATACCTCACCAACTACAAGAATCCGTTCCTCACAGCCTCCGGCACTGTCAATCCCAACAACAGTAGCCGATTCCTGAAGTTCCTGATGAGGAACACACGCTCGAAGTGGCTTGATAAGAATGCCATAGTGAGTGGCACCATCACGACAGGCGCTCACATTGACACAAGCCATCACAATGACATCCAGTTCGAGACGCAATGGAGCGGCTTCGCCACACCTCTGCTCGACTACCGCCTCTGGCATCCCGTCACACTCCCAGCAGGCCGCTACACCTTCAGCGTCATCCCGGGTGATGTGGACGACCCGCAGAGCAGCGTCGTCATGGCTTGCCTGGGCGGTGCTATGGTGAGCGAAAGCGACTCAACCAAAATCCTTGCCAAAGCGCCAATGGCTAACCCGACCATCAGCTTCGCACTCTCCGAAGAGACGAACGTGAGCGTAGGCGTCATCGTGAACCTCACAGGCCAAGCCAGCTTCGGCATCCATGCCTTCAAGCTCGAAGGCGTCACCATAGAGCCCCTCGCACCAACAGACAATCCCGACGGCATATCGACGCCCAAGAGCACCGATGGCAGCAAGGAGTTCAAGGGCATCTACGACCTCTCCGGCCGCAAAGTCCAGACCCCCAAGCGAGGCATCTATATTCAGGACGGCCGCAAAGTGCTCCGTTAGCTTAGAGGTTTATTCGTAAATTTGCATGCACAAATACTTAAAAGTCATGAAGAGACTGCTTTTGTTGATGCTTTTGTGCTTGGGCGCAAAGGCTTATGCTCAGAACCCTGACAGCCTGACTTTCGCTGTGCTGGGTAACTCCATTTCGACGTATTACGACTACCTGCCGTCGGGTTATGCTGTGTACTACACGCAAGACCGCGAGAAGAACTATGGCATTCAGGTGAACGACACTTGGTGGATGCAGTTGAGTCGGATGTCTGGGCTAACGTTCCTGGCAAATGCTTCGTGGAGCGGCAGCCGTGTGGCTTGCGACGTGCTCAACAGTAATGCGCCTTTCTTGAGTAACCATCGCATGAAGGCGCTTGGACGGGCAGGCAATCCTGACTTCATCTTCATTGCTGGCGGTACGAACGACTGGAATACGTCGAAGGTGCCTTTGGGTGAGTACAGGACGGAAAACTTCAAGGACTCTGTCTCCTTCCGTGGCGCTTACCAGCGTCTTCTGTGGAAGCTCACGACGTGGTATCCTGAGTCGAAGGTGGTCTGCCTGAGCATCTTCCCGAGGGGTAACGGCGTGAACGACAAGAACTCGCAGGGCTGGAGCCAGGCCGACGCCAATGCCAGCATCAGGTACATCGCCGAGCAGTTCGGGCAGTACTATGTGGATTGCACGAATGTGGCATGGAGCAGTAATTGGAACCTCTACACGCTCGACAGGTTACACCCCTCGGCCAGTGGTGCTACACTCTTGGCGCAGAACATCTACAACAAGCTGATTTCGCAGGGCATCATTACGAGAGCCTTGAAGCGCTCGAACGAGGTGACGGAGGCTGAGCGGCTTCTGGACTTGAGCTTCACGGCTGACGGCATCGTCAATCAGGGCTCTTATACTGCCAGAGTGGGCAAGCATGGCAATGCCACCACTTTCTATGATGCCAAGAACGATACGTACTACGGCTGCTCGAAGGCTAAGGCTTCGGACTATTTCTATGCGACTTATGACCTGGATTCGCCTTTGGCCAATGCCTTCAATGGCAATGTGACGTGGGAGATGCTGGTACGTCTGGATGGGCTGGCAGACGAGAGCGGAAACATCAGCAGGACGTGTATCCTTGGCAACGAGGAGGGTGGCGGAGGCTGGGCTTTCTATAACTCGGCCTTGGCAAGCAGCTTCTCCTACTGCAACAAGAGCGGTGTGAAGAGTACCATGAAGAGCATCACGGGCGACTCTATTCTTGTCTCGGGCAAGTTCTACCATCTGGTTGTCACGATGGACAGGACGAGCCACATCATGCGCTACTTCATCAATGGCAAGCTTGTATGCACTGGCACTCGCGCTGGCACGGACATGATGATGCCTCAGTGCGGCTCGAGCAAGGGGCGCAAGGGCATGTGGATTTGTCTGGGTGGCGATGCTAAGGAAGGTGCCTATAGTGTCGGCGCAGAGAACTCGTCGGCTTGCAGTTTTGTCTTTGCCAGGATATACGACGGGGCGTTGACACAGAGTGCGGCTCTGAGGCTTTATGACGACGATGTGAAGCGTTTTACGGAGCCGGATACGCAGTTCGGGGCGGAGCTCATCATGGACTGTGAGTTCATTCCATACAGTGCCGCCAATCGTGCTCCGGCCTATCAGGATAAACCCATTGTCAAGATGGGCGATGTCTCGATTGCCTACAATGCCGACATCAACCTCTATGAGGCACAGTTCAACGGCGTGAAGTCGCAGTTCTTCAAGTATCAGCTTGGCGACAATCCGTCGATTATGAACCGACTTTCCGAGGCGTACAGCGTAGAACTCTTCTGCAAGAACAGCGCTGCATTACCCGCCGCAAGCACGCGTCCCATCGGATGTGGCAGTGGCTGGGGCTTTGGCATGGATATGAACATCCAGGGCAATATCGGGTTCTGCACCGTTACTCTGGGCAACAAGACGGACGGCACTTATGCCAAGACGCAGTGGACCAGAGTGGGCAGCGGCAGCCTTACCGATACCTATACGCACTATGTTATTGTCTTCGACCGCAAGAATTACACGTCGAAACTCTATGTCAATGGTGAACTGGCTGCCAGCCGCTGGCTGACCTTCAAGGAATGTATGCTGTATGAGTGGACGCCCTCCGAATGGCTTGCCATAGGTGGTGACGCTTCTGGCGTATTCGATAAGGCGACATCGACGGGTGCCTATCCTTTCCAAGGTAATATCGCTATGGTTCGCATCTGGGGCAGGGCACTCACCGACGGCCAGGTGCGAAACCTGCATGGCATACTTGGCTCGCAGGAAAGAAGCTACACGCTCGGCTCCAATGGATACGTGGCGGTCTGCCTGCCCTACATCTATCAAGTGCCCGAGGGGTACACTGCTTTCATCGCCACAGGATTCACCTCTACGTCTGTCCAAATGATGCCTATAGCTGAGGCTGGTGATGTTGTGCCATACGGAACACCTGTCATCATCAAAGGCACAGCGAAGGCTGCTATCACGCTGACGGCACTCGATAAGAATGAAGTGGGGGAGGCGTGTCTCGCTTCCTCGTGGCCGGAGAATCTTCTGGTGGGAGTCTATCCTGGCAGGACATTGAATGCTGGCGAAGGCTATAGCCTGAGGACGACGGGAGCCAACCTCTATCGTGTCACCTCGACAGTCAACCTGCTACCTTTCAGTTGCTATCTGCCTTCAGCAGAAAAGCGCACGTACTTCAAGATAGAAGAGGTGGAGAACCCTGACGGCATCACACTTCTCAGGTCGTCCTCTGATGCAAACGGCATCAAGGGTACTTACGACCTGAGTGGCCGCAAGGTTGCAGATGGCAATCAAATGGTAAATGGCAAATGGCTAAATAGTAAATTACCCAAGGGTGTTTACATTCAGAATGGGAAAAAGGTTCTGAAGTAGTACTTGCAGGAAAAATAACGACAAAATTCAGCCGCATTCGTTCGCCTAAAGTGCCGAATGAGTTGACTTGGCATAGGGCATTTTTCAATGCCCTATGTTAAGTTTGCCAATGCCCTACGTTGCGTTGAGGATTCCCCCGTGTTAAGTTCGTAGAGAAAATACGCCGATTTTTGTCGCATAACACTTCTTTTTGTCCTTTTTCTCTTGTGGCTTTTGATGAAATGGTGATGTAACCATTTGATTCCTACTAGTTTGCAGAAATCGCGCGAATTTGCGTTTCGGGGGTCTCCAAGTATTACCATAGCTTAAAAATGCGCTTAAATCAAATGTCCAAGAGAAATTTCTTTACAAGTTCGACGTTTCTGAGGTTTCGATGTAATGCTTCGAATTATTAAAGATTGTTAAATTTAAGTACCTTGCGATACAAGGTATTCGTATTATACCTATCTTTGCATTGTCAAACATCACATTTCAAGTTAGATGAATACGGACAACACGAAATCGCAGATGCGCAAAGGGATGCTCGAGTATTGCATCATGCTCTTGCTCAGACAGCAACCTTGCTATGCCAACGACATCATTCAAAAACTCCACGAAGCCGATATGATTGTCATGGAGGGCACACTCTATCCGTTGCTCTCACGTTTGAAGCGTGACGGACTTCTGGGCTACGAGTGGCGAGAAAGTACGCAAGGTCCGCCTCGCAAATACTATGTCCTGACCGACGATGGGCACGAGGCACTTGCTCAACTCGATGCCAGTTGGGAAGAAATACTGCGAACGGTCAACATACTGAAGAGTTAGAATTAATCACTTTAAAACAATAAGACAATGAAAAAGAACATTAGCATCAACCTGTTTGGCACATTATATAATATAGATGAAGATGCCTACAACCTCCTGGAGAACTACCTGCAGAGCATGCAACGCTACTTTGGTCGTCAGGAAGGAGGTGCTGAGATTGCCGATGATATTGAACATCGCGTGGCAGAACTTCTCTGGAAGAAGAAGGAAGCTGGCATGACTGCCATCGACATCGATGTCGTGAAAGGCATTATCGACACGATTGGTAAGGCGGAAGATATTGCCAGCGACGGAAACAAGGCAGAGAGCGCTTTTGCAAACTACAATAAACAGGAGGGTTCGAACAGGCAAAGGAGCAGCATCAAAGAAGACTTCAAACACTTCAGCGACGAGGCAGGCAGGTTCGCAGATGATGTTTACGACAAAGGCAAACAGCATATCCGCACGCATCGCTTCTATCGTTGTGCCGACGATAAAGTGCTGGGAGGCGTTTGTTCAGGCTTGGCTGTCTATTTCGATTCAGGCAGTCCCCTCATTTGGCGACTCGGAGCAATTGCCCTAACACTGCTGGGCGTAGGTCTTCCGCTTCCTATTATTTATATCGTCATGTGGCTCATCACGCCAGCTGCCCTTACGCCAGAAGACCGTCTGCGTCAGAGGGGCAGAGAGGTGACGCCCGACAACTTGGCTCAGCAAGTCAAGAATGATTCGGAACCCATCATTGTCAAGGACGAAAACAAGGGCTGTCTCAAGACAGTGCTGATTGTTATTGGCATCTGCATCTTGGTGCCCATTACCATCTTCTTTGTCGTGTGGGGAAAGATGTTTTGGACTATCTTCACTGGCTTTTAGTTAGTCCTTCTCTCTCTGCAAGGCCTCCCATCCGCTGCGGTCTTGCCATTGGACGTAGAGGGTCTTGAAGTCATCGCCTTTCAATCGCTTCTTGCCTAAAGAGATGCGCGCATAGGGCGAAGACCATTCTTCGAGGTTCCGCTCGTGGGTATAGTCCCATTTGCCATACTTCCGCTTCAACTGCTTGCGCACCTGATTGGTCTTCATCAGCAGACCCACTTCGTTGCCTGCAATCTCGATGAAATAGACCGTGACGAGATGAACGGTGTGCGATTGAGGCGTTGCCAGCACTTCAATCCTTGCACCAACGCCATCGAAGAGACCCGACAGGACAGTGCATTCGTCATCCTCCTCCTCGAACTCGAAGCCTTTGTCCTCAAGGGCATCCACGAACTCGTCTCTGTCTCCACCGAGCTCCAAGCCAAGGAATATGGAATGCCTCTGAGCCGACATGCACAGCGATATTCCCAAAAGGATGATGAATAACCTACTTCTCACTTATTTTATGAACTTCTTTCCCTTCTGCACAACGATACCTTTCGTCGGCTTATCCTTTCCGACGGGCTGTCCTGCGAGGTTGTAGAGCTTTGCCTCTGCTCCGTCGCCAAAAGGGCGTCGAACAGTCTCCAGGCCGTCGGGGTCTTCTTTGTCGATGGTAACGACGTCGCCTTCCTTCACATTGGGAATGGTATAGACTTCGCCATCGTTGGTCGGTGTCACTTTCTCGCCATTCAGACGGATGTAGTAATCCTCGAGCCCTTCATAACGGATGCGCAAGGGTTGACCTGCATTGCTTTTGATGGTGACGCTCGTGGCCTTGCCGTCTTGCCAAGTCTCGCTGACAATGAAGTTGCCCTGAGCTTTCAATCCCGTAACACTGCCTTCCTTCCAAGCAGAGGGTAGGGCAGGCAGGATGGTTATGACGTCGTCGTAGGATTGCAGCAACATCTCGCAAATGCCACTGGTGCAGCCGTAGTTGCCGTCAATCTGGAAAGGCGAATGCGCATCGAAGAGGTTGTAGTAGCAGCCGCCGTAGTTGCCCATCTCGATGACATAGCTTCCTGAATGGCGAAGGGCAAGCGAGAGGTTCTTTCGGGCTCGGTCGCCATCGAGGCAACGGCTGTAGGTGTTTGTCTGCCATCCCATTGACCATCCCGTCACATCTCCATTGCGTGCAATCTGTCCATTATAAGCCGCTTGGAACAGACGTATGCCGCTTCTCGTCTGGTCAAAGGCACTGACCTGCGAGAACGGATAGAGGCACATCAGGTGGGAAAGGTGGCGATGTCCTGGGTCGGAGAGTGCGTTGTTTTTCCATTCGGAGATGCAGTCCTTACCGTTATATGTCTCAACCCAAAGGCCTTTATCGAAGTTGTCGTAGAGGGCTTGAATGGCCTCGATGTCAGAAGCCGTCAGTGGAGACTCGTCGCCCAGTTCCGCATGACCTTTCATCACTTCGTCCAAGAGCTCATAACTCGTTTGTTGTGCGAACGCGGTCACATCCGTGGGACCATGTTCGGGGCTCCATTCGTCCTTGATTTCGTAGAGTCCGTTGCTGTCTTTCGTGGCGATAGACCTGATGAAGAGCGCGCATTGATGCATGACGGGCAAGGCTTTCTTCAGGAACTCCCTGTCCATCGTGTACTTATAGTAGCGCCAGAGGTGCGTACAATACCAGGCTCCGAGCGTCTTCATGCTGCCGTTGCTCCACGTTGAGGTGCCGCCAAAGATGTTGTTCTCCACAGCTACCGTCCATCCGTTTGCGCCACTCTTTATCTTCTTAGCCAGTTGATACCACGGCGAATTGCTGCCAGGCGCACCGAGGTCGAGAATGTGATTGAGGAAAGGCAAGTGCATCTCCGAGAGATTCGACGGGTCGGCAGGCCAATAATTCATCTGCACATTGATGTCGGCATGTATGTCGCAATGCCAGAACGATGTGTTGCTTCGGTCGTTCCAAATGCCTTGCAGGTTCGACGGCGCGTGGATTGTTGTGTCGAGGTTCGCACCTATCGTGAAGTAGCGGCCATACTGGAAGTAGAGCGCTTCGAGGAAAAGTCCGTCGCTACTCAGTTTGTTCTGTTCGGAGGCATTGTAGAACTTGATGAGCTCTTCTGTCGTCTTCGTAGAACTTCCGCCAAGTTGCAAGTTGACGCGATTCATCAAAGCACTATGCGCAGCCTTGTGGTCGGCGAGGAGTGACGTGTAGCCTTTCCCAATGGCCTCATTTATGCGAGTACTTACAACATTCGACAACTCGGAGGAAGACTGCCCTGACGTGCAAGAAGCCTT
>OCVV012823050.1_pt1 | contig 30831 bp, 31 predicted proteins | sample 1539721 | NCBI WGS metagenome assembly OCVV01 (sample SAMN02144230, study PRJEB22623) | gut metagenome | biome: sheep rumen | host: Ovis aries | place: New Zealand | reverse complement strand
CGCGTCTCGGGCGGCTTTTTCAAAAAATGCTTGCAAGACCAACAGAATTCCGGTATAATAGGTTTGTTGCATCTGCCGGTGTGATGGAATTGGTAGACGTAGTGGACTCAAAATCCACCGCTGGCGACAGCGTACCGGTTCGAGTCCGGTCACCGGCACCACGAGCAGATAATCCGAACCAGATCTTCTTCCACGAGGATTCGTTCGGATTATTTTTTTCAAGGAAACGTTCTTCCGCAACGGGGTATCGGTTGACCGGAACAAGGAAAAAGGTGCAGGATATCATTTTCCCGTTCCGGTTTGTCCCCCGGAAGAGGATCATGGACAAGAAATCGTGAGAGGGGGAGGAAGGATAGTGGAAAACATTTTGCTGAACAATGAATTGAATCTGTCGTACCCCGAGGGATTCCATGTGTTGGATGACGAGGAACGCAATCGATTAACCTTCTTCGAAGATGGTCCGGGCGTGTGCTTGTCCGATCCGGAAAGGCACATCATGATGTCCGTAGGCTGGAAACAGGCGGGCGGATTCGCAGCCATGGTGTTAAACTCTAAAGATGTCGCGAAAAACATGGAGGCAAAGATCAGAAAGCCCATGAAGCAGTTCGGATACCGGCTGGAAGGCTTTGTTTCCAGAGAGGTCGGCGGCAAACAGGCCAATGGCTTCCGCTACGAGTACGAGGCGCAGGGTATCGGTATGTTTGCCGAATCTCTGGCTGTCAAAATGAATAAGACTATCTACTACATCCACTTCTACGCCAGAACAGCGTTGAAGGCCGAAAGCCTTCCGATCATGGAAGATATACTTGGCTCAATCCTTTGGATGTGAAAGCTTGCTGATAATCTTTAGCTAATACATTCTTTATCTGAATCATGATCTTTTTCCCGGATGCAGTACGCATCCGGCTTTTTTATGGAGGAGGATTGATTGTGGAGTACATACTTTTGTCCTGCTGCCCCGATTGCAGTATAGATGGATCAGGACAGACAAGGAAACTATTTTCATATTTAATACAAAATATATATTATAAAATATATAGGTATATTCCAATATGCCATCGGATGTAACTTTTATATTACAAATTCAATCCGAAATGTGATATAATGAAAAATAGCAATAAACCGGATTTTGCTGCAAAAACAAGGAGGGCGTTCCGGAACCGCCTTAGCCTTAATGAAAAGGAAATACAATATCAATGGTATTCGTTTTTCAAAGGAGCCGCTGATTCGGAGCAAACAAAATGCTGTCTCATATTGTAGTAAAGCAGTGCAATCCGGAGGCATCTTCGTGATGACATTATTGCCGTGAGGAATTCATTTTATTGATATCTTTTGGAAGGAGAGAAAAACATTGCAAACCAAACGACCAAGCCGTCTGCTCAGCCTGCTTCTTGCGTTTGCGCTCTGTTTCTCGGCTCTGCCGATGCTGAGTGCGGAAGCGGCTGCGGCGGATGAGATGACGGAATTATCCGTTGACCGTTCCCTGACACAGGCGGAGCTGGCAGAGCTGCCTGCGGAACTGACGAAAGAAGAAGCAGCGTTTGACATCAACGCTGTACTCAACAGCGTCCAACTGCATCCGCAGAGAACAGGATATGCGGCGCTGGATAAGCTGCTGGAAAATATACTGAAGCCCTATGCAAAAGCAAGTACGGCAAAGAAGGTGCAGGTCTGCTATGACTGGACCGTACGAAATATCAACTACTCGTGGTCCGGCTATAAGGCCGAGAAGTCCGGATATTATGGCTTCAACCGCAAATATCCGTATAACGATTACGAAGAAGGTCTGCAGAAGGCGTTTCCGGAGGAAGTGATCGCCCGCACCTACTACACAATGAGCAAGCATGAGGGCGTTTGCTATGACTGGGGTGCAGTATTTGCTGTCATGATGCGCTATATCGGCATTGAAGCATATGTCCATACCGGCATATTCCGTTTTGAATGGGATACACAGTGGGGACATCACGGCTGGGCTGAGGTTAAGATCAACGGAACAAACTATATCTTTGATCCGCAGCGTGAATTCCGCATGTGCGGTGACGGCAAGGGCAAGATCAGCCACACCCGTTATTATGGCCTGCGCTACTCGGATACCGACCGCTATCAGCAGGAGACAAAGGTCAATGCAAAGCGCGATGCTCAGTTCCTTCCGGTTACAGCACATCGGAAGAAATTTGTTCCGATCAACGCGGTTGCATCCCGTTCCGGCAAGGTGACCGGTGCAGGCAAATATGATATTACTGCGACAGCAACACTCCGCGCTGTTCCCAACGCCGGGAAGAGCTTTGCGGGCTGGTATACTGCGTCCGGCAAGCTGCTCAGCTCCAATCCGGCATACAGCTTCACGGTAAGCGGCCCGGCAACTGTTTATGCGATGTTTGCAGGTGACAAATTCTACGATATCAGAAACAACGACTGGTATGCGGGTGCAGCGATGCGTGCTGCCGATCTCGGATTGATTTCCGGCACACGGCCGTATCGCTTTGACGGAAAAACCGCTATGTCGCGCGCAATGGTCGTGATCATTCTGGCAAAGCTGGAGAAGGCCGATTTGAGCGGTTATACGAATACAAAGTTCTCTGATGTAAAAAGCGGTCAGTGGTATACGCGTGCAATCGCATGGGCAAACGAAAACGGCATTGTCAGCGGAACAAACAAGGGCACTTTCCTGCCGGATGCTTCTGTGACACGCGAGGAGTTTGTTGTGATTATGACAAACTATCTGAAATGGAAGCAGTTCGAGCTCACGGATGCCGAACTTCAGTACTCCGATCAGGATGCGATTAGTGCATGGGCGCTCTCTGCCGTAAAGAAGATTCAGGGTGCGGGCATGATTTCCGGATTCCCGGATGGAACATTCCGCCCGCGTAATTCGCTGAGCCGGGCTGAAGGCGTTGCGATTCTGGTTCATCTGGTGGATTTTATGGATGCGGCAGCGAAAGCTTGACTGCAATTCATTTGCTGTGGAGATATGATTCCCTGAAATCTGCGTGACAAGACATTTTAATACGGAATCCCTCTAGGGCTGGTGCGGGAATACCCGTGCTGCTTTAGAGGGATTATTCTGCGCTGCAGCCAGGAGAGAAGCGCCCGGGCGAGCAAGTTATTGCATTGGGAATGTCTCAAGCAGGCGTTTCCGTTTGCTTGCATTGGAGGAAAACAATGCCACGATTTTGAAGAATCACAAGGCCCGGATGTAAAAAAACCATGCCTGTATTTGTGTAATCCCACAAAAAGTCATGGATTTTTTCAAAGGGATGTTGACAATATAGACGTATCGTGTTGAAATTTTATTCACAAATGTTGGAATGTTACCGGTGATGCGGGCGTAACCAACTCTATCTGTTTCCCTGTGACGCACCGTAGTTCGGCCATAGGGCGCCAGTGTAGAGTTGGCTTTTTTTATCTCCGGGGGAGAGGACACAATGAGAGTCAAAAAGGTCATCAACAATAGTATTCTTTCTGTCATTGATGAAAAGGGAAACGAGATGATCGTGACCGGAAAGGGCATTGGATTCAAGCGCAAGACGGGCGAGTTTGTCGACGAAACGCTGGTCGAGAAAGTTTATCATATGGAAGATAAGGCCGAGCAGCGCCGCCTGCGGGAACTGGTTGCTCAAATTCCTCTGGAGCATTTGAAATTCACAGAGGCATGTATTGAAGAGATTAAGTCGCAGATTCGTCAGCCGCTCAATGAGTCTTTGCTCATTACGCTGGCCGACCACATCAGCTTTGCCATCCAGCGCAAGAAGCAGGGAGTTGAGTTTAATAATCCGCTCAGCGATGCGATTGTCTGCTATTATCCCACCGAATACCAGCTCGGAAAGCGATGTCTGCAGGCGATTGAGCGGGAATATGGCGTCCGCCTGAATGAGGATGAGGCCGCATTCATTGCCCTGCATATCGTCAATGCCGAACTGAACACCGATATGAGTCAAATGCACGATATGACCCGCCTGATGGACGGCTGTGTCCGGGTGACGGAGTTTTACTATCGAAAACAGTTTGATCGGGATTCGCTCGATTTTAATCGTTTCACGGTCCATTTGCGTTATCTGGTACAGAGGCTGTATCAGGGGGCGATGATGGAGGACAAGGCGGAGGAACGGGACGAAATGTTCCGGGAACTGATTCGCCGCAACTGCAAGGAGCACTATGCGTGCGCCGAACGGATTGCCTCCTATATTGCAACCAACTTTGATAAGACAATCAGCGATGAGGAAAAGATTTATCTGACCATCCACCTCAAACGTCTTAACATGAATGAGGACGAATAAGGTCCATCGTTCTATCCTTTGTCTGAACTTCTGCCTCTTTTTATGAGGAAGAGTTTTGAAGTCATTCACATTCACTTATCTGACATAGTTTTGAAAGGAGAAGAAGTATGGCAGAGAAGAAAAGTGGACAGGTATTTGCGGTTGCACAGCAAATCGGTAAATCCCTGTTCCTACCCATCGCTGTCCTTCCCCCTGCAGGTATTCTGCTGGGTATCGGCAGCTCATTCACTAACCCGACCACCATCGCAACGTATGGCTTGACAGGCGTCCTGCATCAGGGGACCTTCCTGTACGGCTTTATGCTGATGCTGGCCAATGCCGGCAATGCCGTTTTCGGCAATCTGGCACTTATTTTTGCTCTGGCTGTTGCTCTGGGCATGGCAAAGAAGGAGAAAGGCGTTGCTGTTCTGTCTGCAGGCATTTTCTACCTGATTATGCTGACTACGATCAACACCCTTTTGACTCTGGATGGCTCCATCGTAGATGGTGTTGTTTCAGAAACCGTTAAGGAAGGCGCGATCACCACGATGCTGGGCATTCAGACCCTGCAGATGGGTGTATTCGGCGGTATTATCGCCGGTTTGGCTGCGGCTGCCCTGTGTAATAAGTTCTACAAGACACAGCTGCCGGATGCGCTGTCCTTCTTTGCAGGCACCCGTTTTGTTCCGATCACCGCTATGGTCTTCGGTATTATCACCGGTGTCATCCTGTACTTTGTATGGCCGATTATCCAGAGCGGTATCTTCGCGCTGGGCGGCATTGTACAGGCGTCCGGTTATTTCGGAACCTTCATTTATGGCTGCATCGAGCGTGCACTCATTCCGTTCGGTCTGCACCATATTTTCTATATGCCGTTCTGGCAGACCGGCGTAGGCGGCTCCATGGTAATCGACGGCGAGACCATTATGGGCGCGCAGAACATCTTCTTTGCTCAGCTGGCTTCCCCGGATACGGTTCATTTCTCCGTCGATGCATGCCGCTTCCTGACCGGTAAATATCCGTTCATGATGGGCGGTCTGCCGGGCGCTGCTTTGGCTATGTATGCGACTGCCCGTCCGGAAAAGCGCAAAGAGGTTGGCTCCCTGCTGTTCTCCGTCGCGCTGACTTCCTTCCTGACCGGTATCACAGAGCCGATCGAGTTCACCTTCCTGTTCCTCGCTCCCGCTCTGTTTGCAATTCACGTTGTATTTGCCGGTCTGGCATTCATGACCTGTCATATTCTGAGCATCTGTGTCGGCACTACCTTCTCAGATGGTCTGATTGACCTCATCCTGTACGGCATCCTGCCCGGTCAGGCAAAGTCCAACTGGCTGATGCTGATTCCGGTTATCGCAGTATACTTTGCTCTGTATTTCTTCGTATTCCGTTTCTTCATCCTGAAGTGGAACCTGAAGACTCCGGGCCGCGAAGAGGACGGCGAGGAAGCGCATCTGGTTTCCAAGGATGAGTACCGCGCTGCTACCGGTGTCGGTGTTGCCGGCGGCAAGAGCTTGCCCGCAAACTTCGATCAGAAGTCCGCGACTATCCTAAAGGGTGTAGGCGGCGTTGACAATCTGGTCGACATCGACTGCTGCGCAACGCGTCTGCGCCTGACTCTGGTTGACACAGGCAAGGTAGATGAAGCGATTTTGAAGTCTACCGGTGCATCCGGTGTTGTTATCAAGGGCGCCGGCATTCAGGTCATCTATGGCCCGTCTGTCACGGTTGTTAAGTCTAACTTTGAGGAATTCGTAGAGCAGGTTCGCTCCGGTGCGATTGACAAGTCGCTGTTTATGGATGCACCTGCACCTGCTGCCGTCACTGCGGAAGCACCTGCCGGTCCTCAGATGGAAGACGAGGTTCTGGGTGCGCACATGAACGGCCGCATGCTCCTGATGAATGAGGTTCAGGACGAAGCGTTTGCTTCCTGTGCACTGGGCGACGGTGTTGCAATTGAGCCTGCGGAAGGCAAGCTGTATGCACCGATTGACGCTACAGTTGACAACGTATTTGACACCAAGCATGCCATCGCACTGGCAACAGAGGCAGGCTGCGAGGTTCTGCTGCATATCGGCATTGACACAGTCAAGCTGAATGGTCAGTACTTCGAGGCACATGTCGAAGCTGGTCAGGCCGTAAAGAAGGGCGATCTGCTGATCTCCTTCGATATGGATGCGATCAAGGCTGCCGGTTATCTGTGCACCACCCCGATGATCATCTGCAACACGGATGATTATAAGTCGGTCAAGCCGCTTGCTACCGGTGATGTCAAGGCCGGTCAGGATCTGCTGGCTGTCAATGGCTAAACGGTAACTCAGTCTATTCGCAATGACAACAGGGCGGACAGCGATTTTCGCTGTCCGCCTTTGATTCTGCCCTCAAACAGAAAACGTCCCTGTCTGACCGGAAGAATACGGAAAGGCAGGGACATTTTCACTTTTCTATGGATGCTGCTGCGGTGTATTGCTTTCTTTGCGGGACTGATCGCCCGGGAATCAGGTGCGTGTTATCCGACCAGCCATTTGTACTTTGCAACGCTGTAAAGCGGAAGAAAAGGAATAAGAATCGGGACGGATTTTGCATAGGACTGATATTCCGGGTCATTGCCGTAGTTTTTGTTCTGTCTCAATTCCAGTCTTCTTGCACCGCCGAACATAATGTAGACAATACATACCCATCCGCCGATGGCTGCAATCCACTGAAATGCGCCCTGGAGAATGGTCAGGCCGGAAATGAATACGCCGGTCCAGGTCAGCACCTCGCCAAAATAGTTGGGGCAGCGAACCAGACGGAAAATCGAGACATCGCAGAAGCGTTTGGGATGCTGCTTTTTATAATTATTCTTTATAAAGTCGGCACTCGCTTCCAAAAGGATACCGAGCGCCATGATAATCATACCAATGTATCCGACGACATCACTGCCGGCCCCGTTTGCAAGACGGAAAAAGACCGGTGAAATCTCACAGCAATACAGCAATGCACACGATGCCCAGATTATAATTTTGGGCAGGAGTTTCATCGTGGAGCCATCTTTGATATCATTTTTCATGGTTGCCTGATAAGAGGCGCTTTTCATTTCGCGGATGAGCAGATATCCGCCCAGCCGGCAGCCGTAAACAATGAATAAAACTGCCATGACAGCGGGAACGGGTGACATGCGATGAGAAAACATCACGAGCAGGGCAAGCCCCAGACCTGCAACGGAAAATCCATAGCCCAGGGATATGAACCACACAAACTTCTTGAAACCAATCGAGCTGATAAGCATTGCGATAATAAATAAAAGGAAGAATTTCATAACATTACTCCTATCTGTAAATGATGACGGATCTGTTTCGCTTTTTGCCGCCGGTGCGTTTTTAATCGGAAGGATGTCTCATAACAGGAAAAGCAGTCCGATGAAAAAGCTGATTTGTGAAACACCATTCGTGAACTGTTCCGCCCAGTTGGATTTGACGTCACTGCTGTCCAGCTTTACGGCAAACACCCCCATCAGTATCATCCCGGCGATACCGATCAGGAAAAACCAAAGGGAAGGCTGTGATGTAACAGCTGCCAGAATATCAGGAAAAACAAGTCTGCTGCGGCAGAGCAGCAGGGAACAGAGCATGAGCGCAAAGCCCAGCGGCATGACAATCCGCATCTGTATAAAAAGAGGCCATATATTTTTCTTTTTTACCACAACGATGATTTTCCAGAGTACTTTTCCGCTGCCGCCCAACAGACAGAGAACAGCGCCGAGCAGAAATAATCTGCTGGAAAAAATCGTTCCGATTACAACACAGCTTGCCCCGAAAAAAATGACCGGAATTGCATCCGTCAGGGCGAGAAAAAGCGTAAAATCTTCAGGAACAATCTCTTTTGTCATTTTTCTATTCATTCAGTCACCACCATTTCCGAAATGCAGGATGTTCCCGCCTGTCTTGTTCTTCCCTCGCATCAGCACAAAGACGAGCCGGTGCGATGCACTTTATTTTTATTATAGCATACATCCTGCAGTAATTCCTCCGATTTTCCCGTTTTTCACACCCAATCATATGGAAGGGCTAGGGAAAACTGGTGCAGAGGCAAAAGATATAGTATAATCAGATATAGCGGCAAGCAGGCTGCCGAAACTGCTGTCACAGGCGGTCTGACTGTATAGAGAGCGTGTATGGGCGCATACAGAACTGCGGGTAAGCAAGCGGAAAGGAAGCAGGGGGCATAAATTATGAACTATATTGTTCTGGATCTGGAGTGGAATCAGCCGAGAAGTGCAGCGGAACTGATTCAAACACCATTTGCATTTGATTCTGAGATCATCGAAATCGGGGCAGTCAAGCTGAACGAACGCTTTGAAGCGGTTGATGAATTTAAGATATTGATCTCTCCGACCTTTTATACGGTCCTGAACGGAAGGGTTTCGCGGTTGACCAGAATTTACAAGGGGATGCTGAAAACCGGCGTTCCCTTTCCGCAGGCATATCGGGAGTTTCTCACATGGTGCGGCGAGGAGTACGCGTTTCTGACATGGGGACCGACCGACATTCCGGTTTTGATGGACAACCTTCTCATGCATCGGATGTCCCTGGATTCGGTCAGAGAATGCTATGATCTTCAGCGGATGTTCGGCAATGAAATCCTGCGGGAAAACAGGCAATGTTCCTTGGAAAACGCAATGAAGCTCCTGCGGTTTCCCATGGAGAGAGGACATGACGCGCTGAATGATGCAAAAAATACCGTCCGGATTGCGGGATTTATGGATTTGGAAAAATATATGGAAGAATATGTGACCATTTACGTAAATTATGAGGAAGATCGCGCAGGTGCTGCTTTTGCAGAAAAGGAATTTTCCAATATGACACAGGCGCTGAAAGATCCTGATGTCGTCAGCTTTTCGTGTCCGTATTGCGGTGCAGACATTGTGTGTGAAGAATTTGTGCCGTCCGGAACGGGAAAAACACTCGGATATGCAAGCTGCCCGGAGGAAGATGAGTTTTTGCTCAGACTTTCCGGCTTCCCGGCAGCAGAAAAAGGGATTCATGTACGACGCATGATTTTTGAGATGAGTGATGACCTTTGGGATATTTATCAGACTGCGGTGGAAAGAAGAGACGAAAAATTGAGAGAAAAACAGGGGATGGAATAAAGCGCTCTGCACCGGCCTGAACAGATTACCCGACAGGCACAGGGAGCAAAAACGGAACGGAACACATCGTCAGAATAAAAAAACAGCGGTCCGATCGCACACAGGTGGTCAGACCGCTGAATTATTTTGTGAAAAATTACTTGTTCTTGCTCTGAATATATTCGTCCATCGCGGCGGCAGCCTTTTTGCCTGCGCCCATGGCGAGGATTACCGTTGCGGCACCGGTGACGGTATCGCCGCCGGCGAATACGCCTTCCTTGGAAGTTGCGCCGACTTCATCTGCAACAATGCAGCCCTTGCGGTTGGTTTCCAGACCCGGGGTCGTCGTGCGAATCAGCGGATTCGGGGAAGTGCCGATGGCTACAATAACGGCATCGACATCGAGAACAAATTCGCTGCCTTCAATCGGAACCGGACGGCGGCGGCCGGACGCATCCGGCTCACCCAGCTCCATGTTCTGGCAGCGGACGCCCTTGACATGGAAATCATCGTCGCCGAGGACCTCCAGCGGTGCTGCCAGCAGCTTGAAGATGATGCCTTCTTCTTTCGCGTGGTGAACCTCCTCCGCACGGGCAGGCAGTTCCGCTTCACTGCGGCGGTAGACGATATAGACATCCTCTGCACCCATGCGCTTTGCACAGCGAGCCGCATCCATTGCAACGTTGCCGCCGCCAAAAACTGCAACGCGCTTTGCGTGATAGATCGGGGTGGGAGAGTTCTCCTTATACGCCTTCATCAGGTTGACACGGGTCAGATACTCATTTGCAGAGTAGACGCCGTTGTAGCCTTCGCCGGGGACGCGCATAAAGTTCGGCAGACCTGCGCCGGAGCCGACAAAAATGGCCTCAAAGCCGTCAGCAAACAGATCGTCGATGGTCTCGGTGCGTCCGACAACAAAATTAAGTACAAACTTGACGCCCTTTTCCTTGAGCGTATCAATTTCCTTTTGAACAATCGCCTTCGGCAGACGAAATTCCGGAATGCCGTACATCAGTACGCCGCCGGCTGTGTGCAGAACCTCGAACACGGTGACGTCATAGCCCTTCGCAGCCAGATCGCCCGCACAGGTCAGACCGGCAGGACCGGCGCCGACAACCGCGACGCGATGACCATTGGGTGCGGGAACGGAAACCGGCTCGCCGGTCGGATGCGCCATGGCGTAGTCGGCGGCAAAACGCTCCAGACGACCGATTGCAACCGGTTCGCCCTTGATGCCGCGGACACACTTGCTCTCGCACTGGCTCTCCTGCGGGCAGACACGACCGCAGACAGCCGGGAGGGAGCTGGTTTCCTTGATCTTATCGTTTGCTTCCATGAACTTGCCCTGTGCAATCAGGGAAATAAAGTCCGGAATCTGGACATTGACCGGGCAGCCGGAAACACACGGACGATGCTTGCAGTTCAGGCAGCGTGTCGCCTCGTCGACAGCGGTTGCTTCGTCATAGCCGAGAGAAACCTCGAGGAAGTTTTTGTTTCTGACATTGGGATCCTGCTCCGGGATCGGATTTTTAACGGGGGACATATTAGCCATTTTATTTTACCTCCATGCTCTGCAGTCTGCACTTGTGTGCTTCGATTGCATCCTGTTCCTGCGGCTTATACATGCGGGCGCGGCGCATTGCCTCGTCGAAATCGACCAGATGTCCGTCGAAATCGGGGCCGTCGACACAGGCGAACTTGGTTTCGCCGTCAACGGTCAGGCGGCAGCCGCCGCACATGCCGGTACCGTCAACCATGATGGAGTTCATAGATACGATGGTTTTGATGCCATACGGCTTGGTGGTAAGACATACGAACTTCATCATAATCATCGGTCCGATGGCAATGACAGCGTCGTACTTCTTGCCGCTCTCAATCTGCTGCTTGAGAATGTCAGTGACAAGCGCCTTGTTGCCGTTGGAGCCGTCATCGGTGCAAATGTAGAGGTTGGTGGATGCTGCGCGCATCTCATCCTCCAGAATGATGATATCCTTGCTGCGGAAGCCGGCAATCAGGTCGACCTCAGCGCCCATTTCGTGCAGCTTCTTGGCCTGCGGATAGGCAATCGCGCAGCCGAGACCGCCGCCGACAACTGCAACGTGCTTTAGGCCCTCGAGCTCGGAAGCGCGGCCGAGGGGACCGACGAAATCGTGCAGGCAGTCGCCCTCTTCCAATGTGCCGAGCTGCATGGTTGTGCCGCCGACCTCCTGGAAAATAATTGTAATCGTGCCCTGCTCGCGGTTGTACTCCGCAATGGTCAGCGGAATGCGCTCGCCGTCTTCATCCACACGAAGAATAATAAACTGACCCGGCTCGGCCTTTTTGGCAACATAAGGAGCGTCGATTACCATCAGGACGACGTTCTTGCTCAGCCGGCGCTTTTTCAGAATTTGATACATGACATATCCTCCTCTTATCAGATCAAGCAAAGTCTGAATCAACGATGATTATATTTCGTTATACCACTTTATAATACCGTATTTGCAGACGATTCACAATACATTTCGTACACTTTTTTGTGGTAAATCAAAGAAAAATGCTGTGTGAATGAAGGATTTCGTGCAGGACATCCGTAATATGCAGCAAGTGCTGCTGCGTTTGTCCGCCTGGGGCGGGAAAGATTCCTGTCCGGCGGTTCTAGTTTGGGTGGACGCGCCATACGTTGAAACAAAAGGACAAACGGAGGTGAAGCAGTACATTGGAGGAACGATTGCAGCAGGCGGCGCAATGTCTGCCGGCACAGCTGCGCACAACGCTGCACGGGCTGGCGCACAGCGAACAGATACAGTGCGAGGAAATCCGCCTGCGCGCCGGACAGCCGCTGACGGTGACGCTCCGCGGTCGGGAACGCCTGCTGTCAGGCAGAGAGGTGATGCAGGAGGAGCTGGAGGAGACCCTTCGCCGCGCGACCGCCTACTCCGTTCACACGTTTGCGGACAGCCTGCGTCAGGGTTTTGTCACTGTGCGCGGCGGGCATCGCATCGGCGTTTGCGGACAGACGGCGGTACAGGAAGGGCATCTTCTTTCCTACCGGCACATTTCTTCGCTGAATATCCGCATTGCACGGCAAATCAAGGGGGCTGCTGCGGATGCGCTGGTACAGCAGATTCATACCGGAGACGGCCTGCGCAGTGCGCTGTTCCTCGCACCGCCCGGAAGGGGAAAGACAACGCTGCTGCGCGATCTGGCGCGCCGGCTGTCGGACAGCGGTGTGCGCACGGCACTGGCGGATGAACGCGCCGAGCTGGCCGCCCTGTATGAGGGAAAGCCGCAGCTGGATGTGGGACGGCATACGGATGTGATTGACGGCTGCCCGAAGGCGGAAGCCGCGATGATTCTCGTCAAGACAATGTCGCCGCAGCTGGTGGTGCTCGATGAGATCACAAGTGAAGCCGATGCACAGGCGGCACAGTATGCCGCGCATTGCGGCACAGCCGTTCTGGCGTCGGCACACGCATGGAATCTGGAGGATTTTCTCCTGCGTCCGCTGTATCGCGGACTGATGGAGGCACAAATTTTTTCTCATATTTTCTGCATCGGAGCTGACCGCCAGGTCAGTCTGGTTCGGCAGTAAAGGAAGGAGAACAGGAATGCTGAAAATGATTGGAATTGTATTGATTATCGGTTCGTTTGCAGGAATCGGCGTGTCGCAGCGGCGGCAGTTCAGAAGTCATGTCACGGTGCTCGGAGATTTGATTTCCGTCCTCGATGTCATTGCAGGGGAGCTGTCGTATCATCTGACAAGCGTACCGGAGCTTGTGAAAAAGCTTGCAGCGGATTCCCGACCGCAGATTGCACTCATTTTCCGCACGATGCAGGACAGTATGGAGCGGGATGACAGTCTGTCGCTGACATTCAAATGGATGAAAGCGTTCCGCGACTGCGGACAGGAGGCGGGGCTGAACGAGGAGGATATCGCCATTCTCTGCGACCTGTCGGAGTTTATCGGGAAATACGACCTGAAGGCACAGCAGCGCAGCATTGATTACGCGCGCTCCCGTCTGAGCCGTCAGCTGGAAATTGCGTCGGCGGAGCTGAAGAGCAAGGGAATGGTCTACCGCACCTGCTGTGTTGCGGCGGGCATTCTGCTCGTGCTCGTTCTGCTTTGATATCTGCCTATGGAAGTAGAACTGATTTTCCGGATTGCGGCAGTCGGTATTCTTGTCGCGGTGCTCAACCAGCTGCTTGTCCGTTCCGGCAGGGAGGAGCAGGCGATGATGACGACACTTGCCGGACTGATCGTGGTCATGATGCTGATTGTACAAAAGATCAGCGAATTGTTTTCAATGATAAAAAGTGTATTTGGGTTCTGATAGATGGAATTGATTGTAAAACTCGCGGCTGCGGCGCTTTGCGGCGCGCTGTTTGCGGCCTTTCTCCGTCCGCTGTCTCCTGTGTTCGGGGTGCTGACGGCACTGACCTGCGGACTTGTCGTGCTGTTGGCGGTGCTCGACCCGGTGGGACAGATTTTTCGTGCCCTGTCCGGCTTTCTCACAGCGGCGGGCATTTCGGGAGAAATCTATCTGCCTGTCATCAAGGCCGTCGGCATTGCGACGGTGGTGCACATCACCGCACAGGTCTGCCGCGACGCAGGCGAAGCCGCGCTGGGTACCAAGCTGGAGCTGGCCGGAACCATTGCCGCTGTGGCGGTGTGCATTCCGCTCATGCAGCAGGTGTTTTCCCTGCTTGAGACCATGCTGATGTAAAAAAGAGGAGAAAACATGAAACAGGCCGTGATGGTACTGCTGTGTCTGCTGCTGTGGACACCGGCACAGGCGGCAGATGTGTTTGCCGAACAAAAAACTGCGGCACAGGCGTCGCTGCAGGGCGCGCTGACGGGTGAAACGCAGTCGCTGATCTCCGGAATGGATGGAGACGGCGATCTTGCGCAGAATTTGTACACCATGCTGCGGCGGACTGCGCGGGAGCAGGGAGGTGCCGTACAGCGCGCGGCGGCGACCGTCACGCGTGTCGCGGTTGTGCTCATCCTGTGCAGCTTTGCCGGCAGCTTTTCCAAGACGACCGGTGTGCCGCCGATTATTCTCAGTATGGCGGGCGCGCTCGGCATCACAGCGGTGGTGTTCCGCGATTTGTCCGGGCTGATGGGACTGTGCATCCAGACAGCCGAGCAGCTTCAGGTTTTTTCCAAATCCATGCTGCCTGTCCTCATGACGGCGCTCACGCTGACCGGCGCGCCGACCACTGCAGCACTCGCCGGCGGCGGAACGATGTATGCGCTCGATGTGTGTGTCTCGCTGATTACCGGTCTGATGATGCCGCTGGTATCTGCTTATGTGGCGATGATTACAGTAAATGCCGCCATCAGCAACGATATGCTGTCTCGGCTCGCCGCTTTTCTGCGCTGGCTGACGGTCGGTGCGCTCAAGCTGCTGCTCACCGCATTTTTTTCCTATCTCACTATTTCCGGCACGGTCAGTCACGGACTGGATGCCAGTGCGGTGAAGGCGACAAAATTTGCGCTGTCCGGTTCCGTGCCTGTGGTCGGCGGTATTCTGTCCGGTGCGGCGGACACCGTTCTTTCCGGCGCGGTCGTGCTGAAAAATTCGCTCGGTCTGTTCGGCATGCTGTGTGTTGCGGCAATCTGTCTGGTGCCGTTTTTGCGGCTCAGTATCAGCTATTTGATCTTTCGCGCGGGTACGGCGCTGCTCTCGACAATTTGTCCGCCCACACTGGCGAGACTGCTCGATGGTATTACAAACAGCATCGGACTGATTCTCGGTATGCTGGGCAGCTGTTCCGCGATTGTCTTTTTTGAGCTGGTGTGTGCGGTGGTGATGGTGACATGATTGCGTTGATGCGGCAGCTGATCTTATGTCTGACGGCGGCATCTCTGTTCGGGGCGGTGGCACTTTCCCTCACGCCGAACGGCGCATTAAAGGAAGTTGTGCGGCTCGGTGTCGGTCTGATGCTGATTCTGTCGCTTGTGATTCCGCTGCGCCGCGTGCTGCCGGAAAGGCTGCTGTCCGCCCATCTGCCGCAGCACGAGACTCCTGTACAGCAGGACGCGGCGGATGTGTACCGGCAGGCGGTGCGCGAGCAGGTGGAGGCACAGGCCGCGCAATATGTTGTCACATGTGCGGCGCAAAACGGACTTTCCTGCACCGCACAGACATCTGCAGACATCGGAGAGGACGGAGTGGTATCCATCACCGCGGTGTCTGTCCGCCTCAGGGAAAAGGCGGAAGCCGGCGCAGCAGATGCGCTTCGCCGGCAGATTTCGGCGCAGCTCGGCATTTCTGAGGACGCTGTATTGGTGGAGTGATCTGATTTATGAAAAACTGGCAAACAGGACTGATTCGCCTGTGGGAGAAATATAAATATTTTATCGCGGTGATTCTGCTGGGTGCAGTCCTGCTGGTGACGGCGCAGTCCCCTGACAAGCGAAAGCAGGTGCAGGAAACAGACAGCGCACAGCAGTCAGACTTCGACCTCGCGGAATTTCAGCGGGATATCGAGGAAAGTCTGTCAGCGATTGAGGGCGCAGGCCGTGTGCGTGTCCTGCTGTCCCTGGAGGCAGGTGAGGAATCGGTTTACGCCACAGAAGTCAACCGTTCCAGTCAGACGACAGGCGGGGGTACAGACAGTGAGAGCGAAAGCTTTCAGAGTGCGGTGTCCGTGTTGTCTGACGGCACGTACGGGGAAGCGCCCGTGCTCATCAAAAGCAAGTATCCGACCTTTCGCGGTGCGGTGATTTTATGCGACGGGGCGGACAGCGATGCGGTTCGCTTACAGATTATTCGGGCGGTATCCGCACTTTGCGGTATCACAAGCGATCACATTTCTATTTCCAAAATGAGCCAATAGGAGGAATTGTATATGAAATCTTTGCGAAAACGCGGCGCGGTGTACGGCGTCATCGGTCTGATGCTGTGTGTGGCGGTCTATCTCAACTGGAGCTATTTTCAGACGCCGGACGAGTTAACGGTTGCCAATCAGGCGAGTCAGGCCTCCGGTCATGTCTATGGTGAGGTGACGGCTGTGGACAAAGAAACCGCGGCTGCGGCAGGCTCCGGAAAGGCGGAGGACAGCCGCACAACCAGCGGTACGGCCGGCAGCACAGCGGCTGCGGCGGACAACGACTACTTTGCGCAGGCGCGCCTGTCCCGCCAGACCGCGCGCGATGAAGCCCTGTCGATGCTGCGGGAGACGGCGGCAAGTGCAGACGCGTCCGAGGATGCCAAAAAGGAAGCGAGCGCCAAAATTACGGGTATCGCCGGTGACATGGTAAAGGAGGAACGTATTGAGAGCCAGATCCGGTCAAAGGGCTATGCCGATGCTGTAGTCTATATCTCAGAGGACGCAATTCGTGCGGTTGTCTCACCGAAAAAGGGCGGATTGACTGCGTCGGATGCCGCTGCGATCTCCGAACTCATTGTCGCGGAAACAGGAGCGGAGCCCTCTGCAATCCGGCTCAGCGAGGCGAAATAACCGGAGAATTTTGAATTTGTTATTTCCAAATGCCGCGCGGTATGATATAATCACTTCGTAAGGAGTGTGATACCTATGGCAGACAGCAAGGAATATTGGACTTCCGACAGCGACCAGGGCAGTGTCCGGATCTCGGAAGACGTCATCGCATCCATTGCCGCCATCGCTGCATCCGAGGTTGAGGGCGTCGGAAATCTGTATTCCGGCATCGGCACGAATGTTGCGGAGTTTTTGGGCAAAAAGAGCCTTGCGAAGGGCGTAAAGGTTGTGTTCCACGGCAATCTAGTAGAGGTAGAGGTCAGCCTGCTCGCGCAGTACGGCTTCAACATCTGCGAGGTTTGCGAAAAGGTTCAGCGTGCAGTTCGTTCGTCGATTCAGTCGATGACCGGTATGCGCACATCGGTGGTGAACGTCAATGTCGGCGGTATTTCGTTCGAGACCGCTGTGACGGCTCCGGCTGCCGATTCTGTCCAGTGATTGCAGAAACTTGTAAAATAAACCCTGACCGCGGTGTTCAGGGTTTATTTTTTTCGAATTGTAGTGTATAATGATGCAAAAATGATTGTATAAAAGTTGTGCCGGCTGCGGCAATATCAATACGGAGGTACGTCTGTGGGAAGAAAAGAAGCGAGAGAAATTGCACTGCATATGATTTTTGAGCTGAGCTTTAAGGAATTCAGCGACGAGGAAATGGTGGCAGATCGTCTGGAACAGTCGGTGATGGAATCGCTGGCGGGCGATGTCGCGCTGTATGCGGGTGAGCTGACAGAAAAACAGAAGGAATATGTTCGCCGCACCGTTATGGGAGTCAGTGAACACCGCGCGGATGTGGATGCGGTGATCGAGAAGCATTCGAAAAACTGGAGAATGAGCCGCCTGTCCCATATGACGGTATCTGTGCTGCGCCTCGCGCTGTACGAGATGCGCTATGCAGATGATGTACCGGTAGGAACGGCGATCAACGAGGCGGTGGAACTGGCGAAAAAATACGAGTCGAATGAGTCGGCATCGTTTATCAACGGCATACTGGGCGCGGCTGCGCGCGAGCAGGCGGAGTAATGGGACGGTTTTTTGGCGTAGACACCTCCAATTACCGCACCTCAGCCGCGTTGTTTGACAGCGAAAGCGGAGAATGGCACAATGCCGGACGGCTGCTCGAGGTTCCTGCGGGGCGCATCGGTCTGCGGCAGAGCGACGCACTGTTTCAGCATGTGCAGCAGCTGCCGGAGCGCATTGCGCAGCTGGAATCCGGCTTTGGCGAACAACTGACTGCGGTGGCGGCGAGCACGCGGCCGCGCGCGGTGGAGGGTTCCTATATGCCGTGCTTTCTTGCGGGAGCAGGTTTGGCGCGCAGCATCGCGCATGCACGCGGCATTCCGTTTTACGAGGTTTCGCATCAGCAGGGACATCTGGCAGCGGCGGCCCTGTCGGCGGATGCGCTGCATTTGCTGCGCGAACCGTTTCTCGCATGGCACCTGTCAGGCGGAACGACAGAGCTGTTGCAGGTTCAGCCGGAGGGTGCGCTTTTTTCTGCATCGATTCTCGGCGGCACGGAGGATTTGGCCGCGGGTCAGCTGATTGACCGGGCAGGGAAGCTGCTGGGTCTGGCCTTTCCGTCCGGCGCACAGCTGGAACAGCTGGCAGATGCCTGCACACAGCCGGAACGTCCGTTCCGGCCAAAAGTATCCCGCTGCCGCTTTTCGCTGTCCGGCGCGCAGAATAAAATTGAACAGCTGCATCGAAACGGTGCGCCGCGCGAAACCGTGGCGCGGTATGCGATTGACATTGTCGGGAGCGCTGTGATGGACGCAACGCGGCAGGCGGTGGAACAGACCGGTCTGCCCGTGCTTTGCGCGGGCGGCGTCATGTCCAACCGGAGGCTGCAGCAGCGCATGCACGATGCGTTTGGCGCAAAATTTGCCGAGCCGACGCTGTCCGGCGACAATGCGGTCGGCGCTGCGGTGCTGGCGGCTGTTCTCAGCGGAGAATTGCTATGAAACAACAGACAATTTTTACGGTTTCTCAGGTTAATCAGGCGATTAAACGGATGCTGGAGGAGCACGAGCTGTTCCGCAGCATCTATGTGCAGGGAGAAATCTCAAATTATAAGGCGCATTCCTCCGGTCACCGGTATTTTACGCTCAAGGACAAGGATGGCGTGCTCTCGGCGGTCATGTTCCGTTCGGATGCCTCGCGGCTGCGCTTTCGTCCGGAAAACGGCATGAAGGTGATTGCGCGCGGGCGCATCAGCAGCTACCCGAAATATGGGCAGTATCAGATGTACGTCGCCGATATGATGCCCGACGGAATCGGCGCACTGACCATCGCGTTTGAACAGCTCAAACAAAAGCTGTACGAGGAAGGGCTGTTTGACGCATCGCGCAAAAAGCCGCTGCCGCGTCTGCCGCAGAAAATTGCCATTGTCACGTCCCCGACAGGCGCCGCGGTGCGCGATATGCTGCGCATTCTGCATCGGCGCTATCCGTTGGCACAGGTACAGATTTATCCTGTGCTCGTACAGGGCGCAGGGGCAGCGGCAGACATTGCCGGCGCGATTGCCGCAGTCAATCGGCGCGGAGAGGCGGATGTCATCATCACAGGACGAGGCGGCGGCTCGCTGGAAGATCTCTGGGCGTTTAATGAGGAAATTGTCGCGCGCGCCATCGCAGCATCGGACATTCCGGTCATTTCCGCTGTCGGACACGAACCGGATGTGACGATATCGGATTTTGCCGCGGATGCGCGCGCCTCCACGCCGTCCAATGCGGCGGAGATCTGCGTGCCGGATACGGCAGAGATCCGGCGTTTTCTGCGCAGTGCGGACAGTGCACTGCTCGCCGCAATCGGCACAGTCCTGCAGAGCAAGCGGACGGAGCTGACGGCCTTGGATAAACGCCGCAGGCTGCGCACACCGATTGGATATATTCAGGACCGGCGGTATGCGCTGGGGCATGTGACCGGTCAGCTGACGGCAGTGATGCAGCAGCAGCTGGCGGCACATCGGCAGGCGTTTGTGCGGCAGGCGGCATATCTGGACGCCTATAGTCCGCTCAAGGTTCTCGCACGCGGGTATTCCGTCGTGACAAAGGACAACGAGGTGATCTCGAGCAGTGCGAAGCTTCATCAGGATGATGAGATTATGGTGCGCTTTGCCGAAGGCGGCGCTGTGTGTACGGTAAAACAGGTCAGCCAAAAGTGCTGAGAGGAGTGCGGAAATGATGGAGGAAATGACCTTTGAACAGGCGATGAAACGTCTGGAGGAAATTGTATCAAAGCTGGAGGAGGGAGAAGCTCCGCTGGATAAAAGTATGGATCTGTTCGAGGAGGGGACGAAGCTCTCCGCCTACCTGTCCGGTCTGCTTGACCGCGCCGAACAGAAGGTGACAATGGTAACCGAACAGAACGGTGAAGAAACAGAAGTGCCGTTTGATATACAGGAGGTGGAATCATGACACTCAACGAACGTCTGACATCGTACAGCGCGCTCGTAGAAGCAAAACTGTCGGATTATCTGCGTCCGCAGAAGGACAGCGGACAGGGTATTGTGTATGAAGCGTGCCGCTATTCAGCGATGGCGGGCGGAAAACGGCTGCGTCCCGCGCTTGTGCTGGAATTCTGCCGTCTGAGCGGCGGCCATATTGAAGCCGCACTGCCGTTCGCCTGTGCGCTCGAGATGATTCACACCTACTCCCTCATCCATGACGATTTGCCGTGCATGGATGATGACGATCTGCGCCGCGGCAAGCCCACCAATCACAAGGTTTACGGCGAAGCGATCGCAGTGCTCGCAGGTGACGGTTTGCTCAATCTCGCGTTTGAAACAGCATCTGATCCGGCCAATACGCTCCGTGTTCCGGCAGAAGTACAGCTGCGCGCGGTTCGCGTGCTTTCCCGTGCGTCCGGCATGGACGGCATGATCGGCGGTCAGATTCTGGATATGCAGGCGGAGGAACATCCGATTTCGCGGGAGCAGCTGCGCACATTGCAGGAGCTGAAGACGGGCGCCTTGATCTGTGCCGCCGCACAGCTCGGCTGCCTGATCGGCGGCGCCACGGCAGAGCAGGAAGCGGCCGCGCTGGAGTATGCGCGCTGCATCGGACTGGCGTTTCAGATTCAGGACGATATTCTCGATATTGAGGGCGACGAGGCAGCTCTCGGCAAGCCGATCGGCTCGGATGCGGAAAACGGAAAGAGCACCTATCCGTCTCTGCTCGGACTGGAGCGCTGCCATGCCCTTGTGGATGAGCTGTCGGAACAGGCATCCGCGGCGCTGAAGCCCTTCTCTGACACGGGCATGCTGCCCGAACTGGCGATGTCCCTTGCATCCAGAAAGAGCTGACGTATTTCTGCTTTTGACGCAGAAACGGACCATGCAGAACGATGCGGTATTGTTCGCAACCTTTCCCAAATAAATTGTAAATATATTTTGCGGGAACTTGAAAATTTACAAACAATATGGTACATTATGAGCGGTGGCGCAGTATTCTAGTCAGCGCCTCTCGTTCCTAAGACGGGCCTAAAAATCCGTAGACGGGCATATCGATGAAGTCCCTGGTGTTTGCTTCTTACGCCCAGTTTGGGGTGGATGCTGGGGGTTAAGGTTTCAGGGCGTCTTTCAATGGCATGAAATCACGACCCTGTTTCCGTGGAGACCTGCTTCTGTGGAGCACCTATACATCTTCGGATTGATGGATGCTTTACGGCGCAGGATAAAAACCTGCAATGCGGTGCGACCGTGCCTCCGGGTGCAATGACGCTGTGTGCAGTGTAGCCTGCCTTGAGTGGGGAGGGTGAATCGGGTGTCCGCAGGTCGATCGTCACGGCCATGACATCACCTGTACTGATCCGTGAAACCCTGTCTGCAAAAGAGGCTAAGAACGTGGGGAGCTGCCGCGGAAAACGCCTAGACTGTCGTAATTGGGCAGACGGAGGATTGCAGTACGGACTAAGTGGCAATTCGGTCCCGGTGACGGTGACGCCCGGCACAGACCATAATGGGAAACCGCCTGACTGGTAACGGCAGGTCGTCTGCGGGGAAATCCAACCGAACCTCAAGCCGTAAGATTTACTTCGTCTGCTGCCACCACTTTATTTTGAATGAACCAGACAACCGGATGGAGGGCAGATCGCTTGGACAGCAGCTCCGGTAAGACCAAAAAAAGAGTAAAATCAAAGCAAAAGAGCAAACAGAACGATAATGTCAACATTCGCTGGATTCTGACAATCAGTCTCATTGCATTTGCGCTTTCTGTTATCATGTCCTATTGCTCCAAACAGGCGCTTGCCCATGTGGGCAACATCATTGCGTTTATTATTTTGCTTGCATTTATTGCAATCGGCATAGTTTTTGACATTGTGGGCGTCGCTGCCACGGCTTCGTCGGAAAAGCGGTTTCACTCGATGGCTGCGCGCAAGGTGCCGGGCGCACGGCAGGCAATCTGGATCACACGAAATGCGGAAAAGGTCGGCAGCTTTTGCAACGATGTCGTCGGCGATATTTCCGGTATCATTTCCGGTGCAACCAGCGCCGTAATCATCACACATTTGACACATGATGCGGTGGATCTGCGTTCGATTATCCTGTCACTCGTCATCACCGGATGTGTGGCTTCGCTGACAATCGGCGGCAAGGCAATCGGAAAAACACTCGGTATATCACGCAGTGAGGATATTGTTTTTCTGGTAGGCCGGCTGATGGCCTTTTTTTCGTGGAAAAAATAAGCAGGCAAATTGCCTGAAAAAGAGATTGGATTCGGGGATATGGAAAAACAAAATCAAATCAGGTACGGCCTCTTGGATCGGGAAGACCTTCCCTCGATACTCGGATCGCTTTCGAAGGAGAATCTCGACGAACTCTGCGCGGAGATCCGTCAGTTTTTGCTGGAGCATGTATCCCGCACCGGCGGACATCTCGCTTCCAATTTGGGCATTGTAGAGCTGACCGTTGCCCTTCACCGCTGTCTGAATACAGCGGAGGACCGGCTGATTTTCGACGTCGGACATCAGTGCTATACGCATAAGCTGCTCACAGGACGGCGCGATGCGTTCGACAATTTGCGTCAGTTTGGCGGAATTTCCGGCTTTTTGAAGCCGTCGGAGTCACCGCATGACGCCTGCATCACCGGACATGCGTCCGGCTCGGTTTCGGTTGCGCTGGGCATGGCGCATGCGCGCACGCTGCTCGGGAAAAACTATTCGGTAGTTGCCGTAATCGGAGACGGCGCGCTGACCGGAGGCATGGCGTATGAGGCGCTCAACTCCGCCGGCGCGAGCAGGGAGCCGCTCATCATCGTGCTCAACGACAACAATATGTCGATTGACAAAAATGTCGGCGCGATGAGCCGGCATTTGCGCCGCCTGCGCGTGCGTCCGCAGTACCTGCGCGTGAAAAAGGGCGTAAAATCCGCGCTCGATCATGTGCCCGGCGGCGACGGCGCAGCGAATTTCATTTCAAAATCAAAGCAGGCAGTGAAATCTGTCGTTCTGCCCAGTTCCATGTTTGAGCAGATGGGCTTTACCTATCTGGGACCGGTAGACGGACATGATATTCTTGCGGTCTGTCAGCTTTTGGAGCTTGCCAAACGCATGAAACGTCCGGTCATCATTCACGCGATGACGAAAAAGGGAAGAGGATATTCGTTTGCCGAGCAAAGACCGGAAAAGTACCACGGCGTGTCGAAATTTGATGTAGAGACCGGACTTCCGGTGAAAAAACCGTCTTCCAATTTTTCGGGCGTATTTGGCGCGGAGCTGGTGCGGCTCGCACACGACAATCCGAAAATCTGCGCAATCACGGCGGCAATGCCGTCGGGCACGGGACTGTCCCGTTTCGCAGGCAGCTTTCCGGAGCGGTTTTTCGATGTCGGCATTGCAGAAGAGCACGCGGTTGCTATGGGAGCGGGAATGGCGAAACAGGGGCTTCGCCCGGTCTGCGCACTGTATTCCACATTTTTGCAGCGCGCATATGACCAGCTGATTCACGATGTTGCCATTGACTGCGTACCGCTGATTCTGGCGATTGACCGCGCCGGTATTGTCGGAGAGGACGGCGCAACACACAACGGTGTTTTCGATGTCGGATTTCTGCGGCAGATTCCAAACATGACGCTGCTCGCTCCGTCCAACTATGCGGAGCTGCGCAGTATGCTGCGGCGCGCCGTTTCGCACACGGATGGTCCGATTGCACTGCGCTACCCGCGCGGCGGCGAGGGTGCCTATCGTGAGGATCACAGTGACAGCTCAGATGTCTGTCTCCGTGAGGGAACAGATGCTGTTCTTGTCTCTTACGGCATCCTGATTAACGAAGCGCTGGATGCGGCGCAGCGGCTGGAGCAGTCCGGCTTGTCTGTTTCTGTTGTAAAGCTCAACAACTTGACAGACGGATTTTCTGAAGAATTATTTGAAAAAATATGCAGTTGCGGGCGCGTTTGCGTCGCGGAAGATGTAGTTCATGCGGGAAGCATGGGGCAGGAGCTCGCCGAACAGCTGGCGCGGCGCGGCATAACCCCGCGATGGATTCGCCTGTGCAATACGGGCAGCACATTTGCCCCGCAGGGAGCAGTCCCCCGCATTTATGAATACTATCATTTGGACGGCAAGGGAATTGCCGAAACTTGTCTGGAGGCCATGCAGCATGAAGAAAAGACTGGATGTTCTTCTGTTTGAGAAGGGCATGGTGCCGTCACGTGAGCGTGCGAAAGCCATTATCATGAGCGGTATCGTCTATGTCAACAACCAAAAAGCGGATAAGGCGGGCATGAGTATTCCGGAGGATGCCGAGATTGAGATTCGCGGCAAGACAAACGCCTTTGTCAGCCGCGGCGGTCTGAAGATCGAAAAGGCGCTCAATTTCTTTCAGATTGACCCGACCGGTCTGTGTGTGCTCGATATCGGCGCCTCCACCGGAGGATTTACCGACTGCCTGCTCTCGCGCGGCGCGCGTAAGGTTTTTTCGATTGATGTGGGCTACGGACAGCTTGCATGGAAGCTGCGCCAAGACCCCCGCGTCGTGTGCATGGAGCGTACCAACATCCGATATGTCACGCCGGATATGCTGGACGGTGAAGTGCCGGAGCTGGCGGTTATCGATGTGTCGTTCATTTCGCTCCGGCTGGTTCTGCCGGTCGTGGCTCAGCTGCTGAGCGAGCATGGACGGATTGCCTGCCTGATTAAACCGCAGTTTGAGGCGGGAAAGGGCAAGGTCGGAAAAAAGGGCGTTGTGCGTGAGCCGGAAATTCACCGTGAGGTATTGGAGGCGTTTATCGAAAACGCGCACAGTGCCGGTTTTCATGTCTATCATATGACGTTCTCTCCCATCAGAGGACCGGAGGGAAATATTGAATTTCTCGGATATCTGGGAAAGGACGGCGAGGACGGCGAGCTTGACCCCGCCGCTTTGACGATGGAGGCGCATGGAGCACTTGCAAAGCATGACGAATAGGCAGGACAGAAGACGTCCGATCCGGAAGGTTCTGATCTGGCCGAATACCGGAAAAAACGGGATGGCATACGCTGTCCGCCAGACCGCTGAGCTCGTCCGTGAGTTCGGCGCACAGGTGATTCTGGCAGAAGAAGCACTGAATATCGGCATCAAAACAGAGGGGTTCCTCGTGTATCCGCTGCAAAAAGCGATGATCGAAGCGGATTTTATTATCGTACTCGGCGGAGACGGCACGATTCTGGCAATGGCACAGCATGCCGCGCCGCATCATGTCCCGATTCTCGGTGTCAACCTCGGACACGTCGGTTTTCTGAGTGAGCTGGAGTTTCCCGAGCTGCGTCAGATTGAGCGCGTTTTTCAGGGCGAATACACCATAGATTCGCGCATGATGCTCGATGTCGAGGTGCTCCGCGGGCGCGAAATCGTCTATCGCACGATCGCGCTCAATGAAGCGATTATCAAAACCGGTTCGATTTTTCGCATCAGTCTGCTGGACGTTCTGTGTGACCGCGAAGCGGTGTGCTCGCTGCACGGCGATGGCGTGATTATTGCGACGCCCACCGGCAGTACGGCGTATTCACTCGCCGCAGGCGGACCGGTCATTGAGCCGTCTGCGGAAAATATTTCTGTCGTGCCGATCTGTGCGCACGGCGTGCATCCGCGCTCCTATTTGTTTTCCCCGCATCGGGAAATCTGTATCAGTCCGCGCTTTTTTAACGATGCAACCATCTTTGTGTCATGCGACGGACGCCGCGGTTTTCAGCTGACGGATGGAGATCGGGTGTTTGTACGTAAGGCGCCGTTTTGCACGCGGCTTCTGCGCGTCAAAGGAAAGAGCTTTTATTCCCTGCTGAGCGAAAAACTCACAAACGAGCGCAGCTGAACGGAGAAAGGGAGCAGTTATGAAGTTTCAGCGTCAGGCCAAAATACTGGAGCTGATTGAACACAATGAAATTGAAACACAGGAGGAGCTGTCCGCCCGTCTGCGCGCGCTCGGCTATGACACGACACAGGCGACCGTATCGCGCGACATCAAGGACCTTCGCCTGATTAAGGTGCTTTCGCCCAGCGGACGGTACCGCTATGCCACATCCACGCAGGAGGCAGAGACGAGCTTTGTGGGCAGACTGCAGAATATTTTCCGCGAATGTGTCACGAGCGTCGATTGTGCGCAGAACATGGTGGTGATTAAGACCCTCCCGGCGCTCGCGTCGGCCGCGGCGATGGCGATTGATGCCATGCGCATTCCCAAGGTTGTCGGCACGCTCAGCGGTGATGACACCGTGTTCATCGTCATGCGTGACAATGACAGCGCGGTTGAATTTTGCGAAGATACCAAAAATATGCTGAAATAAAAAAGGAGAACACATATGCTGAGCCTGCTTCACATCGAAAATATTGCCATCATTGAGCAGGCGGACATCGTCCTTCAGCCGGGATTTACCGTTCTGACCGGCGAAACCGGTGCGGGCAAATCCATCATCATTGATTCCATCGGCGCAATCATGGGACAGCGCACGAGCCGCGAGCTGATTCGAAACGGCGCCCGAAAAGGCTTTGTCAGCGCGGTTTTTGAGCAGATTTCCCCCGAATTAAAGCATCAGCTGGAGGAACTTGGTCTGGATACCGAGGAGGACGGCACGGTGCGCATTCAGCGGGAGCTGTCTGCCGAGGGACGCAGTGTCTGCCGCGTCAACATGCGCCCGGTGCCCGCGTCTGTGCTCAAGACACTCAGTCCGTATCTCATCAATATCCACGGACAGCATGACGGACAAAAGCTGATGCAGGAGGAATTCCACATCGATTTTCTCGACAGCTTTTGCGAATGCGAACCGCTGCTCGAGCAATTCCGGCCGCTGTATGCGCGGTTGTTTTCTTTGCGCAGCAAAATCCGCGAGCTGGAAAAGAGCGAACAGTACCGCGCGCAGCGCATTGACATGCTGCGCTATCAGTTCGACGAAATCGCAGCGGCGGAGCTGCGTCCGGGAGAAGAAGAGGAGCTGAACGAGCGCCGGCAGTTTTTTGACAATGCGGGCAAGCTGGCGTATGCGCTGCAAAATGCGGCGATGATGCTGTCCGGCGATGAAAATACAGACGGCGCCTGCGATCTGCTGGTACAGGCCTCTGAGGAACTGGCGGACATCTCTGCGCTGTCCGCTGAGCTCAACAGTACGGCGAAAAAAGCGGAGGAGCTGCGCTACCTGGCAGAGGATTTGGCGGAAACGGTGACCGATCTGGCGTCCCGCGTCGATTTTTCCGAGCAGGAGCGCGACAGCGTCGAGGCGCGGCTGGATGTCATTTATCGTCTGCGCCGCAAATACGGTGCGACGGTGGAGGAAGTGCTCGCATATTGTGACAGCGCGGCATCCGAGCTGGAAGATCTGGAAAATGCAGATGACCGCAAGGAGGAGCTTGTTGCCGAGTATCGGCAGACGCTCGCAGCGGCGCGCGAAATCGCGGCGGAGCTGTCAAGACAGCGGCGCGAAGCGGCGCTGGAGCTCGAGGCGGAAATCGTGCAGCAGCTTGCGGATCTGGATATGGCAAAGGTTCGCCTTTCGATTTCCGTTTCCCCGCAGACAAAGCTCAACCCGCGCGGAATGGATGAAGTCCGCTTTCTGATCTCTACAAATCCCGGCGAGCCGGTCAAGCCGCTGTCGAAAATTGCATCCGGCGGCGAGCTTTCCCGCATTATGCTGGCGATCAAAAATGTGTTGACACAGTCTGAGGATGTTGGTACACTTATTTTTGACGAAATTGACACCGGCGTCAGCGGACGGGCGGCGCAGAAAATTGCGGTCAAACTGGGGGAGATTTCCCGCCGCAAACAGACGCTCTGCGTGACGCATTTGCCGCAGCTGGCTGCCATGGGCGACCACCATCTGCTCATTCAAAAGTCGGTTTCGGAGGAATATACCTATACCGATGTGTGCCCTCTGGAGGGGGAAGCGCGCGCCGCAGAGCTTGCGCGCATGATATCCGGCGATGCGATTACAGAGCTTTCGATGCGCAACGCACAGGAGCTTCTGGAACGCGCGGCACACAGCAAACAACAGTAAATCATTGGCTTTGTCCTTCATACACGGCCAAAATTACAGATATAAGAAAGGATTAGTACGATGTCTCAAGTTTACGAGGAATTGCAGGCACGCGGTCTGATTGCGCAGTGCACCAATGAGGAGAAGGTACGCGATCTGTTGGACAACCATCAGACCACGTTCTACATCGGCTTTGATGCAACGGCGGATTCCCTGCATGTCGGCCATTTCCTGCAGCTGGTCATCATGTCCCGCCTGCAGCAGGCAGGACACCGTCCGATTGCCCTGATTGGCGGCGGCACGACGATGATCGGCGATCCCACCGGCAAGACCGATATGCGAAAAATGCTGACACGCGAGGAAATTGACTACAATGCGGAGTGCTTCCGCCGCCAGATGCGCCGTCTCGTCGACTTCGGCGAGGGCAAGGCGATGATGGTCAACAACGCTGACTGGATTTTGAAGTTCAATTATATGGATTTCCTGCGTGAAGTTGGCATTCATTTCTCGGTCAACCGTATGCTGACGGCGGAATGCTTCAAGACTCGTCTGGAAAAGGGACTGAGCTTCATCGAATTCAACTATATGCTGCTGCAGAGCTACGACTTCCTGCATCTGTACCGCACACAGGATTGTCATCTGGAGCTGGGCGGCGATGACCAGTGGTCCAATATCATCAACGGCGCTGATCTCATTCGCCGCGTCGACGGCAAGGACGATGCCTATGGTCTTACCTTTACGCTGCTCACCACCTCTGAGGGCAAGAAGATGGGCAAGACAGAGAAGGGTGCTGTCTGGCTCGACCCGGCAAAGACCTCTCCGTATGATTTCTTCCAGTATTGGAGAAACATTGATGATGCCGATGTCATTCGCGTCATGAAAATGCTGACCTTTATGACACTCGATGAAATTGCGGAGTATGAGACGCTCGAGGGCGCCGGTCTGAACCGCGCGAAGGAACGTCTGGCGTACGAAATCACCGCAATGGTACATGGAAAGGAAGAGGCCGAAAAGGCGCTTTCCGCCGCAAAGGCCGTATTCTCCGGCGGTGCATCGTCTGAGAATATGCCGACTACCGCACTGACGGCTGATGATCTGACGGATGGCAGCATTGCTGTTCTCGATCTGCTGGTCAAGGCTGAACTGGTCAAGTCCAAGGGCGAAGCGCGCCGCGTGATTCAGCAGGGCGGTCTGACTGTCAACGGTGATAAGGTGACCGACGTCTATGCCGCATTCGGTGCAGATGCCTTCGCTGATGACGGAATGATTATCCGCAAGGGCAAGAAGACTTTCCGCAGAGTGACCCTGTAAGTGCAATCAAGCTTCCCTTTTTTCTGATGAAGAAAGGGAAGTTTTTTGTGCGAAAAACACGCGGTTCTGCCGGTTTTCGGTTGAACCGCTTCCCTAAAGATGGTATAATTAACAGATAGTATTAAGTACTCCGCAGAGGAGGAGTTTTGTTTGAATAGAGTATCTATTTTGGGCGTGCAGTTCGACCCGATTACGAGGCAGGAAGCGGTCAGCCGCGCAATGACGCAGATCCGCGAGGGAAAAAGGGGTTATGTTGTCACGCCGAATTCCGAAATTGTATACATGGCGCGTTCGGATGCGAAGCTGAAGCAGCTGCTCAATGCCGCGGTTCTCGTTCTTCCGGACGGCATTGGAATTGTTCATGCGGCGAAAATTCTCAAAAAGCCATTGAAGGAGAAGGTTGCCGGTATCGAATTTGCTGCTTCTCTGATTGAGGAGATGGCAAAGGAAGGACGCGGGCTGTTTCTGTTTGGCGCAAAGCCCGGCGTCGCGGAACAGGCCGCGGAAAATTTGAAGCAGAGATATCCCGGCCTGGTCATCACCGGCTGCCGCAACGGATATTTCAAGGATGACGCGGAGGCGATACGCGATATCAATGCCGCAGGTCATTCCGACGTGATTCTGGTCTGTCTCGGTGCGCCCAAGCAGGAATTTTTTATGGAACAGCATTTCAATGAGCTCGATGGCACGCTGCTTTGCGGTTTGGGCGGTTCGCTCGATGTCTATGCAGGAGTTGTGGAGCGCGCACCGGATTTTTATGTCAATCACGGGCTGGAATGGTTCTATCGCCTGAAAAAAGAACCCTGGCGCGCAAAACGCATGACTGCACTGCCAAAATTTCTGCTGACAGTGATAAAATCAAAAATAACGGGAGGAAACAAATGAATGTAAAGCTGATTGCCTATACACCGTCTCCGGAGCAGCTGATCTCCGCTGCGGCCAAGACCTGTTACTCGGCTGCCGATGTGAATACCCTGCTCGATGGGCTGGATGAGGAAAAAACCAAATCTTATCTGACCATGCTGACGGAGATTGGGCATGAAAGTCCGATCGAACACGCTTCCTTCACGTTTGCAATCGAGGGGGTCTCCCGTTCGCTTCTCGCGCAGATCACACGCCATCGCATGGCATCGTTCAGCGTGCAGTCTCAGCGCTATGTGCGTGAGCATGGCTTTGAATTTGTTCTGCCGCATGAAATTGAGGCAGTTCCGGAGGCGAAGGAAGCGTTTCTCA